>Ga0207834_1000610_pt1 | contig 12529 bp, 11 predicted proteins | sample LuqExpMetagenom5_FD_187763 | JGI IMG/M metagenome (GOLD analysis project Ga0207834, IMG submission 187763) | Tropical forest soil microbial communities from Luquillo Experimental Forest, Puerto Rico - Sample 5 (SPAdes) | ecosystem: Environmental > Terrestrial > Soil > Tropical forest ...
ATAGAGTATTTTTCAAATATATTCAGGGATAATGGCACGCCTTTTGAAACATTTTCATATTCAAGCATGATTGAATTCCGATTCTCCCAGAGACAAAAACCTGACAGTTCAGAGTCATATCTAACGGACGAAATAGAAGGCCCCGACTAATCTCAAAGAAAACGCAAAATCTGCGTATAACTCTAAAGTCAAAAGGAAGGAATTTAAGACAAATATTAAAGATTAATATTAAAAAGATATTAAAGAAAAGTAAATTGGAGACAAATATTTAAAGGTAAATAAATTAAATTAACATTTAAAAAATTAAAGGTTAAGAGCTCCAACCTGCAAACTAAAGTTCTTTTGGACTTTGATAATTTATGCCTATCATTTGAAGGTTTGACCTGTCTTTCGTATCTGACTTAACCTTTTGTAACTCCTAAAGGAAGAACTCTTGCTACCTTACGGGCAATACCCAGCTCGTGCACGACATTTACTACTTCGCTGCTGGATTTGTATACTCCCGGGGCTTCTTCTGCAATTACAGAGGGATGTGTAGCTCTTACTGTGATACCATGAGCTTCAAGGTCTTCTTTTATGCTCTGTCCACGGAATTCCTTCTTTGCGTGTGCCCTGCTCATTATTCTTCCGGCCCCGTGGCAAGCACTGCCAAAAGAAACATTCATAGCTTCCTTTGACCCGCATAATATAAAAGAAGGAGTCCCCATGCTTCCAGGAATCAAAACTGGCTGCCCTACATCCCGGTACACGGCCGGAATTTCAGGATGCCCTGGAGGAAAGGCTCTTGTTGCTCCTTTTCTGTGCACATACACCTCTTTCTTCCTGCCATCCACGACGTGTTTTTCAAGTTTTGCTACGTTGTGAGCAACGTCATAAAGCAGGTCCATGCCCAGGTCATCAGCATCTCTACCAAATACCTTTTCAAATGATTCCCTTGTCCAGTGAGTAATTATCTGACGGTTTGCCCAAGCATAATTTGCAGCGCAGAGCATGGCTTTGAAATAGTTTTGAGCTTCTCTTGACTGGGCCGGGGCACACGCAAGCTGTTTGTCTGGAATTTCAATTTTATATTCCTTTACGGCCTGAGAGAGTTCCTTTAAGTGGTCAGTACATATCTGGTGCCCTGCACCCCTTGACCCGCAATGAATCATTACTGTTACCTGACCTTCTTCAAGCCCGAAAGTTGAAGCCATATCTTGATCATAAATCTTATCAACATACTGAACCTCAAGGAAGTGGTTTCCACTCCCGAGAGTCCCTAACTGGGGTTTTCCCCTGTTTCTGGCTTTTGTGCTTACCTGGGAAGGGTCAGCTCCCTCCATACACCCATTTGCTTCACAGTGTACAGTATCGGCTTCTACACCATACCCAGCATCTACAGCCCATCTTGCACCCTCAAGAAAAACACTATTTAGTTCCTGGTCTGAAGCTCTGATTCGGCTTTTGGAACCAACCCCTGCGGGAACATTATTAAATAGCTCGTCAGTTAACCTCTTAATATTCGGAACCACCTCTTCTTTCTGAAGGTTTGTACGAATGAGCCTTACTCCACAGTTGATATCAAAACCCACGCCTCCTGGGCTTATGATTCCTTCTTCCGCATCAAAAGCTGCAACACCTCCTATAGCAAAACCATAGCCAAGATGGGCATCGGGCATCGCCATAGAGTACTTCTGAATTCCAGGTAGGGTTGCCACATTTGCAATTTGGTCAATAGTCCCGGGTTCGATGCCTTCAAGTAAACTTTCGGATACAAACAAGCGACCTGGAACTCGCATGTTGGGGATATGCCCGACAGGAATTTCCCATTCATTTTCGGAAAGCTTCCTCACCATACTCTTTACATCCCCCTGTACATTTTCTGTGCTTAATTCCTCAATAGCTGTATCTTCACTTTTTACCATGATTGATTTTCCCTGCTCCTTTATGCTTTATGGATATAGATGTGGAACTACTAATTTACCTCTGTTTCCTGTAGTTTCTGCAATTAGCTTCGAAAACCCAACTAAGATACATCTTATCAAGCTGGATTAAAGTTCCAATGAATTTTGAAAACGCCTTACTAAGATTAGTTGATATAATAAAGTCGATCTAAATCTAACTGAATCAGTTCAGGATTCGATAATGCAACTTGAGATATTATATGCAGAATAGGATAATAATTCATATACATGAAGATATGCATGGCATAACACGGGCAAAGTAAAAGCAACCAGCACTTGAGAATAAGGAAAATATTCTGTTTCCTTAAATATCCACAACGATTTGCGCCTTCCAACCGTCGGCATTCTTCGTTATTTCTAACTGGTTATAAGTAACAGCCTTGATTTCAGTCTCAAAGGGGTGGCTTTCAGGATAGTACTTTTCACCCACTGCCTGAGCTGTTATTGAATATTCGCCTTCTTCTTCCCTGATGTTCTCAACCCGAAACTTCCTGAAAACAATTTCATCAACCTCAAAGATATAGAGAAGCTCGGAAAGCCAATCCACAAGCAGTGATTCCAAATCAGGTGATTTAAGAGAGATTTCCCTTTCGACTCCTCCCGAAACTTTATCGGTATCAATAATGACATTGAACATAGCAAGAGCCGAATTTTCAAAAATTTCTTCTAGAGTTTTTCCATAAGCTAGGAACTTAATATCTGCAGTGTGATCCAGATACTCATACTGTTTTGCTTGAGATGACATAGTCAGGTATTGAGTTTTGTGTTACATTAATTTATTCACTGCAGAAACCTGCGTTCAAGTCTAAGTGAACTTTTTCCTGAATTTCAATAAAAAATTTACAAATTATTAGAAAAAAGGGAGAATGGTTATTCCAACTTCTTCCATATATAATGAATTCTCTGGATTGCTGTTATATGGCTTGTTACAGCAATTAGGATGACAGCCCAACCCAGAATTGAAAAACCTGCAATTGGAATTGGAGAGACAAAATTACCGAAAGCTGCAAGAATTATAACTATAAGCCGATCAGCCCTGCCCATGACTCCTCCATAGTATCTCCCCAGATTAAGCGCCTGAGCCTGAGTCCCTAGATAGCTGGTAAGCAGCACACCTACAATTGCCGCAACCCCTACTTGCCAGGAGACATAATCTGCAAAAAATATGCTGCATATAATAAAGACATCCGAATAACGGTCGATGACGTGATCCAGAAAATCGCCCCTTGGGGTTACTCTATTTGATTTCCGTGCGATTATCCCATCAAGGGCATCAAAAATCGAGTTAAGTACTACTAGGATACCCGCCAGCAGAACAAGTTCCCTGGATGCAGGCGAGTAATAAAAACTGAGCCCTGCAAAGAATGCACAGATAAGGGAAGCTATGGAAACTGTATCAGGTGAGACCTCACATCTAATAAAAAATTCTGCAAGTGGTTCGATAACTTTTGAGGCAAAAGGTCTCAGGGTATTAAATGTCATGGTACTCGATATTCTTCCATTAAGTGATATCCATAAGAGAAAGCTTGCCCTAGAAAAAGGCACCTTATCTTGTTCAATATCTTGGTTTGGATCTGCTTAGTTATAATTTCGCTTCTGTGTTTACCTGGTTTTTATATTTATACTTAAGGCTATATGATTATCTGATCACTTGATAAGTAAGTTTACTTATCTTCCTTTCGTGTTGTTGCATAATTTAAGGAGAAACGCGGACTAAACGAACGAGCGTTTAGTTTACTTATTTTCCTTTCGTGCTGTTGCACGCTCGTATAAATACTTAACTTTGCAGGAATGCTCAATCTGCGTGGTCACTATATATGCTTCTCCAAGCGTTCTCCCGATTGCAAAAGTCCCGTGACTGTAAACTACAGAGCCTCTATGTCTTGAGAGTGCATTTGCAAGACTTCCTGCAAGCTCGCGGCTGCCTATTCCTCCTCCTACGACTGGAATTTCCCCAAGGAAGTATTGCCCTTCGCTGTCTACAGGGACAATTTTCCCTCCAGGTCCTGAAAGCAGGGACCCAACAACCGCATATGGAGAGTGAGCATGAAGGACTGCAAGTGCTGAAGTCTGCCTGTAAATCTCCCTGTGTACGACGGCTTCGGAAGATGCAATTATATCCAGGGAGGAGGTGTCTTGAATGTCAACTTCAACAACACTATTTTCTGTGATTTCATCAAGCGCAGCCCCTGTCCGGGTAATGAGCATCTTGTCTCCAGCCCTGATGCTAATATTTCCAAAGTTGGATTCAACAAGCCCATGTTCAACCAGCTTGCGCCCATATTTTGCAATTTCCTGCCACATCTTAAACAGTATATTATACCTTCGGTTAATAATATATATTGGTTAGAAGTTCGAGGTTATGCTTCTAAGAAAAGAGGTTTTAATAATCCTTCTTTTTCCCTTAACGTCTAAGAACTCTAAAGTTATGCCCCATTTTATCTATTTTAATTTTATGAAATTCCGCTAATTTCACTCACTCTATTATCCCTCAGGCAGGTAGTTCACAATACATTTATTTTCGTAAAATTACGGCGTTATTGCTATAATATGACTGAAATTTTGTTTCTTCTATCAAGATTATAAACAAAATGCAGTAGTTTACTACAAAACCTATGCATAAGTAAAAAAGATAAATTCTGTCTTTTGTAGTGAAGAAAAAGGATAAAGAATCGGGATATCATAATTAATATTTAAATATTGTTCTCTAAAAAAACATTTTATAAGGGAACATTATTTGTTCGGAACCAATTTTTCATATAATTAATTTTAAATAAATTTGGGGATTATTACAGATTGTACCCCCACATAATGTAAAAACTAGATAAGAGCTAACGGATCGGAGCGAATAGATTCGATTGCGGTAGACAAAAACGGCCGGATCAAAAAATGAGCAATGAAAAAGTGACCGGCAGGGTATTTGAGTAAAAAGTTGTTTGGAAGACATTCTAATCCAAATAATATATCTAGGGGATATTTTTTGGGTTCTTATATAGGGGGCTACAGTAAAATGAACACAAATTTTCAGGGCATTCTGTATTTTTTTCAAAGTAATTTCCTGAATATGCATTTAGGAGGCGAAAATAAAGCTTTATGAATTTTCATAAAGCTTTATATATAAAATAAATGACATGTAAATTAACTTGTAAATTCAACTTAATATTTACTGGTGAAAGCTAATTAATATTCAATTTTTGGATGTAGTTGAGAATGAATTTATTGATTAATTGCTGCAAATCAACAGTAATTACGGGGTGAATTAATTGACAGTTGAGGAAAATCTGCAATTGATGATAACACTAGATGATGCATGGAATTCACAGGATTGGGATACATTCAATAAACGTCACTCTGAAGATACAGCTGTTTATTGGCCAGGACAACCTGAGCCAACAAGAGGAAAAAAATCACACAAAGAAGAAGCTATAGAGTTTTTTAAGACATTTCCGGACAATCATGTTGAAAACAGACCATATAAAGTACTTTTTGGACAGGGAGACTGGACATGTTCAGTGGCCACATTTACAGGCACTATGAAAGGCCCTATGAAAGGAGCTGATGGAAAGGAAATTCCACCCACAAATAAGAAATTTAAAGTGGAGTTTTGTACAATTGCCCACTGGAAAAATGGTGAGATTATAGAAGAGAAGCTTTTTTACGATCTTGTTGGGTTGATGAGACAGATTGGTCTAATGTAATAATATTTAAAAATATCTAAGTTAAGAACACGTTTATGAGCCCGTCCCAAAACTCAAAATTACTTCTCCTGATCTAGTTGGAAGAGTGAAAATTACTTCCATTATTACAAAAAACTTGGCCGAAAAACTGGATTTGAAAAAGGGATATGATTGTTATATCCAGTAATTAAAGCCACAAGAGTAACGCTAGCTTCTGAATGACCTGCCTGAGTTTAGAACTGTAAAATAGAAATTTTTACTAAAACCGATTTTTACCAACTTAAAAAATGTTCTTTGAGTGGGAATATAAACAAATTTTCAATGAGAGTGAAAAAGTGGAAAAGAAAATATATCTAACTGTATTATCTCTGACCTTAATTGTATTAGCTTTCTCAGCTATTGCAGCAGGCCAGAACTGGACTATGGTTAACTATGATAATTCCATGTCTAGGCATAGTAATCAAACGGAGATAGGGAAAGATAATGTAAATCAGCTACAAGTAAAATGGATCCTCAATACAGGATCTGCAATTGAAAATTCGCCATTAATTATAGGAAAGACAGGGTACGTTCAGAATAACAAGTACCAGGTCATTGCTTTTGATATGAACACTGGCCTGAATAAATGGAAATATGACCCTAATGTAGCGTTTCCTTCGCCATCACATGGCATTACTTATGACAACGGAATAATTTATGCTCCAACTGGTCCAAACGGGACTGTAGTAGCTTTGAATGCCGATAATGGCAAAAAGATGTGGGAATCTCCTGCTTTGTTGCCTTTGGGAGGGTCATTTGTTCTTACTTCACCTCCACTTGTATGGAAGAATTACCTTATTCTTGGAGCCTCGTTTGGAGATGTGGTTCTTCAAGGTGCTCCTGCTACGAAGGGGAAAGTAACTGCTCTTGATAAGAGAACTGGTGAAATAATATGGCAGATTAATACCACAGTAGGTGACTGGGTTGAGGGAAAGAATGCAAGTACTAATGGTGGTGCCACAGTATGGTCTGGTGGAGCAGTCGATACTGACAAAGGCATAGTCTACCTGCCGTGTGGTAATCCTGCACCTGACTTTAATGCATCCAGCAGACCTGGAGAAAATCTTTATTCAAACCACGTAATTGCTGTTAACATCAGTAATGGGAAAGTTCTATGGGCGACACCCTTTGTAGCAGCAAATACAGTTCTAAATGCCACTATTCCCGATACTCATGATTGGGATACTTGCTGGGGGACTAATTTAGTCACTATAAAATCTAGCAAGGGCCTTGAGAAAATAGTCATTGGCCACAATAAAAGAGGGGATGTTATGGCTATGAATTCAACTACAGGAAAGCCACTATGGTGGAAAAATGTGGCTTATTTATACCGCACAAATGTTCCAGCCATGCCAAATGGAAGTGGAGCTGTTTGGCCCAGTCCAAGCGGTGGAGTACATTCATATTCAGCCTTTGATGAGAACAATGTTTACGTTGCTGTAACCAATCAGGGAATGAACTACTTCAGCAGTCCTGGAGAAGGTCATGTTGAACCTGCATTTGACTCCATGACTAACGGCATAGGAAACGGCTCCATTACTGCGCTGGACCTGAAGACTGGAAAAGTTAAGTGGGAGCATAAGACCGATTTTCCAACTTGGGTTTCTCCACTGGTTACCAATGGTGTGGTATTTTCAGGTACAATCACGGCTGTAGGAAATAATGAAACAGGCGTAACCTATCCATTTGGAGATTATGGAGGTCCAGTTGAAACCCCCCTTATAACCTCAGGAATACTCAGGGCTTATGATACCGAAAACGGCAAAGAGCTGTGGGAATTCAATGTAGGAGCCCCAGTTAGCATAGGTGGACCTTCTACAGGAGACGGTATGCTATTAGTGCCAACAGGAAACAATATGGAAGCCGCCAACCCAGGAGGCTATATAATTGCCTTCGGACTTCCAAAAAAGTAAATGAGTATATTATTTGAGTATTATTTAAGCGGCTCATTTTCTGCCGCTTAAAATCTTTTTTTAAATATTGCCTTTGAGAGTCTTGCGCTAGATAACATGAGCTTTTTTCCTTTAGAAGCTTTGAAAGAGAGTGTCTTAGACTGATTACTCACGAAAATCAGGGTTATTTGTGGAAGCATAGGAAGTAGACAGGGACCCATTAGAGAGATATAGTCACAGATCCAGAATATCTCGATATAACTGTTCCAGCTGGATCAGAATTTTCTCATGCGACAAAACGTGGACATACTGTTTTGGCTTATGTTATCGAGGGGAAAGGATATTTCTGCAAGGAGAAAGAAATATTTTCCTATCAGATGGAAGGAGTCAACTATTTTGATATGAAGCGGGATCCCTTCCTGGATAACGGAAATCTTGTCCTCTTTGGTGACGGCGATCAAGTTATGATTTCAACCGAAAAAGATCATGTCAGGTTCTTGCTAATCTCAGGAAAGCCCATCGGTGAACCAGTTGTTTGGTATGGCCCTATTGTAATGAATACGCACAATGAGTTACGCATCGCTTTTGATGAGCTCGACAATGGGACGTCTATCAAGCGTAAGAGCTTTCGACTGAAATAAACCGCTCCTTATTGAAAAGAAACGATAAAGTTATATGAAGATTCATAACTAAATAGAATGCATGGAAGACTTATTGAGCGGTTTATTTCAGTCGAATACCCCGCTAGCTTGCTGCGAGGTATGTTCGCGCCAGCGCAACTTTGATTTGAGGCTTAGTATCTTATTTAAGATGTCTCGTTCATAAGTAAGATCTAAACAAATGATTCCATACAGTTTATGTACTATAACCTAAGGAATCAGCAAAAAAGATAAAAGAGGAGATTTTAAGCACAATATCTGGCATCCGAAAAAGAAATCTGCCATAAAGTTTATCTGTGAGTATTGTATTTAGATAAGTCGCAGTCAGTTCCAATTTGCCTCGTTGGCTCAGCCCGGTAGAGCGAGTGACTTGTAATCACTAGGTCGCGTGTTCAAATCACGCACGAGGCTTAACGATTTTTCTGTTTAAAGCCCATTTTTTTCACTTAATGGGGTGGTAGAGTGAATATGGGTATATAATTATAGTCTTCAAAGCAGTTAAAATCGCTAAATACTGCAACTATTTCTGATGAACAAGAAACTAATTTTCAATTTTTTTGATGATTGTTTTGCTGATAGGTTACGTCAACACCATATTCTAAAATATATTTCTGCTCTGAAAGTTAGTGCTCTGAAAATTCAGATTGATTTTGATAAGATTGAGAAAAAGGATTTATTTCTATTTGTTTCAGATCTTGAAAAATCAAAATAGTAGTCAATGGTTAAAACATGATTATAAAGTCACTTTAAAGAAGTTTTACAAATGGTACTGCAAGGAAGACAGTCTTGAAATTACAAGATAGATTAAAACGACTGTCAAAAAGAAAGGTAAAAAACTCCCTGACGACATGTTAAGCGAATAGGATGTATCAAAATTTGGTAAAACGTGTAGAACATCAAAGAGACAAAGACATCGTAGCTTTTTTATCGGATATCAGGGCAAAAATTGGAGAAATAGGTAACAATAACTATCAGAGATGTTTCTTTTGATGAATATAGCGCTATTATAAATGTAAGATGTAAGGCTGGACATAGACAGTGGCTAATTGTTTGACAGAGGCACAAATGAATGTCTATTTTGTATGGACTCAAGGGTCCAATATTCCAGGAGTTTATGTTCATTTATCTGGTAGAGATGTAGATAATTCTGTTAAAGGCAAGAATTATTCAAAAAGATGTACAACCCCAAATCTCCAAAAAGAAGCAGAAAAACTAAAGTTGGACACATCTTCAATAATAGAAGCAAAAGTTGGCAAATATGTAGAAGCAAAGATTGCTGAATTATTAGGACCCAAACTTCTTAAAAATAGGAAAAAACATAGCTTATTGTTTTTTTTCTCTATTTCAGTTCGTAGAACCTGTGTTCTAAGTGGAACCTCAATTTCTCAAAATTTTATATTTCCTTATATAATTCTTCTTTCTTCTATATTTATCAATGTATATATTTCTACTTTTACAGATAGAGTTAACCCCAAAACTCAAAATTGCTTTTCTGAATCTCAAAGTTGGAATAATCAGTCAAACTTCGGATCACGAAAACAATTCTAAAAATCTATTGATTTGGGAATAAAATTGGTTTTGGGACAGCCTCATATTCAGATTTGAATATCTACATATATTTATTGATATTTTTAGTAAAATTTTTAAAAATAGAAACAATATTACATATAATTATTTTATACGGAGGTTGGTTATGAAAATTAAAATTAAGTTGCATTCATTCGTTTTGACTTCAACATCTCTAGTATTATTTTTAATTCTTGTTTCATCGGTTGTTTCTGCATCCATTAGTGAAACTCAGATGACAAACTATGGAAAAGCAAATAGTCCTGCAATATATGGTAACACTATAGTTTGGAATGATATTAATACTGAAGTCTCAAAAATTCATATTTACGATATATCCACTAAAAAACAGAGTCAAATAACCAGTTCAACAAGCAAGACGGATCCTGCTATTTACGGAAATAAAGTCGTATATGAAGATTGGCGAAATGGTGGGCCTGAAATTTATATGTATGATATTTCTTCTAAAAAAGAGACTCAAATCACTAATGAAGAAAATGCAGTTTATCCTTATATATATGGAAATATTATTGCATGGAATACAGACTCGGGTTACAGTGTTGGTATATATAATTATACCACTAAAAAAAAGACCTATATTTCCGGTTATTATGTTTGTGGAATATATAATAATAGAATTATGTTAGTAAGGAACAACCATGATGATGGTCTTAGAGAAAATAATGATATCTTTGTTTATGATCTTTCCACCAAGAAGACGACTCAAATAACTACGAACGGATATAATAATGGTGGAAATATCTATGGTAACAAACTTGTATGGGCCCATTATTATAATTATGGAACCCCAGAGGAATATAGTAACATCTTCATGTATGATCTTTCTACAAAAAAGATAACTCAAATCACAACTACTAAGTCACTTTCATGTTGTCCGGATATTTACGGCAACACAATAGTATGGGAAGATAATCGTAATGGAAACGGGGATATCTACGCCTATGACCTTATTACCCATCAACAAATACACACTAAAGAAAAGTCTGATCAAGAGTGGCCTGCTATATACGGTAACAAAATTGTGTGGACTGATTATAAATGGAGCAATTCGGGAGAAAAGATAGCTGATATCTACATGGGCACAATAAGTTTCCTTCCAGTAGCTGATTTTACTGCATCTCCAAGCAGTGGAAGTCGTCCATTGAATGTGCAGTTTACTGATAAAAGTACTGACGCCTATTACTGGTCATGGGACTTCGGAGATAAGACCACTTCAGCATTACAGAGTCCTGTACATAAATATACAAAAGCAGGAAAGTACACTGTTACTTTGACTGTGAAAAACGCAGCAGGTAAGAACACTGTGAAAAAGGCTAATTGTATCACTGTTAAATAATTGAATCTCTTAAATTGAAAAGAAGTGAAGTATCATTGTAAAGGGCGTGGGAAATTTATACATTATGTATCGTTCGTGTCAATGCCGGTGAATAATTCCTCATTTAGCCGGATTAAAATCCCCCAATTTTCAATCCTCAAAAAAGCTTGAGGATTATAAATAATGTTGAAAACGGAGGAGTGACTGTTGATACGAGATTTGTATTCACGGAGTTTATCTATTTCTCATTTCAAAGCTTACTTTTTCATTGAATTAAGTGATAAAAAACACTCATTTTTTATAGTTGATTGTTAATCCACGGACATAATAACTCTAAGAAAATTAACCTTATTATTTTAGATGGTGTTTAACAATGTCCAAAGCAACTTCTAAACCGAAATCTCGTAAAGAACACGATCAAATGAAACGCGATAAAGTGAATAATAAGAAATCAGGGCCGAAAAATGAAAGTATAATCGAAAAATGCAAGAAATTAATTAGAGGAAAAAACTCGGAAAAATGAGGTATAAATAAGGTTAAAAATTGATTTTGCTGATTTCTATTGTTTATCACTGAAGTCACTCTTAAAATTTTATTTTTTGCATTGTTTCTAAATGCAAACTATTTTTTTGTGCAGTTTTTATGGTTTATACCAATTTTGATCCGTTTTCTTATTTCCAATTTTTATTCCATGCTGTAAAAAATAATGATAAGCCAGCAGACAGACAATTTATTAAATATAGATGATTTATATTGGAATAGGGGAAATTTACTATGAGCGAAATTAAAATAGGGAATAAAATTCAGGATTTCAGGTTAAAAGACCACAAACAGAAAGAGGTGCATCTCTATGACTTCACTGGCAAGAAGGTGCTTCTATCATTCCATCCACTTGCTTGGACAAGTGTTTGTGCAGAACAGATGAAATCACTTGAAGAAAACCACGAAATCTTTAATAAACTGAACACAGCGGCTTTTGGTATAAGTGTAGACCCCATACCATCAAAAAGGGCATGGGCCAGGGAACTGGAAATAACGCACATCAAGCTTCTTTCGGACTTCTGGCCTCATGGGGAAGTTGCCAGAACATATGGAATATTCAGGGAAAAAGAAGGAGTCTCTCAGAGGGCAAACATAATTATCGACGAGGAACAGAAAATCATATTTTTTGAAGAATATCCTATGCATGAACTTCCTGATATTACAAAAATTATAAAAGTTTTGGAGTAGTAAGGTATAGGGTTTGGCTCTAAAAAAATTAATGGGGACGTTTTGAGAGAATGAGGAATCAAGAAAATTCGGTTAGGGACTAAAAATCAAGAAAACTCGCTTACGGAACTGGAAAATAAATATAAAACGTTTGAAAATTTCAATAGACAGGAACCTGAGTTATTTACTTCCATGTAAATACTATATT
>Ga0207834_1000612_pt1 | contig 12485 bp, 7 predicted proteins | sample LuqExpMetagenom5_FD_187763 | JGI IMG/M metagenome (GOLD analysis project Ga0207834, IMG submission 187763) | Tropical forest soil microbial communities from Luquillo Experimental Forest, Puerto Rico - Sample 5 (SPAdes) | ecosystem: Environmental > Terrestrial > Soil > Tropical forest ...
TTCTGGGAACGTGGTGCGCGCAATCAGCAGTGCCCAGATGAGCACCACCACACCCAGCACGATGTAAGGCGCCACCACGCGCAGCGTCTCGGCATGCAGATAAGCCTGGTAGCTGCCGTTGGCCACCTTTTCGGCAACCTGCTCCTTGCTCAATTCCACGCCGGAGAAGATGAACCGCGCACCCACCAGCGTCCCTGTGATCGACCCCAGCGGATTGAACGATTGCGAAAGATTCAACCGCTGCTCGGCATTCAGCGAAGAGCCCACCTGCACGATGAAGGGGCTTGAAGCCGTCTCCAGAAACGCCAGTCCGCAGGCAATGACGAACAGCGCCATCAGGAAGAACCAGTACTGCGCCACGATGGCCGCCGGCCAAAACAGAATGCAGCCTGCGCCATAGAGACCAAGGCCAATGAGAATGCCCGTCTTGTAACCGGCGCGATTCATGAAGCGGCCAGCAGGAAACGCCACCAGGAAGTAACCCAGATAGAAGGCCGATTGCACCAGTCCCGCCTGAAGCCGGTTAATCTCAAAGGACTTCATGAACTGGCGAATAAGAATGTCATTCAGATTGTTGGGAATTCCCCACAGGAAGAACAGCGCCGTCACAAGGAAGAAAGGCAGGAACCTGCCGGCAGGAATCAGAGGTGTGCGACCGTGCGCGGGAGTTTGGCCCGCAGGCGCGGTAGGCAGGGTGCCGATCGGAATACTCAAGGCGGAAACGTCCTCCAGATAAAAAATCGAACAGGAGTGCCGCGGCGGAATTGCGAGAAATGGGCTACTTATCCGATAACTTTAACGCAAACGTCGCGACCACACCTTTGTATCGAATCGGAGGTAGAACTGGCAAGTCCGATCTGCCGGCCGTCGTCCTGAGGCAAGCTCCTGCACGTGGAGGAGGCTTCTAACGGCCCTGCCGAGTGGCTGGCCGCCGGTACAGCGTCAGGTCATTTCCCCAACGGGAGGGCTGAAAGCCCTGGGCGAGAACATGTTCGCGATAGATCTCGACGCGGACATTCGAAAACTGCGGCAGCAACGCGGGCTGATCCTGGAAAACAACCAGATCGGCCTGATCGAGGTCGGCAAAGTCCTTCTCCTGGGCGCGCCCCTCAATATGGCTGTAAGCAAGATTCCGCACGTCAGGACGCTGCCCGGGCGGCTCGGTGCGGAACAGGCGCGCCAGTTCAATCAGAGCGCCGTTCAGCGTGGAACTGTCCGTGGCCAACACCAGATGCGCGGCATGCTGCGCCCTGGCCTGATCCAGTACCAGATTCGCGCGCTCCACGCTCCGGACGTCGGAACGAGAGCGCTCCGGTACGGCGGCCACAGCCAGCAAGATGCAGAGCAAACCTGCCGCCGCCAAAGCCTTTCCGTGCGGCCAGGGTTTTGCATCTCCCGCAACCACAACCGACGCCAGAAACGGCAGCGCCACAATCACCGGGAAGGCATAACGAATCTGCTTGCTGGCCGCAAACAGCACCGCCGCGCCAAACAGAAGAACAAGGACAAGCGCAGCACTATCGCTGCTGAAGATGCGCCTGGGGTTGAGCACGTAGTAAAAGCCAAGCACCACAGCAACCAGCAGCAACATGCCAGCCATGCCCGGCGCGTAATAGAAACTCAGAGACAGGAATTTTCCCAGGGGCATGGCAAAGACGCGCGCCACGGAACCATAGGACCATACCAAGAGAGTCTTCACTGCGGACCGGCCAAACAAAAGCAGAAAGATCAGAAGAGGAGCCGACGTGCAGAGGTAAGCCAGGAACACGATTCGCGCTCTCCGTGCGCCTTCTCGCCGGATCACAATCCGCACCAGCAACGGAACCATCAAAAAGAGGAAGAACGCAAAGTTCAATTTGATATGCAGCGCAAGCGTGCTGACCACGCCCCAAAGAATGCCATGCAGGGCGCAGTTCCACGTGGTTCCCACCCGCTTGCAGCGCGCCTCAAACGGGAGAAGCAGCAGAAACCCCAAGCACGCCCAGGCAAACCATCCATCGGCGAGCATGCCGGTCGTAATCCCATAAGGAACTGCGGGATCGATTGTGGCCGTCGCGCTAGTCAGCGCATACGGCCGATACTGGATGCCAATGGAAAGCAGAACGCACCCTGCGGAAAGCAGCATGGCCACTGGGTGCACGCCGATGCGCAAGAGCAGATAGAAGCACAAGGCGATTGTGCATGCGGTAGCAAGAGCAAGCACAACATAGCAGTTGCCGGTGCCGGCCCAATTCTGAATGGGACCAAACGGAATCCCCAGCAGCGTCATGGCAGGTGGACGGGAACTCACCATGCCCCTCAGCATACCTGGCAGATCAGCCGACCAAAAGGCGCGGCTGACCAGCGTGGAACGGAGCAGATAGTCGGCGTCATCCCAGCGCACCATGGAAGGCTTATAGCTGATGAATGCCGGTGCGATCAGCAAGGCGAACAGAACCGTAGTGATCCAGGGCTTCGACCCGGCCAGAATGGTTTTCATCCGCAGCCATCCTTTCTTAACCGCGAACGGCATCACCCTTTTCTATCGTTCTTGACCGCCGGGGGCAACAGATTTTCGACGGGCTTGTCTGCTGCCCCTTACCGCTACAGCACCCGTCCCAGCCACTTACCCGTGTGCGACAGGAGATTGGCGGCAATCTCTTCCGGTGTTCCCACCGCCACCACCGTGCCGCCTCCTGAACCACCTTCCGGTCCCAGATCGATCACCCAGTCTGCGGACTTGATCACGTCCAGATTGTGCTCAATCACAAGCAGCGAACCGCCGCCATCGATCAGTTTTTTGAAGGCAGTCAAGAGCTTCGACACATCGTCGAAATGCAAACCCGTGGTGGGTTCGTCCAGCACATAGAGAATACGGCTGGCCTGCGAAGGCTTGGCGTTGGCATTGGCGGCCCGCACTTGCGCCAGATGCGCCGCCAGCTTCACGCGCTGCGCCTCGCCGCCAGAGAGCGTTGTGGCAGATTGCCCCAGCCGCAGATAGCCCAGGCCAATCTCTTCGAGCACCGCAAGCTTTTCCAGCAGACGATTCTGTCCAGAGAAGAAGCGCAGAGCTTCCTTGACGGTCATCTGCAGCACGTCGTGAATGCTCTTGCCCTTGTACTGCACGTCCAAAATGCGCGTCTGGTAACGGGTACCGTTGCAGTCTTCGCAGGGCAGCTCCACGTCGGCAAGAAACTGCATTTCAACAGTGACGGTGCCATCGCCTTCGCAGGTATTGCAGCGGCCGCCCGGCACATTGAAGCTGAAGTGGCCAGGGGTAAGGCCCATGCGCTTGGCGTCCGGTTGCGAAGCAAACAGGTCGCGGATCAGATCGAAGGCCTTGATGTAGGTCACCGGATTCGAACGCGGCGTGCGGCCAATTGGCGTCTGGTCCACCAGCACCACATCGTTCAACCGTTCCGCACCTGTAAGCGACTTGAACAAGCCCGAAGGATCGGCGCCATCGGTTTGCCCCAGCGCCTGCGCCACCGCCGGATACAGCACCTGATGGACCAGCGTTGATTTTCCAGAGCCGGAGACGCCGGTAACGGCCACCAGCAGGCCGAGAGGAATCTCCACGTCAATGCCCTGCAGGTTGTTGGCACGGGCGCCGCGCAGAACCAGCTTTTCGCGTCCCGGTGTACGGCGGCGCGTGGGTACAGGAATGGAAAGCTTACCGGAGAGATAGCGGCCGGTAATCGAGTTGGGATTGGCTTCAATCTCCGCCAGCACACCCTCGGCCAAAAGCTTGCCACCGAACTCGCCTGCGCCGGGGCCAAGATCGAGCAGATGATCGGCCGCGCGCAGCACATCGGGATCATGTTCGACGACAATGATCGTATTGCCGAGGTCGCGCAGTTTCTTCAAAATCTTGATGAGCCGGTCGGTATCGCGGGTATGCAGGCCGATGGAAGGCTCATCGAGCACATAGAGTGCGCCCACCAGTTGCGAGCCGAGCGAGGTAGCCAACTGAATGCGCTGCGCCTCGCCGCCGGAAAGCGTGGAGGCCAGCCGGTCGAGCGTCAGATATTCCAAACCTACCGCATCCAGGAAGCTCAATCTCTGGCGAACCTCGGTAAGAATGGGTCCGGCAATCTCTTCCTGCATGGGCGATAGCTGCAGCGCATCGAAAAATGTGCGCGCCGCGCCAATTGTCATGGCCGCCGCCTCGCACACATTCTTGCAACTGATGCGCACCGCGCGGGCTTCAGCGCGCAGGCGCTGCCCACGACAATCCGGGCACTCCGCATAGCCGCGATATTTGCTCAGCATCACACGCACATGGAGCTTGTACTTCTTCTTCTCCATCTGGGCAAAGAAGCCGTAGACTCCGGCGTAGGTTCCCTTGCCGCGCAGCACAACCTCACGCGCGGCTTCCTTCATCTCGCGCCACGGCACATCCAGCGGTACACCCAGATCAGCGGCATGCTTGCGCAGGTCGCTATACCAGGTGCGGTACTTGGGCTTATTCCATGGATCGATGGCGCCGTCGGCCAGGCTCAGTCCCTTGTCCGGAATCACCAAATTCAGGTCGAAGTCCACGGTATTGCCAAATCCCTGGCAACGCGGGCACGCCCCATAGGGATTATTGAAGCTGAACAGACGAGGCTCAGGCTCGCGGCCCGGCTTATGGCAAAGAGTGCATTCGTACGCGCCTGAAAAACGCAGACGACGCTTCGTAGCCTGCCCGTCACGCGGCACCTCTTCGAAGATGGCCTCGCTGGCTTCGCGATAAGCAATCTCCAGGGCATCCACAATGCGCGAACGGTTCTCGTTGTTGACCACGATACGATCCAGCAGAACGAACACCGGCTGCGTCAGATCCAGATCGATCAGCGACTCAGGACTAGAAAACTCAAAGACGCTTCCCTGCTGCCAAAGCCGGTTGTACCCTGCTGCCCGCAGTTCGCCAAGACGTGCTTTCACGGATTCAAGATGCAGTTCCTCGGCCGTGGGGGCAACCTTGGTGGCCTTGCTTGCTTTGGCTGCGCTCACACTCTTCTTTGCAGCCTTGACGGTTTTGGCCTCGGCAGCAGCTTCCGACGAAGGTGCGGTCACTGTAACCGGAAAGAAGACCTGCACGCGCGCACCATCGCCCAACGCCAGAATCACTTCCGCAGCTTCATCCACGCTGTCGCGCTTCACCAGCCCGTCGCACTCGGTGCAATAGACGGTTCCGCAACGCGCCCACAAGAGGCGCATGTAGTCGTAGATCTCGGTTGCCGTTGCCACGGTAGAACGCGGGTTGCGGGTGCTGTTCTTCTGCTTGATGGCAATGGCAGGAGCGAGCCCGTCAATCTCATCGCAATCCGGTTTTTCAATACGCTCCAGAAACTGGCGCGCATAGGCCGAAAGCGATTCAACATAGCGCCGCTGTCCTTCGGCGTAGATGGTGTCAAAAGCGAGCGAGGACTTGCCCGATCCCGACACACCGCTGACCACCGTCAGCAATCCGTGCGGAATCTCGCAGGAAACGTTCTTCAGATTATGTGTCCGCGCGCCGCGGATAACGATGGCATCGTTCAAAGGGAAGGCACCGGGAAGAATTCGTCTTGCTCCAGCCCCAGCCCTCTAGGAGAGCTACATTCGGGTGGCGCATTCTTCATTATAGGCGAGTGGGGCTTCGTGGATGTCCTTCCTTGCGGCACTGCGTCTGATCCACAGGCGTCCGTTCCTCCGCAGGCCGGCACCGTACACTGGAAACAGAGGTTCTTCGTGCTTCGGATCGTTCTTTTCGCCATGCTTCTGGCTGCCGCCGCTCAGGCGCAGCAATCTACTCCGCCTCAGGTTACTCCTTCCCAGGACGAGTCCTCGTCCAGCCTGCCGAACCAGCTCGTCGACAATCCGCCCGCACCTCAACCGGTTGCGGCGCAGCCCCCCGCAGAACAGGTTCTGGCGGCGGAGGCTCTCATCTCCAAAAGCGACTGGAAGGGGGCCGCAGACAAGCTGAGCCTGTGGCTGGCGGCACACCCCACCGATGCGCGCGCTTTGTTCGATGCCGGCTATGCCAGCGATGCGCTGGGCAGCCTGGACGAGGCTGCCGCTTACTATCGCCGTGCTGTCCAGGCCAATCAGGACTCCTTTGAGGCGCATCTCTCCCTGGGACTCCTGCTGGCCCGCCAGCAAAAACCGGCTGAAGCCCGCGTGGAACTGGCCGCAGCCACGCGGCTCGATCCGGGCGAAGCTGGTCCTGCGCTCAAGGCTCGCGCATGGCGTGCCCTGGCGCAGCTCGACCGCGCGCTGGCCGAGCAAGGCGGAGATCTGGGCGAGGCCTCCAAGGATCTGCTGGAAGCCCTGAAATATTCTCCCGAGACCGATGAAGATACGCTGATGGCCGCCAGTCTCGCCGAACAAAACGAGCAACTGGACCAAGCGGAAGCTGCGTATCGCCGCCTGCTGGCGCGCAATGAAAAATCCCCTCAGGCCAACGCCGGTCTTGCGCACCTGCTGATTCTGCAAAAGAAATATGGTGAAGCGGAAACGTTTTTGCGTACCGCCCTGGAGACCACGCCCGACGATCCGGCGATGAATGCGCAGTTGGCCACCGTGTTGGCGGCACAAGACAAGCCCGAAGCTATCACTCTGCTGCAGAAGCTGCATAAGGCCCATCCCGAGGATGCAACGCTGACCCGCATGCTGGCCGAAGTGCTGGCTGAGGCCGGTGAGATTGCCGATTCCGACGCCCTCTATGCTCAGTTGCTGGCCGCTACGCCCACTAACGTGCAGTTCCTGGTGGCCCATGGGCAAAATCTGGTTCGCCTCAACCGCTTTGCCGAGGCCTTCAACGTATTCGAAAAAGCGGTAAAAATCGACAAAGCCAACATTGATGCGCTCAGTGGACTGGCCTTTGCGGCTTCGCGTACCAATCAGCCGGGAGTGACCGCGCAGGCCCTTGAGGTGCGCGCCCAATTTGCGCCCGATAATGCCTCCACCTACTTCCTGCGCGCCACGGCCTACGACACCCTGCGCCAGAAACAGCAGGCAGCCAGCTACTATCACAAATTTCTCGAAGCCTCTGCCGGTAAGTACGCGAATCAGGAATGGCAAGCCAAGCAGAGATTGCAGATCCTGGAAAAATAGATTTCCCGCTACGCCGTCGCAACCGCACGGTATCACCTATCCGGGACGCAGCTCCCGGATAGACTTGCCCCGCACGTTACTTTCCTCTTGCCACAATCCCTAAATTGAGCCACCATTACATCACTTCCGGGTGGACGCTCCTGGGCGGAGGTTCGTCATGCGGATTCAAAGCAAATGGATCGTTCTATTTGTGGCCGTGGCGCTGGTTGCTTTCCGTGCGCCGCTGGTCCGTGCTGCGGGTCTTGATAACAAACCGATCGATGTTCAGTCGATTGCCGCTCTTGAAACACGCCTCCACCAGGCTCCCCCGCGCGAACAGTGTTATCTCTACGCGGAACTGCTTCACCAGATGACCGAGCTCAGCCTGCGTCAATATGCCCAGGGAAATGTAGACGGCGCCATCGAACTTCTGCACCGTGTCCAGCAGACCACCACCCGGTTGCGCGCCCTCATTCTGCAGCGGAACAAGCATCTGCTGGAAGCAGAGATACTTTTGCGCCATTCCGCGTTCCGCCTCAATGAGATGCTGCACAACTCCAACACCGAGGATCGCGCCCTGGTGGAGCAAACCCTGGCTCAGGTCAACCAGACGCAAAACGCTACGCTGATGCAGGTCTTCAAAAGCTATTAGCGCGCGTAAATTGCGTCCCTGACCTGCCCGGTCAGAGTGTTTCTTGGCGAGCTTCCACCACACCCTGCCAGCTTGGGATTCACCTGCCCAAGGTTCTATACTCAACAGCGGAGCCACCCCCGGCAAAGCGCTCAGCGCCCTGCCGCCCTCCATGGAGTTACTGCTGATGAGTGCCCCCAATCTGATTGATACGCAAGAGCTTGAGTTCAACAACGGTATTTTTGACGCTGCCGCCTTTGCCCGTCAGGCTCTTTCAAGCCCGCAGGCGCTTGCAACCGTAATCGACCACACCATCCTGAAGCCTGAAGCAACGCGTTCCCAGGTGGAAGAAGTGTGCCGCGAGGCTGCCCACTACCGTTTTGCCTGTGCCATGGTGAACCCGGCATGGGTCGCATTGGCCGTAAATGAATTGAAGGGTACCGGCATCCCGGTGGGCGTGGTTATTGGCTTTCCTTTGGGAGCCTCCCTGGCCTCCACCCTGCGCCAGGAAGCCGAAGCCCTCACCCGCCTGGGAGCAACCGAGCTGGACATGGTTTTGCCCATCGGCCATTTGAAGAGTGGCGACCGGAATGCCGTGCATCATGCCGTCAGCGCGGCGGCCGAGGTGGCGCACAACTCCGGCGCCCTGCTCAAGGTGATTCTGGAAACAGCTTTGCTCACCACGGAGGAGAAACTTCTGGCCTCTGAGATTTCCATCACCGCCGGAGCCGATTTCATCAAGACCTCCACCGGCTTTGCCAAGGGCGGAGCCACCGCGGACGACATCGCTCTGATGCGTGGCGTGGCCGGCAGCCGTTGCGGCGTCAAGGCCTCTGGCGGCATCCGTACGCTGGCTGATGCGCGCGCCATGCTGGAAGCCGGCGCCAGCCGCATTGGGGCCTCTGCCTCCGTGGCCATCCTGCGCGAACTTGGCGCGGAATAGTCTCTCCTGTCTTTTCTGCGCCGGTTGGCACTGTCCTAGCCGGCGCAGCTTCCTCTTCGTTCACCGTTCTGAGACGTGCGAGGCAGTTGGCACACCTGTGCCCTGTCCGCACATGCACTTGTTACGCTATGATTCCCATCAAGCCCGATGAGTTCATCCTCTTCCAACCCGCAGGACCGCCACGAGTTTGAAGGCGACTACCGGCCCGCGCACGCCGCGCCTCTGGCCCCGGCCAATCCGCGTATCGAGGCGGCCGACACAGCCTATCTGCTGCAACTTACCGAAGCGTTGAACACCACGCTGGACCTGCAAACCCTGCTCGGACGCACCGCGGAGCTGGTCAAAGCCGTAATCCGGTACCGCTATTTTTCCATTCTGCTGCTGAACGACCGTACCCGAGAGCTGCGGATGCGCTTCCAGATCGGTCATACACTGCAGGCGGAACGACTCCGTATTCCGGTAGGTAAGGGCGTGGTAGGGCAGGTGGCCATGACGCGCCAACCCTTGCTGGTCAGCGACGTGACCACAGCCGAAAATTACATCGCCTCCAATCCCGAGGTGCGCTCGGAGTTGGCTGTTCCCTTGATCGCCAAGAATCGCTTGATCGGCGTCATTGACCTGGAAAGCGACGAGACAGGCTACTTTAAGCCGGAGCACCAGCGCGTGCTCACCTTCACGGCCTCGCGTATTGCCACTGCGATTGAAAATGCGCGTCTTTACTCCCGCGTGTCGCGTCAGGCCCAGACGCTGGAGGTTCTAAACGAAATCTCTGTGGAGATTGCCTCCATTCTTGAGCTGGGTCCGTTGCTGGAACGTGTGGGACAGCTTTTGCGGCGGCTCATCGAGCACCAGATGTTCTCCGTCATGCTGCTGGATGAAAAGGGCGAGAACCTGATCACCCGTTATGCCTGGCGTTTTGGAGCGGTGCAGCCGCCCATGCGCCGCGTTCCCATCACCAGCGGATTGGTAGGCGCGGCCGTACGCGAGTGGCGCACCATCAACGTGTCCGATGTGGGCAACGATACGCGCTATGTGGCGCTGAATAAGGAAACCCGCTCCGAGCTCGTGGTTCCACTCTTCTACAAGGGCAAGATCACCGGCGTGCTGGATCTGGAACACTCCCGTCCGCACTTCTTCACGGAAGAGCACGAACGGGTAATGGCCACACTGGCCGCTCAGGTTGCCATCGCCATTGAAAACGCCCGGCTCTATCAGCGTGTCCACAGTCAGGAGCGGCAACTGGAACGCGACATCGCCATGGCGCGTGAAGTCCAATTGCGTCTTCTGCCCGCCACTGCGCCTCCGGTTCAAAATGCCGAACTGGCCGTGCGCTTTCTGCCGGCTCGCGCCATTGGCGGCGATCTATACGACTTTGTGGAGTACGGCCCCTCGCGCATGGCCATCGTATTGGGCGATGTGAGCGGAAAAGCCGCGCCGGCCGCTCTGTTCGCGGCCATGGTCAGCGGCATTATGCGGGCCGCTGCGGCGCAGGAGCCATCTCCAGCAGAGATGCTGGCCGTGCTGAACGATGCCCTGCAGGAGCGCAAGCTCGATTCGCAATACGTCACCTTGCTGTTTGCCGTGTGGAACGATCAGGATCGCACCCTCCACGTGGCCAATTCCGGCGCTGTGCAGCCCGTTCTTTGCCGCGGATGCAAGTCGGAAACCATCAAGGTGGAAGGTTTCCCGCTGGGGCTCTTTCCGGAGGTGAGTTTTGATGAACTCACCGTGCAAACCGAGCCTGGCGATGTGATCGCGTTTATCTCCGACGGCATTCTGGATGCGGAAAATGCCCGCGAAGAGATGTACGGGCAGGAACGGCTCGATAGCGTGCTGTGCGAGTTTGGCGACCGTGCTGCCAGCGAGATTGCCGAAGCCATCCTGGCCGATGTAGCCCGCTTCCAGGGCGCACGAGAGCGCTTCGACGACGAAACGATCATCGTCCTCAAAGTCCGCTAAACGACTTCATTCGCCTGGAATAAGAACAAAGAAAAAGCGGGGCGTTGTTGCGAACGCCCCGCATAGACAGGAATCCAAATGCAACACTCCGCGGGTTGCGCCGCTGAGTTCCTTCTGGCCAGCACTTGCGCACCGTAGCCAAATCCCTGGCAGATCGCGCGGAACACGTGTTCACAGCGCTCCGGAAACCACACTGCTAGCCGCAGCCGTTTCCATTTCTGCCAACGTGTTCATTTTAACGTGTGCAATCGCGATTTGGGCGACTGTTTTTCAGCGCCGTGCCCGTTTCGGCATGATTCGTTACACTAAAAGAGACCCCATACTCCGGAGAACTCTTGAGCACTTCAGTCCAGGAACGCCTCATCCGTCCCGCGCGTAACATTGCCGGAAGCGTTCGCCTGCCAGGCGACAAGTCCATCAGCCACCGTTACGGCCTGCTCGGAGCCTTTGCCGAGGGCACCTCGCGTTTTACCAATTTTTCTACCGGAGCCGACTGCGCCTCCACGCTGGCCTGCATGGCGCAACTGGGCGCCAAGGTGGTAAAAACCGGCCAGGACTCCATTGAAGTGACCGGCGTAGGCGGGCGTGTTACCCCGTCGGCCGAACCGCTGGATTGCGGCAACTCCGGCTCCACCATGCGCATGATCTCTGGCCTTCTGGCCGCACAGGAAGGCAGCTTTACGCTGATCGGCGATGCGTCGCTTTCGCGCCGCCCCATGGAGCGCATCCGCAAGCCTCTGGAGCAGATGGGAGCGCAACTAACCCTGACCGAGGGACATGCGCCGCTGACTCTGGTGGGAGGCAAGCTCCGCGCGATTGATTACACCACGCCCGTGCCCAGCGCCCAGGTAAAGAGCTGCGTCCTGTTGGCTGGCCTGCAAACCGAAGGCTCGACCATGGTGCGCGAAGCGATTCGTACCCGTGACCACAGCGAACTGGCACTCAAAGCCTTTGGCGCGTCCCTGCGGCGCGGCAAGGAAAACGGGCTGGAAACCATTGCTATCTCCGGACCTCAGCCTCTGCACGCCATCGAGGGTTCTGTCCCGGGCGATATCTCCTCGGCAGCCTTCTTCCTGTGTGCCGCGGCGCTGTTCCCAGGCTCCAATCTGGTGCTCGACTCGCTGGGCCTGAATCCTACGCGCGCTTCCCTGCTGGATGTCCTGACCGGTCTGGGACTGAATATCTCTGTCATCGATCTGCAGGAGAAGAATGCCGAACTGGTTGGCATGGTGCGCGCCTCGGCGCCCGCTGAAGGCCTGGGGTCGGCAGAAATCAAGGGCGCGGTGGCTGCGCAGATCATCGATGAATTGCCGGTTCTGGCAGCCATTGCCCCGTTCACTTCGGGCGGCATCCGCATTCGCGACGCCAAGGAACTGCGCGTAAAGGAGTCGGACCGCATTGCCCTGGTCGTCAAAAATCTGCGCGCCATGGGTGCTGAGGTCGTCGAGTTCGAAGACGGCATGGACGTACCCGGAGGCCAGACGCTGCACGGCGCCAGCATTGAATGCGACCATGATCACCGCATCGCCATGGCCTTCGCGGTTGCCGGTCTGCGAGCCACCAGCGACACCCTGATCCAGGGCGCGGAAGTGGCTGCCATCAGCTTCCCTGAGTTCTTCGATCTGCTTGATAATCTGGCGGAGCGCTAAACAACTCCAGACGCAAAAAGGCCCGGCAAACGCCGGGCCTTTTTCTTTGCGAGCCAGCAGATTTACTTGCCGTCCTTCACTGCCGTGAGACCGGGGATAACCGGAACGGTCTTCACTTCGCCGGTCGCGGCATCGCTCAGGTTGATGCCGTACTGCTTCAGCGTGGAGGCCACGATCTGGTAGAGGCCCGCGCGGTCCTTGGCATAGGTGGCGTTGGCCGCGATCAGGTTGTATTCCGCAGTAGCCAGATTGCGCTGCTGCATCA
>Ga0207834_1000618_pt1 | contig 12464 bp, 7 predicted proteins | sample LuqExpMetagenom5_FD_187763 | JGI IMG/M metagenome (GOLD analysis project Ga0207834, IMG submission 187763) | Tropical forest soil microbial communities from Luquillo Experimental Forest, Puerto Rico - Sample 5 (SPAdes) | ecosystem: Environmental > Terrestrial > Soil > Tropical forest ...
AATTGAATTATCCGTTAAGGACAGAACTTGTTGCTCAACCATATATCACGTGTAATCAAGATGTACGAGAACATATTTTGCATTTGAAGTATGAGATAATATCACATGTTGAGACAGAACCACTTTATTTAGCAATGGAGGAATTATCACATTCAAAAATATATCTAAATGGCAAACATATTGCGGAAGAAGCAGAGGGCTTCTTTACTGATAAATGCTTAGAGAAAGTAAAAATTCCCGGATTAATAAAAGGTATCAATATAATTCAGATTGATATGGCGTATGGAAGAAAGACGAATCTTGAGTGGATGTATTTGCTTGGCAACTTTGGAGTGGTAGTGCACGGAGCGCATAAACATATTGAAGATTTGCCTGATAGAATCTTTTTTGGAAGTTGGGTTACTCAAGGACTCCCATTCTATTCAGGAAATGTTACATATCAATTCAAGGTTAACCAAAAGAAGGATTACTTAAAAATACAAGTTCCGTATTACCACGGGGCGTTGTTAAAAGTATATTGTGACAAGCAAGAAATTGGTAATATTGCATTCCTTCCCAATGAGCTTGAAGTTCATGGATTTGCAAAAGGTGAACATACAATAGAAATTACGTGCTTCTCTAACCGTAATAATAGTTTCGGACAGGTACATCAGGCGGGAGACTATGTATATTGGATGGGTGCTGATTCCTGGAGGAGTCGAGGAAACCTTTGGTCTGAAGAATATCAGCTAATTGATTTTGGTATTCTAACAACACCTGGGATTACTGATGTGATAAATTCATCTCTTAAATACCAATAGAATAAATTAAAAATTCAAAAAGCGCTGTGAGTTAAACATTCATAGTGCTTTTTGGATTGGATATGAATATCAATAAGATTGTTTCATAGAAGATTTTATAGTAATGGTAATGAAAGTATATATTTATGGGATTATAAGATATATTATGATTTATCTTAATACTTTATATGATAAAATGGAAATTGACAGAAGAAATTATCCTTTAGTCAATACATGTGGATGTTCATGAAGTTGAGCGTCTGTAGCACGAATGGTGATTTATCATGGAGGTTTATATGAAAAAAATAGCACATGATCATATCGTATGGACTAATTCTGTTCGTACAAGACAACTAATACTGTTTATAATTATCATGACCATAAGCATATGTTTTACCACTTTGATATACGCCAGTGCTGTGCGAAGTGCAAGGGATGCTACTTATCAAAAGATGTACGCACAAGGTACTTATTTTCAGCAATCATTGGATATGGAACTAAAGAATATCTTAAAGCTGCAAATTGACCTATCAACGGATAGAAGACTGCCATTTATTCTGTACAAGGATATGCTTATTTCTGATTATGACAGACGAGAGGCATTGTTATCTGTGAAGGAACGTATTGGGTCCATCTGTGGAGTAAGTAAGTTGATTCAAGACGGCGTAATGTATATTCCAGGTACTAATTATCGTATTACTCCTAATCAAATTAATAAAATGACAGATGATGATTATAAAAATTTGTCAAAATATCAGGAGGGATACAGTAATCAAATAAATTATATTGATGGTACGATTTTTTTAGTATCCACAGGAAGTGCGATGATAAAAAATCATACACCAGACTATCTATTCTTCATTGAATTGAATAAGAAGCAATTAATTGAAAGGTTGAATGCTTTGTCTACAACGCCAGGGAGCGGAGCTTTGATATACAATCCTGATATAAATTTCCTGGAAGAAAGTAATAATGAGAATATGGCGGAAGTGATTATTAAGAAATTAAACACTTACGATAATTTAACTCAAGTACAACGTATTAAGATTAATAATAAAAATTACCTGATTTTTGTTGCAAAATCCAATATCTTCGGTGAACTAATTCAGTATGCTGAGGAAGGACCTATAATGTCAGAATTGGAACGATACCGTAATTATTTCATTGGTTTTATATTTATCATAATAATATTGGCATTTTCTTTTTCTAGATATACAGAATATTTAATTCATCAGCCAATTTATAAGTTACTAAGTGCTTTTGAAAAGGTAAAAATGGGAAACTTAGATGTTTTCATTGATTATCACCGTGATGATGAATTTGGATATATATATAGAGGATTCCATGAAATGGAAGAGCAGTTAGACAAATTTATCAAAGAAGTCTATGTACAGAAAAGTTTAACTCAGAAAGCAGAATTAAAGCAATTACAAGCCCAGATTAACCCACACTTTTTATACAATTGCTTCTTTACCTTAAGCCGAAGAGTGAAAAAGCAGGATTATGAAGGTGCTCAGGAAATTGCAACTCATTTAGGAAATTATTTTAAATTCCTGACCAGAAACACCTCGGATGATGTTAGTCTTAAACAAGAAGTGGATCACGCACGAAGCTATGCTTCTATTCAAGGCGCCCGTTTTATTAGTAGATTACAGTTTGAATTTCATGAATTGCCCTGTGAATATAATAATTTAATGGTTCCAAGATTAATATTACAACCGATTATTGAAAATGCTTTAGATCATGGACTTGACAACAAGGAGGAAAATGGTATCTTACGAGTATCATTTCAAACTTGTAAAAAAGTCCTCGAAATTATCGTAGAGGATAATGGAGATGAAACTACAGATGATAAGTTATTATCACTACAAAAGATGCTTGAAAATGATTTCTCCGATGAAATTACTGCAATTGTTAATATACATCGCCGTCTTAATTATTATTTTTCAGGACAAGCAGGTATTACGTTAGAACGAAGTGAGTTAGGTGGAATAAAAACTACGATCTGGATTAATAGGAAAGGAAATGAGGATGAATAATTTACTTATCGTTGATGATGAATTAGAAACTTTAGAATGGCTGAAGGAGATTTTTCAATTTGAAGTTAATTTGGAAATTGATGTTCATACGGCGCTGACAGCTCGCAAAGCACTTGATATATTGAATAAGATACCTTGTGATGTTGTTTTGACAGATATAAAGATGCCTGGAATCGATGGAATTACCTTATGTAGCGAAATTAAAAAAAACTGGCCTGCATGTCAGGTGATATTTTTGACAGCATATCAGGATTATGAAGACATTTATAAAGTAATCAAATTTCAGGATGTTCAATATCTCTTAAAAAGTGAGGATGATGAAGTAATAATCAATACGGTGAGGGAAGCCTTCCATAAGATTGATTCGTTTGTTTTCGATAGAAGTAACAAATCAAAGGGTAGTCAATGCTTATCTGATGCTAGCTATTGGATACAAAAAGAATATTTAAACAAGTATTTATTAAGTAATTCAGATGAGGATAGAAAGAAACTGAGTAATCTTAAACTTAATGTTAATTTAAATTATGATTTTTTGATTTTTCTACTACGTCTGAATATAGAACGGAATGAAATGGATCTCATGCAGGAATATGAGCTGCATCAGATGCTAAAAGATAATATGGAGCGGTTTCTGCCTGATAATATGAAAGTTTATCAGCACATTATGGATAATCATAATTGTATCTTATTAATTCAGCCCAGTGATAATACAAACCAAGACTGGCAGAAGCTATATAGCCTGGCTTTTGGAGCACTGGAATATACCTTTGAATATTTTGAACATACAACTAATTTTACATTATCAGCGGTCATTAGTGAGAAGAATACAAATCTCAATGAATTTAAGATAAGAGTAGAACAGTTGATGTATTTAATGAAAGCAATTGCTGATGATAAAATATCAGTCATTTTGCATGCAGATAATCAGTACAACGAAATAATTGCGGATAAGCTCTATTTAGATGCAGAAACAAGTAATAAACAACAGAGGCTACGTTATTATCTTCAACTTCAGAAAAGAGATCAATATTTTCAAATACTTAATGAATTTTGCCAGCAACTTTGCTTATCAATAAGTATGCACGATACGGCTGCACTAGAGTTGTATTATAATATTTCAACGGTAATCTTGCAATACATTAATGAAAATAAACTAAACGAGGATATTGCTTTTAAAACGGGATTATACAAATTAACAAATGCGAATGAGCATTCTTCCTGGCAGGTGGCAAAAACATATTTATTAGATATTTCCTCAATAATTTTTAATCTATTGGGTAATCATGAGCTTAATTTATCAGACAGTGCACTAATTCGTATAGAACAGTATATCACAAACCATCCGGAGGATGATTTGACCTTAACAAAGCTGGCCAAAGTTGGCGGCTTTAATGCATCCTATTTATCTCGGTTATACAAGCAGGCAAGAGGTGTAAACATTACAGATTTTATTATAAAAGTAAGAATGGAAAGAGCAAAAACACTATTAAAGAGATCGACGTTAAAAATTAATGAGATATCAGAAAAAGTAGGTTATATATCAGCCCATTCATTTACCAGGGCTTTTAAGGTTTACGAGGGAATAGTACCTTTAGAGTATCGAGAAATATCAGATTATAAATGAAAGACGTAAAAAAGAGTCTGGCATGTAAAAACATGCACATAGTATTATTAATGGTTATTTTCTATAATAAAGATGTAGTAAACACTGGCCGGTGTAAATAATAAATAATAATTTAAATGGAGGATTTATGAAAAATTTCAAAAAAGCTATTTCGTTAATTCTAACTTTAGTTTTAATGATAACCTTAGTTGGTTGTAGTAAAAAAACAGATTCGTCAGATACTGAAAATTCTTCATCAGAAGTGAGCAATGCACCAACATCAGCGGCGACTGATGACAGTGAAGCTGCCAGTGAAACTAAAAATTTATATGGATATGACACTCCCGTTAAAATCAAGATCGGAGTCGCTATGGCTTCTGATTTTAGCTATGCAGCGGATGAAACTGCCAACGATAATGTATGGATGGATCTGTATCGTGCGAATAATATTGATCCGGAGATTTTGTTTGAAGTAGATAGCTCACAAGGTGCAACTAAAATGGCAACAGCAATTTTATCAGGCGATTATCCTGATATTATAGGTGAACAACCTAGCGAAGTAGCAAAGTATGCTGCCGACGGAACAACCGCTGACATTACTGATGCGTATAATGAATATGCTTCAGACCAACTGAAAGAGTATTTAAATTCAGATGGAGGCTTAGCACTAGAATCTTGTAAGGTTAATGGTCGCTTATATGCACTCCCTCAAATGGTGAATGGATATGACTCTGTCATGCTTATGTTTATAAGACAAGATTGGCTTGACAACTTAGGTCTCAGTATGCCTACAACAATGGATGAATTAAAAACAGTTGCGCATGCATTTACATTTGACGATCCAGATGGTAATGGAGTAGCTGATACATACGGCTTGGCATTAGATGGTGTTGATGTTTTTGCATCTATGGGTGGTGTTCAGGCAGTTTTTGAAGGTTATGGCGCTCCAATGGGTGCTACCGCTCCTACTTTTGTAAAGGGTGAAGATGGAAAGCTCGCATGGGGCGGAACCTTTGCACCACAGATGAAAGCTGGTCTGCAATTGCTTCAAGATATGTATAAGGATGGTTCACTCGCTAAGGATTTTATAACCATGGATGGCAATTCAATATTTGAAGAATCATCTGCTGGAAGATGCGGTATTTGGTTCGGTCCTATGTGGGCAGGTATGACTGCTGCCTCTGCTTTATTAAAGACTGTTCCAGCTTCACATATAACATCAGCCAAAGTACCTGACGGTTTAGGAGCTGGTACTGGCAAAGCTTATTTTAGCAGTAGTCCATCAACGTATTGTGGTGTAAGTTCAAAATGTGCCAACCCTGAAGTTTTAATTAAGCTTATGAATCTCAGTGTTCAAAAACTCTGCTATCCAGAAAGTCCAGAAGAGTTTGTAAAGTATTATGGAGAGGCTGGCAAATATTCAGGTTGGAAAACATCACTTACATATACATTAGCACCGTTAAAGAATTATGATAATTATAAAAAAGAATCAGCAGCTTTGTTATCAGGAGATACCAGCGGACTTAATACGGAGCAGTTAGGGGATTATACTAATATGAAAGCTTTTCTTGATGGGAAGGATAAAGCTGATTTTAACCCCGAAGATGCCGCTGTACAGGCAGGTGTAGCTTTGTATACCGTATTTGGAGATCTCGAAGGAGGTTATGGTGCACTTGATAAATTGATCACTAACAAATTAATTACTCCAAGTGCATATAATTCCTTACCTACTGATCTAATGGCTGAAAAGACGCCAACGCTTAATAAATTAGCAGCTGAGACTATTATTAAAATTATTACAGGCGAATCCGTAGATAGCTATGATGATTTCTTACAAAATTGGAAGAGTTTGGGCGGAGACGATATTACAGCTGAAGCTCAAGCGTGGGCAGATGCTAATCAATAATATAATATAATTGTTTTTATATATAGATGGAATCCTATTGTGAAAACTGGGATTCCATTTATATATAGACATTTATTTAAAGACTGGAGAATGAATGAATACAAAAAAAGTCAAATGGAAAAAGAATAATCTGGTATTTCATTTAATGCTTTTAATTCCTGTAATAATTCTTTTTATTTATAGTTATTTACCTATGTTTGGTATTGTTATGTCATTTGAAAAATTTTCACCAAACTTAGGCTTTTTAAAATCAAAATGGGTTGGGTTAGATAATTTTAAGACTCTTCTTTTGCTACCAGACACTTTCCCTGCAGTTAGAAATACGTTAATAATAGCGATTATAAAAATTATCGGTAATTTAATTGTCCCAATTGTTTTTGCTTTAATGTTAAATGAAGTTAAGGTTAAATGGTTTAAAAAAACAGTTCAAACAATTACATACCTCCCATATTTTTTATCTTGGGTTATTCTCGGAGGAATATTAATCAAATTCCTCTCTCCTGGTAGTGCTGCAAGTGCTCCTGGATTTTTTAACAACATTCTTGTAGCTCTTCATATTATCAAAGAGCCTATTTATTTTCTTGGTGACAACAATTATTTTCGTGGAACTATGATAATCAGTGATATTTGGAAGGGATTTGGATTTAATACAATTGTATATTTAGCGGCGTTAACTGGTATTGATCCATCCTTATATGAAGCTGCCGCTGTGGATGGCGCAGGAAGATGGCGCCAAACTTGGAATATAACTCTTCCTGGAATTGCTCCTTTCATAGCTTTAATGACAATTTTATCCATAGGCAGTGTATTGAATGCTGGTTTTGATCAAATATTTAATCTATATAGCCCTGCTGTATATGAATCTGGAGATATTATCGATACGTTAGTCTATCGATTAGGTTTGATTAATCAGCAATATTCACTATCAGCAGCTGTAGGCTTACTAAAATCTATTGTATCTTTGATATTAGTCTTGACTGGATATAAGCTAGCAGATAAATATGCTGGATATAAGGTCTTTTGATATGGAGGAAAAAAATGAAAATTTCAACAGGAAGAAAGATATTTAACGTTATTAATTATTTAATAATTGCTATTATTGGAATATGCTGTATAGTTCCCATTATTAATTTGCTGGCAATTTCCTTTAGCAATTCAACAGCTATAATAGGGAATCGCGTAGGCTTATGGCCTGTAGATATAACGTTATCAGCATATAAGTATGTTATTCATAGTTCAAAGTTTTGGACTTCTGCTATTGTGACATGTAAAAGGGTTATACTCGGAGTGCCAATTAATCTGATTCTTGTATTTTTAGCAGCTTATCCTTTATCAAAAAGCGATTTGGTCTTTAGGACTCGTAAGTTTTATGTGGCATATTTTATGATTGCTATGTTATTTGGAGGTGGATTAATGCCTACGTATTACGTAGTAGCGAAAACAGGTCTTATAGATACTATTTGGGCATTAATTATTCCAGGAGCTGTTAATATATTTAACGTAATTTTAGTTATGAATTTCTTTCGTGGTATCCCTATTGAGCTAGAGGAATCAGCAATGCTTGATGGAGCCAGTCAATTGAGAACTTTGTGGAGCATATATTTGCCATTATCAAAACCATCAATCGCAACTATAACTTTATTTAGCTTCATGGGTCATTGGAATTCGTGGTTTGATGGTTTGATTTACGCAAACAGGCCCCAGAATTACCCACTACAATCATATCTGCAAACATTGATTACTTCAACCACCGATGCATTAAAAGATGGTGATGTAAAGCAAATTATGTTATTGACAAATATCAATGATACAAATATGAAAGCAGCACAGATTTTTATATCAATTATACCCGTTATGTTTATATACCTATTTCTACAGAAATATTTCATTAAAGGGTTAACTTTGGGAAGTGTAAAAGGATAAGTATCGACTACACATTTCTATTAAATAGATAAGTAATTTGGAGGATAGGTAATGATTCATATTAATATAAATAATACGGTGACGGAACCTAAGGTGCTTCCGTTTTGTGGAAGAACTATGGATGGCGGTGAATATAGTGTTAATACGCAATATTTCATGAGAAATGGACGTCCTATTTTACCTATTATGGGAGAATTTCATTTTTCCAGATATCACCTCGAGGAATGGGAAGAAGCTATATTAAAAATGAGATCTGGTGGTATTGAGATAATTGCAACTTATGTATTCTGGATACATCATGAGGAGAAAGAAGGAGAATGGGATTTTAACGGATGCCGTAATTTAAGAGCATTTCTTGATCTATGTAGATCGCATAATATGCCCGTATGGCTTCGCATTGGACCTTGGGTTCATGGAGAAGCCAGAAACGGTGGATTTCCGGACTGGGTTGTACAATCCAAGGATATGAGACCACGTACCAATGATCAATTTTATCTTGAGGCAGTAAGTAAGTTTTTTGAAAAGATTGCAGAACAATCAGAGGGTATGATGTATAAGGATGGAGGTCCTGTGATAGGTATCCAGATTGAGAATGAATTCGGACATTGTGGAGGAACCTCGGATAAAGCAGAGGGAATGGAGCATATCGGAATTCTTAAGAATATGGCAGTTGATCTGGGCCTGATTACCCCTTATTATACGGCAACCGGATGGGGGGGAGCCTATGTCTTGGAGGGTGAAACCTTACCTGTACTTGGAGGTTATGTAGATGCACCCTGGGCAGAACACATCAATGAAATGCCAGCTAATGAGAATTTTTTATTCTGCGAGTATAAAAACGATACAAATATAGGATCGGATTTAAAATTAAAAAAAGAAGAGGATTATACTTATGACATTAATAATAATCCTTACTTGACAGCTGAGCTAGGGGCAGGTCTTCAGGTTACTGCTCATCGTAGAACGGTTCCTTTCCCACAGGATATTGAAGCTCAAACCATATGTATGTTGGGCTCAGGAGCAAATTTGATTGGATATTATATGTATCATGGTGGCTTCAATCCGGAGGGTAAGTATTCAACCTTGCAAGAATCAAAAGCCACTGGATATAATAACGATTTACCCGTTAAAAGTTATGATTTCCAGACTTGCATCAGACAATCGGGAGAGATTAACAAAAGCTATGGAAGGTTAAAAAAAATACATCTGCTACTTCAGGATTTTGGTGGAATATTAGCTCCTGCCAGACCTTTCTTTCCTATAGAACAACCTGATTCTGCCGAGGACATGACAACCCCTAGAGTCAGTGTTAGATATAATAAAGATAATAAAACAGGTTTTGTGTTTATTAATAACCATCAGCGATTACGCTACATGGACGATATAGAAGATTTGAATATTGATATTTGCCAAGAAGATGGCATATTTCAATTAAATAGTTTATACGTAAAATCAGGCGAATGTGCAATAATTCCATATCATCTACATATGGGAAATACCATTTTAGATTACACTAATGCGTCCCTGTTATGTAAGATTAAGGATAGATATTTCTTCTATACAGATGAAAGATCTATATTTAAATTCAAGGGATCTGAAGGTAATTATATTGTATTATCTAATAAGCAGGCGAATTCGTCTTATAAATTTAATAATTCACTTTATATAACAGATAGTATACTAATAGATCAAAATGATAAGAGGTATTTAATTTCACAGAAGGAAACGGAAAAAGTCTTAGTTTATAGAAATACTGGAGTTCCGCAAGAGTATGAAGTGAAATTTGAGACTGTTGATGTGAAAGTTACTTATAAAAAAGTTCAGGATAATAATGATTACATTATTATAGATGTTCTACTTCAGGACATTCCTCACCGCAATGTGCATGAATTACTTTTGGCAGTAAATTTTGTTGGAGACAGAGCGGAATTATACCAAAATAATAAATTAATTGATGATTGGTTTACGACAGGTGAAGAATGGCATATAGCCTTAAAACGATTTAATTTTCCTAAGAAATTACAACTGAAAATATATCAATCGAAGGAAGATGTTTATTATGATATGCCAGTTATGAAAGGCTGCTATTTACAAAATCTTAAAGCTATACCTGTGTATAAAGCTGAATTGAATGAGTGTAATTCAAATGGCGAATTTTAGGTAAGAGTTAACAAATATATTAATCTTTTCAACTATATGTTAGTCAATCGAGTGGAAAATTAAGGAGTAATAGGAAGGTAAACTTCTGTTACTCCTTTCTTATAGCTAAACTTCGACCTTTAAGAATGGAGATAGAATTATGAAAAATCTTACCATGGAACAGATTGCAAATAATCTAGGAGTGTCTAAAACTACAGTGTCGAGAGTTCTCTCCGGTAAGGGAAGAATCAGTGCTTCTACCAGAGAACGGGTTTGGTCTTATATTCAGTCATCAAATTATCGTACGAATAATGTAGCTAAAGGATTGGCAACCAAAAAAGCATACAATATAGGTTTGGTGATTCCACGTTCTGATACGGCTTCAGAATTTTATCCGGTTCATACAATCCTGGATGGAATACTTGAGGTTGTAAATACTCTGGATTATAACTTGATTATCACAGTTATAAAAGAATATGATGTTTCGGAAATTATTCGATTATTAGAAAGTGACAAAGTTGATGGACTTATCTTATATAATTCCATAATAGGAAACGAGGCAATACAGTATATGGCACAGGTAGAGGTACCATATGTTGTGATTGGTTCGGTTTTGAATCAGGATGTAATCCACATTGATTATAACCATCGCATAGCCAGTAGAGAACTTACTAAGCTACTTCTGAGAATGGGCAAAAGAAGAATTGCTTTTATTGGAGGGTGTAGAAGAGACCCAGTGAATAATTCCCGATTGGCTGGGTTTTATGATGCTTTTAACGAACTAAACATAAATATTTGTAGAGATATTATCTTCTGTGAGTCAGATTCGATGATACAAATTAAAAAAATTCTGGATTATCTGCTAAATACGAAAGTGGATGCCATTGTTTGCATGACGGAAATAATATGTTATACAGTAATTAACGAATTAAGTCATCAATTAAATGCCTTTGAGAAGGATATTATAGTTGCTACAGTTAACTATCTAAAACTGATACAGGATAAACAATTTTCAGTTGCATATATTCAATTTGATGCTAAGGAGTTAGGTCGAGTTGCATGCGGAAGTTTGTTTGATCTTATTAATAAAATAGCAGTTCAAAGTCAGAACTTTACTGGGTATGAAATAATTATAAGAGAATCATCTTGACTGTCGACATATTCAAATCATTTAAGATATTATAGCCATTTATGATGCGGTAGGACATCTTGAAAGTGAAAGTATGGTTCAGGCGCTCAATAAACCTGTTTGACCCAACAGAATTCAGTTGATACGGCATCGTCAGTTGTGAGTCCAATTACCTGTGTTATGTCAAACTCCCATCCCTTCTGTGCTTTTATGTACTGGGCTGCCAGGGGATAGACACTATAACCGTCTGCAATGAATTTCAGGACTTTTGATGGGAACACCTTGAACTTTTCGAAAGTCATACACTAATTTGTAGTATATCGTAACAAATGAGACAAGAATGAGAAAATTGTTAACTGAATATTCCTTCCCTATCATTCACCACTTAAACTCTTAAAAGTATCAAAGATATTCACCCTTCCATAACCCCATTCTTTGTTTGGATAGGTTAGCGTTTCATTTTGCTCTACTCCACGGATTAAATAGTTACGGACCACAATTGTATTCATAGCCCTAGCATTTTTTTTAACAACACCCCATTCAAGCAGAATTGCAGTAATTCCTGTTAATAATGCAGCAGCAATGCTTGTTCCGGAAGCTGCGCCGAAGGTATTGTTAGGAAGAGGGCTATAAACATTTACTCCTGGAGTTGCTAATTCAGGCTTTATCATATTACTTCGTGTATATCCTCTGCTTGCATTAATATAGAGACTATCATTACTATAGTCATAGGCAGTTGTGGTAATTGTTAACATACTGTTTCCCGGATTTGTCACCGTGGTGTATGGATTTGGAGAAAGAAATGCCGTATTTTCCGTAATAAAGCCACGCATTGGTAACCAGATATGAAAACCAGATGTAATTTGTCCGCTATAGACTTTAAAACGCCATCTACCGGGAGCTGGAGCTTTAAAGCGTATTAATATTAGCTCATCTCCACTTTGAG
>Ga0207834_1000621_pt1 | contig 12445 bp, 8 predicted proteins | sample LuqExpMetagenom5_FD_187763 | JGI IMG/M metagenome (GOLD analysis project Ga0207834, IMG submission 187763) | Tropical forest soil microbial communities from Luquillo Experimental Forest, Puerto Rico - Sample 5 (SPAdes) | ecosystem: Environmental > Terrestrial > Soil > Tropical forest ...
CTGGAAATCCGCACCCACGAGCAGGAAGAACTGAAGAAGTTCGATCACAAGGTAAATGTTTCGGTGGCCGCCGGATGCCTGTCGCTGCACTCCGATCAGGTACTCAAGGTATTGCAGGATGAGGTGAAGAAGCAGGGCAAGGAAGGCCGCTGCAAAGTGACCGGCGTGGGTTGCATGGGCCTGTGCGCCATGGGGCCCCTGGTGCGCTGCGAGCCGCAGCATACTTACTATCGCAGCGTGCCGCATGACAAGCCGGAGATTCTTGAAGCCATCATCGCCAATCTGGATGGCAACCCGGTGCCGGAGTTTGCCGTTTCGCCGGATATTCCTTTCTTTGCCGAGCAGCAGAAGATTGTGCTGGAACACTGCGGCGAGATCGATCCGGAGCGCATTGAGGACTCCATTGCGGTGGGCGGTTATGAAGCGCTGCTGACGTGCGTCTCTCAGCGCACACGCGACGATGTGGTGCAGGAGATGATCAAGAGCGGCCTGCGCGGACGCGGTGGCGGCGGTTATCCCACCGGTCTCAAATGGTCCATGGTAGCCAAGGCGTCGGGCGAGCAGAAGTACGTCATCTGCAATGCCGACGAGGGCGATCCGGGTGCGTTCATGGATCGCTCAGTGCTGGAAAGCGATCCGCACCGCGTGCTGGAAGGCATGGCCATTGCAGGCTATGCGGTGGGCGCCAGCAAAGGCTACATCTACTGCCGCGCGGAGTATCCGCTGGCGGTCAAGCGCTTGAAGATCGCCATTCGCCAGGCCGAGAAGATGGGGCTGCTCGGCAAGAACATTGGTGAGTCGGCCTTTGGTTTTGAGATCGAGGTTCGTCTGGGGGCCGGAGCTTTTGTGTGCGGCGAGGAGACGGCGTTGATTGCCTCGGTGGAAGGCAAGCGCGGCGTTCCGCGTCCGCGTCCGCCGTTCCCTGCGTACTCGGGTTTGAACAAATGCCCCACGCTGCTGAACAACGTGGAAACCTTTGCCAACGTTGCGCCCATTCTGCGCAAGGGCGCAGCATGGTTTGCGGCGATTGGCACGGAAAAAAGCAAGGGCACCAAGGTGTTCGCGCTGGTGGGCGATGTGAACAATACCGGCCTGCTGGAAGTGCCAATGGGTATCACGCTGCGCGATCTGGTGTACAAACTGGGCGGCGGCATCCCGGGCGGTAAGCAGTTCAAGGCGGTCCAGACGGGTGGTCCCTCCGGCGGTTGCATTCCCGAGCAGTTTCTCGATATGCAGGTGGATTACGAGTCGCTGGCCCGGGCCGGATCGATCATGGGATCCGGCGGCATGATCGTGATGGACGAGACCGCCTGCATGGTGGATGTGGCCAAGTTCTTCATGGACTTTACGCGCGATGAATCCTGCGGCAAATGCATTCCGTGCCGTGTGGGCACCACGCAACTCTACGGATTGCTGAACCGCATCAGCGAGGGCGAGGGGCGCATGGACGACCTCGACACGCTGGAGCGATTGGGCGGCATGGTGAATCGCACTGCGCTGTGCGGGCTCGGCCAGACCGCGCCCAATCCGGTGCGCAGCACGTTGCGCTATTTCCGCGAAGAGTACGAGACTCACATCCGCGAAAAACGTTGCCCACAGGGCAAGTGCCCTGTCTCCAATCCGGCCGCGGCCAAGCAGGGAAAGTGAGGAAGCCGGGATGCCCGAAAAAGATCAATATCAGGTGAAGACGCTGATCATTGACGGCAAGCAGGTGGCTGCCGGACAGGATCAGACCATTCTCGAAGTCGCACGCGAAAACGGAATCGACATTCCCACGCTCTGCCACTTCACAGGGCTAGGCGAAGTGGGCGCATGCCGCTTGTGCGTGGTGGAGGTGAAGGGCTCGAACAAGCTGCTTGCCGCCTGTGCCACACAGGCGCAAGAAGGCATGGAAGTCACCGTGCATTCTCCCGAACTGGATGGCTACCGCAAGCTCACCGTGGAGTTGCTTTTGACCGAGCGCAATCACGTGTGCGCGGTGTGCGTCTCCTCGGGCCATTGCGAGTTGCAGACCATGGCGGCGAAGTTGGGCATCGATCATGTGTCGTTGCCCTATCTGCACCTGAAGTGCGCCACCGACGGATCGCATCCGCGGTTTGTGGTGGATCACAACCGCTGCGTGCTGTGCACCCGCTGTGTGCGCGTTTGCGATCAGGTGGAGGGAGCGCATACATGGGATGTCACCGGCCGGGGGATTGCTTCGCGCATGATTACCGATCTGGGCGCGCCCTGGGGCGAATCGCAAACCTGCACCGGCTGCGGCAAGTGCGTGATGGTTTGCCCGGTGGGTGCGCTGGTGGAGAAAGGCAAATCGGTTGCGGAGATGACCAAACCGGAATTCCTGCCGTATCTGTTGCAGATGCGCGGGCAGTTGTGAGTGGAGGACTGGGGATGACGAAAGCGCGTGTCGCAACACTGTGGCTCGATGGTTGTTCCGGTTGCCACATGTCGTTTCTGGATATGGACGAGCGGCTGGTGGAGATTGCACCGCTGATCGATTTGGTTTATAGCCCCGTAGTGGATGCCAAGGAGTTTCCGGAGAACGTGGATCTGACGCTGGTGGAAGGTGCGCTGGCCAACGAGGAAGACATCGAAAAAATCCTCAAGGTACGCGCCAACACCAAGCTGCTGGCGGCTCTCGGCGATTGCGCCGTGACCGGTAACGTGCCGGCCATGCGCAATACCTTTCCGTTGGAGGAGGTGCTGAAGCGTGGCTATGAAGACAATGCCACGGCGAATCCCGGAGCTCCGTCCAAAGAGGTTCCCCAGCTCGAGCGCAAAGTGATTCCGCTGCATGAGCTGGTGAAGGTGGACCTGTTTCTTCCGGGCTGTCCGCCCAAGGCTGATGACATCTACTACGTGGTGAGCGAGATTCTGGCCGGGCGCATGCCCGAAATGTCCACACGCTGCCGCTTCGGCAACTGAGCAGGGGAGAACAAGCGGATGCAGACGATCAAGATTGATGGGATTACACGAGTGGAAGGGCACGGCAGAATCACTATCCAACTGGACGATCAGGGCATGGTGGAGGATGCACATCTGCACGTGCTGCAGTTCCGGGGATTTGAAAAATTCTGCGAGGGCCGCCCGTTCTATGAGATGCCTTCGCTCACCGCGCGCATCTGCGGCATCTGCCCCATCAGCCATCTGCTGGCCGGGGCCAAGGCTGCCGACGCCATCATGGGCCTGCGCATTCCGGAAACCGCCGAGATGCTGCGCCGTGTGGTGCATCTGGCGCAGATTACGCAATCGCACGCGCTCAGTTTCTTTCATCTATCCAGTCCGGATTTTCTGATGGGTTGGGATGCGAACCCTGCCGAGCGCAATGTCTTGGGTCTGGCTGCGCGGCATCCCGATGTGGCCATGGATGGCATTCGCCTGCGCAAGTGGGGGCAGGAAGTGATCGATCTGCTGGGGGGACGCCGCATTCATACACCCTGGATTGTGCCGGGCGGTGTGGCGACACCTCTTCCAGTGGAGCATCGCGATGAGATTCTGCAGGGCCTGCCCGGCGCGCTCGCCATTGCTACTCGCACCCTAGAATTCTTCCGCCACATGATGGAGAAGCTGCAGGATGAGGTGATCACCTTCGGCAACTTCCCCACGTTGTTCATGGGGCTGGGGCGCAAGGACGGCAATCTGTGCCTCTACGGGTCGCGCCGCAGGCATGAGGGCTGGCTGCGCTTTGGCGATGCCGACGGCAACATCCTGGCTGACAATATCCATCCTCGCGATTACCACGAGTACATTGGCGAGGCGGTGGACGAATCCAGCTATATGAAAGCGCCCTACTACAAGCCAACCGGCTATCCGTTGGGTGTTTATCGTGTGGGGCCAGCGGCCCGCCTGAACCTGGCACGGCAGTGCGGGACTCCGCTGGCCGATGAGGCACTCAACGAGTTCCGCCGCAACTACGGCAACGTGACGCTGAGCTCCTTCCATAACCACTATGCGCGGCTGATCGAGATTGTCTTTGCCCTGGAACGAATGCAGACGATTCTGGAGCAGCCGGCGGTGCTCGACAAGGATGTGCGCGCTGAAGCCAAGGCCAACGAAGCCGAGGGTGTGGGCATTATCGAAGCGCCGCGCGGCACGCTGATCCATGATTACCGGGTGGACGCCAACGGCATGATGACCAGCGCCAACCTGATCGTGGCCACGGCGCATAACACACTGGCCATGAATCGTGGACTGGTGCAGGTGGCGCGCAAGTATCTCTCCGGCCATGAGGTGACCGAAGGAATGCTGAACCGCATGGAGGGACTGATCCGCAGCTTCGATCCCTGCCTGAGTTGCGCGACCCATGCCGACGGACGGATGGCGCTGGAGGTTGAGGTGCTGCATGTGGATGGCACGCGCGCGAGCCACGCCGTGCGTTGAGGCTTCTTTGAGAAGTAAGAACAGGAGCGGTCTTCGGATTGCTCCTGTGTTTTTGGTGCAGAGCGCTCGTCTTGCTTCTCTCGATTTCGATCTTTCGCTCTGTTGATCATCCGGATTCTTTTGATGGTCCCCGGGCATCCTGCCGGCTCCATGTGCCATCTCCTCAGGTAGTACATCTTGTGTGGATGGCCTGACAGGAGGTTGGAATGCTCAATCGGTGGCATCACGGAATGTGCCGGGTGGCTCTGGCGTTATTTTTTGGATGGGTTCTCGCTGCGCCTTGCGCCCACGCACTCGGTCCCAAGGCGGATGTGGCTTTTGGCTACAGCCGGCTGGGGAACGACGTCTTTGCCTCTGGTGCGGGCGGCCTGAATGGCTGGGAAGGCTCGCTGAATGTGAAAGTGAAGCCTTTTATAGGAATCGAGGGGGATGTGGCCCAATATGGGATGGGCGCTGCCTCCACAACGCCTCACACCACGATGGTCATGTTTGGTCCCCGGGTAACGATGGGCACCATGGGGGTGCATGTTTTTGCCCATGCACTGGGGGGAGTAGGGCATACCTCGAACTCCGTTGGGCTTTCGCAAACCGATCTGACTGTGGGACTTGGCGGGGGAGGCGACGTGCGGATTGCGCCATTTTTCTCGATCCGTCTGGCGGCCGACTATCTGGCGGTACCTACCTCCAGCCATTCCGGATCGGCGCATGAGCGTGTATCGGCAGGACTTGCGTTCCGTTTTTGAGTCCCGGGCGGAACCTGAGTGCGGCAGGTAAACACTTTGCCCGCTTTTCCCGTCCTAAACAAATGTGAACACTGATGTGCGCTTTCGTTGCCCTTGCTGTGGCTATAGAACCCTGGTCAGCCCGGATTCTTTAGCCCTGTGTCCGGTCTGCTGGTGGGAAGACGATGGCCAGGAAGAGCTGGATGCCGACGAAGTCCGGCGGACGGTGAACGGCGAACTGAGCTTGAAGGAGGCTAGATCCTTCTTTTTGAGCTGCGGAGCGGCCCATCCCCGCTTTTTGCCCTATGTGCGCCGCCCTGAAGTCACCGAGAGGTAACGTACCTAAAGCGGTGCCGGACACGTTTCCCACCGTTTGCAGAGTTTGACCCTACCCCGAAACCCTCTTACCATAAATTGAGGCGTTTCCCGTGCCGCGCGGGGCCGTGCCGTCTTTGGAGGGCAGCCCGGGCGGCGACTCTTGTTTGTGCGGCAGGCTGCCCAGTGGGGTGCGCTCTGATCGGCCGCAAGGGAAACCCGGCAATCCGAATTGAACGGCGCTTTGGGCGCCTTGGGAAGGCAAAACGTTGAGCACGAAGGACACCGTCGAAGAAAACCTGCAACCCGCGTCGGCTGAGGCCGCTCACGATCACGCCGGTCATGACCATGACCACGATCACGACCACGACCATGAGGGTCACGAGCACGCGCACGGGCCGGTTCTGAATCCGGAGTGCACCCGTGAGCTGGTGCTCGACATCCCTGCTGAAGACGTGAGCAAGGCCTACAAGGGCGTAGTCGCCAACTATAAGAAGTACGCTCGCATTCCCGGCTTCCGCGCCGGCAAGGTGCCGGAGTCGGTTGTGCGCCGCCGTTTTGCCAACGATATCCGCAAGGATGTGATCGATGGCATTCTGCCCGAGCGCTTCAACAAGGCTGTAGTCGAACTGGGCGTGCGCCCGGTGGGCCAGCCCCAGGTGACCGAGCTGACCGTGGAAGATGGTGAGCCTCTGCACGTGAAGGCTGTCTTTGAGTACATCCCCGAGTTCTCGGTGGAAGGCTACAAGGACGTGGTTGTTCCCAAGCCTTCCGTGGAAATCACCGAAGACGAGTACCAGCGCGAGATGACCGAGCTGCGTGAGTCGCGTGCTTCCATCGAGCCGGTGGAAGACGACCGCGTGATCGTGGATGGCGATTGGGCCGAGATCAGCTACAAGGGCGTGGTGGCCAATGACGATGCCGCTGAGCCGGTGGCTGGCGAGAATGCGCTGGTTGAAGTGGGCGGTAAGGACACCGTCCAGGCCTTCACCGAGATTCTGCGCGGCGCCAAGGTGGGCCAGGAGCTGAAGGCTGAGGTTATCTACCCGGCCGATTATGCCGAGCCCAAACTGCAGGGCAAGACGGTTAGCTACGAAGTCACCGTCAAGGCCATCAAGAAGCGCAATATGCCGGAACTGAACGACGAGTTTGCCAAGGAACTGGGCAGCTATGAATCCCTGGCGGATCTGGAGAAGGCGGTGCGCGAGCACATCCAGAGCCGTAAGAAGCGTTCGGTGGAAGGCGAGACCAAGGACCAGCTTGCTCAGGCTCTGGTGAACAAGTTCGAGTTCCCGGTTCCCGAGTCGCTGGTGCAGGAGCAGATTGATGTGCGCCTGGAGCGTGGTTTGCGCGCCCTGGCCGCTCAGGGCATGGGCGCGGAACAGATGCGCAAGCTTGACTTCGGTCGCCTGCGCGTGGCGCAGCACTCCGGCGCTCTGGCTGAAGTGAAGACCCAGCTAATTCTGGACAAGATTGCCGCTGCTGAAGGTATCACCGTGGCCGACGAGGACGTGGAGAAGGAAATCCAGTTGGCGGCGATGCAGAGCCGCGAGCCGGTGGAAGTACTTCACCAGCGTTTGACCGAGAATGGCGGGCTGGCTAAAATTCGGGAACAACTGCTGCGCGAAAAGACGGCGACCACACTCTATGATCGCCTGCCGGCCTAAGCTGTAACCAGGCATTATCCGCTGCCCGGCGGAATCATCCCTCGGGCAGCGTAACCTCATCGCCCTTGCGAGGGCCCCGCAACGAGGGAGAAAAGCACACAATGGCATTGGTTCCCATGGTGGTTGAGCAGACGAGCCGGGGCGAGCGCGCCTACGACATTTATTCGCGTCTGCTGCGCGACAACATTATCTTCCTCGGTACCCCGATCGACGATCAGATCGCCAATCTGGTGGTGGCCCAGATGCTGTTCCTGCAAAGCGAGGATCCGGAAAAGGACATCTCGCTCTACATCAATTCGCCGGGTGGCTCCATTACCGCCGGCCTGGCTATCTACGACACCATGCAGTTCATCAAGAACGATGTGGTGACCTACTGCATCGGCCAGTGCGCCTCGATGGGTGCTTTCCTGTTGCTGGCTGGCACCAAGGGCAAGCGTTATGCGCTGCCCAATTCGCGTATCCTCATCCACCAGCCCTCCATGGGTGGGCTCGGCGGTCAGGCTACCGACATCGATATCCATGCCCGCGAGATTCTGCGCATCCGCGAGATTACCAACTCGCTGATGGCCAAGCACACCGGCCAGACGCTGGACCGTATCGAACGCGATGTGGAGCGCGACTTCATCATGACCGCGCCCCAGGCCAAAGAGTACGGCATCGTAGACGAGATTATTGACAGGCCGCGCAGCTAAGCTGACGGCAATCTAGAGCGGCGTACGATGTGTTGAGCCGGCAAGCCGGGCCGGGGGAGTTGACGATGAAAACGCGCACGGGACCAGAAGAAGCGTTGCGCTGTTCGTTCTGCCACAAGTCGCAGGATGCAGTGGCCAAGCTGATCAGCTCGCCCAGCGACTATCCTCGCGCTTACATTTGCGATGAATGCGTGGCGGTTTGCAATTCGATTCTGGAAGACGATCGCAGCGAGGTTACCCCCTCGGCTGCTGCCGGCCATCTGCCCAAGCCGCAGGAAGTCAAAACCTTCCTGGATGACTTCATCATTGGTCAGGACACGACCAAGAAGAAGCTGGCTGTGGCGGTGTACAACCACTACAAGCGCATTCAGATGAATCGGCTGCGCAATAACGATGTGGAGCTGGCCAAGTCCAACATCCTGCTCGTCGGTCCTACCGGTTCCGGCAAGACGCTCATGGCGCACACCCTGGCCAAGATGCTGGACGTGCCCTTTGCGATTGTGGACGCCACCACGCTGACCGAAGCCGGTTACGTGGGCGAGGATGTGGAGAACATCATCCTCAAGCTGCTGCAGGCCGCCGACGGCGACGTGACCCGCGCGCAGCAGGGCATCATCTACATCGACGAAATCGACAAGATCGGCCGCAAGGACGAGAACCCCTCCATCACCCGCGACGTCTCCGGCGAGGGTGTGCAGCAGGCTTTACTCAAGATCCTCGAGGGCACCGTCGCGAACGTTCCTCCGCAGGGCGGACGCAAGCATCCGCACCAGGAGTTTACGGCGGTCGACACCACCAACATCCTGTTCATCTGCGGTGGCGCCTTTGTGGGGCTGGAACGCGTGGTGGGCCGTCGCGTGGGCAAGAAGGCACTTGGCTTCCGTACGGATGCCGATGGCGATCAGGCAACCATGCGCACCCATCGCGATACGGAGCTGCTGCGCCGTACCGAACCGCAGGATCTGATCAAGTACGGCCTGATTCCAGAATTTGTTGGACGCCTTCCTGTTATGGGCATTCTCGACGAACTGGATGAGGCTGCGTTGATCGATATTCTCACCCGCCCGAAGAACGCCATTCTGAAGCAGTATCAGCGCCTCTTCGAGTATGAGAACGTCCGTCTGCACTTTACGGCCGAGGCAACGGAGGCCGTGGCCCGTGAGGCTCTTACCCGCAAGGTGGGCGCACGCGGTCTGCGTATGATTCTTGAGGAGTTGATGCTGGATCTGATGTATCACCTGCCTTCGAACAAGCGCATCCGTGATCTGGAAATTACCCGCGAAATGGTGGAGCGTCGCGACCTGTCGCCCTGCCTGCTGGAGAAAGCCGGATAAGGAACACAGGAATCAATTCTGCAGGCCCGGGCATCCAAAGATGACCCGGGCCTTGTTCGTTCAGGCGAGAGCCTGCTGGGCGCTGTACAATCCAACTTAAACCGGCGGCGGTGGAGCACTGGACGCCAGCAACCGCGTCGATCAGGTACAAGGGATTCCGATGACTGCACAAAAAGAAAAAGCCGAAACACGCAAGCTGCCCATGATGCCCATCCGGGACATGGTGATCTTCCCGTACATGATGACGCCGTTCGTCGTGGGCCGCGAATCCAGCGTGCGTGCGTTGGAAGAGGCGCTGACCGGCGACCGCAAGATTTTTCTGGCCACGCAACACGACGCTTCGATCGACGAGCCCAAGGCCAAGGACATCTTTCAGGTTGGCTCCATCTGCAACATTGTGCAGAGCGTCAAAATGCCGGATGGCAACATCAAGGTTCTGGTGGAAGGCGTGGAACGCGCCAAGGCCATTGAGCTGAGCGACCGCGACGGCTTCTTTGTGGCCACGGTCCGGATGGGCAAGAACGAGTTTGAGATGACTCCGGCCGCGGAGCAGTTGATGCAGCGCGTCACCTCGCTCTTTGAGCAGTACGTGAAGCTGCAGCAATCGCTCAACTACGAAACCATTGTGGCCACGGTGCGCATGGATGAGCCGGCCAAGCTTTCCGATACCATTGCCGCAAATCTGCAACTGGGCATCGAGGAAAAACAGGAGCTGCTGGGCATCTTTGATCCGGCGGCGCGGCTGGCGCGCATTGCCGATGTTCTCGACATCGAGATTGAGAAGCTCGATCTGGACCGCAACATCCAGTCCCGCGTGAAGCGGCAGATGGAGCGGGCCCAGAAAGAGTACTACCTGAACGAGAAGATCAAGGCCATTCAGAAGGAACTGGGCCGCGGCGAAAAGAGCGAATTCGACGAGCTGCGCAAGAAGATCGAGTCCGCTGGCATGTCCAAGGATGTGCTGGAAAAGGCCATCCAGGAGCTGAAGAAGCTGGAGGCCATGCCGCCCATGTCGGCCGAGTCCACCGTGAGCCGCAACTACATCGACTGGTTGCTGGCCGTGCCGTGGAAGAAGAAGAGCAAGGAAACCCGCTCCATCGACTTCGCGGAAAAGGTGCTCGACGAGGATCACTACGGCCTGGAGAAAATCAAGGAGCGCATCCTGGAATTTCTGGCCGTGCGGCAACTGGTCAAGAATCCCAAGGGCTCCATCCTGTGCTTTGTCGGACCTCCGGGCGTAGGTAAAACTTCGCTGGGCATGTCCATTGCCAAGGCCACAGGGCGCAAGTTTGTGCGCCTGGCGCTGGGTGGCGTACGCGACGAAGCGGAGATCCGCGGCCATCGCCGCACCTACATCGGCGCCATGCCCGGCCAGATTATTCAGCACATGAAGCGCGCCGGCACCAAGAATCCGGTCTTCCTGCTCGACGAGGTGGACAAGATCAGCTCCGACTTCCGTGGCGATCCGGCCTCGGCCCTGCTGGAAGTGCTCGATCCAGAGCAGAACGGCACCTTCCAGGATCACTACCTCGACGTGGATTACGACCTTTCGCAGGTGCTGTTTGTGGCCACGGCCAACGTGATGCATACCATTCCGGCCGCTTTGCAGGACCGCATGGAAGTGCTGCGCCTGCAGGGCTACACGGAGCAGGAAAAGCTGGAAATCGCCCGCCAATACCTGGTGAAGAAACAGCGCGAGCAAACCGGGTTGAGCGAGAAGAACATCGTCTTCAAGGACGATGCCATTCTGGAGATTGTGCGCCATTACACACGCGAAGCCGGTGTCCGCAATTTGGAGCGCGAGATTGGCAATGTCTGCCGCAAGGTGGCGCGCCGCGTGGTGAAGGCCGGTTCCAAGCACAAGGAAAGCATTACCGAAGCCAATGTGGCCGAGTTCTTGGGCGTGGCCAAGTTCCGCGATTCCGAGGTGCATGAGAAGAACGAAGTGGGCCTGGTTACAGGTCTGGCCTGGACCGAAGTTGGCGGCAGCATTCTCACCACCGAGGTGCAGGTGCTGGATGGCAAGGGCAAGCTCACCATCACCGGCCAACTGGGCGATGTGATGCAGGAATCGGCGCAGGCCGCGCTCAGCTATATACGCGGCCGGGCGCAGGCTCTGGGGCTCACGCGCGAGTTCTATCGCGCGCTCGACATTCACCTGCACGTGCCGGAAGGCGCAATCCCCAAGGACGGTCCGTCGGCTGGCATCACCATGGCCACCGCCCTGGCCTCCGCGCTTTCACGCATTCCGGTTCGTCGCGATCTGGCCATGACCGGTGAGATTACGCTGCGTGGCAAGGTGCTGCCCATTGGTGGACTCAAGGAAAAACTGCTGGCTGCCTTGCGTGCCGGCATCTTTGAGGCCATCCTGCCCCGCGCCAATGAGAAGGATGTGGCGGAGCTGCCGGAGAACATCAAGAACAGCATGAAGCTCCACTTTGTGGACCAGATGGACGAGGTCCTGGCCCTGGCCCTGGAACAGCCTCTGCCCGGCCTGAAGGCAGAAGCCGAGGCCCTGGCTGCCCTGCCGGCTGTCACACTTGTGGAAACAACTCAGCCCGCGCAGTAATTTTCTCGAAAGACAGAAATCCCTGCTCTCATGCATCGAGAGCAGGGCTTTTTAGTTTTCCTTATTTTTTGTGAGCCGGGAAAATCAGGACTTTGCTCAACGTCGACGATTGACTAGGACGCGGGCAACGGCTTGTGCAGGACTCCCATCAGGTTTTTGCCGAGCGCCAGTCCGGCTGCCACGGCTCCACCGTAGAGCGCGCCGGTAACGCCCGAGCCCGTCACGTCGGCTCCGGTCAAGAGCAGGCCACGGATCGGCGTACGCGCCCCCAGCTCGCGGAATTCATAGCGTGCCGGAGTGGCTGGAATGCCGTAGATCTCGCCATGCTGGAAGTTCATGAAGTGCCGCGTCGAGAGCGGAGTGGAGAGCTCCACGTGCGCAAGGTGTCCTTCAAGCTGCGGGAAGTGGCGGAGCAGTTCCGCCGTGAGCCGCTCAGCCCACTGTTGCTTGAAGGCTTCGTATTCCGCGCCGCGCTTCATCCATCCTGTCCCGGCCCAGCGCGCGAACAACTCGTAAGGAATGGGCGCAATCACCTCCGCTGTGGCGTGGCCCGGATGGCGCTGTTCGAACTCCGGATCCTTGGCGGAAGGAAAACTGATGAAGACCGAGGGCAACGGCGCACTCGGATCCTTGCGGAAGCGCTGCATGGCCGCGTCGTGATCGCTCCCGGGATAGATCCAGTGCTGTGTGCCGCTCAGGCCCAGTTCAGTGCTGGTCCCTTGCAGCCCGACGAAGAGATTCAAATGCGCCATGGAGGGAGCAAAGG
>Ga0207834_1000622_pt1 | contig 12427 bp, 12 predicted proteins | sample LuqExpMetagenom5_FD_187763 | JGI IMG/M metagenome (GOLD analysis project Ga0207834, IMG submission 187763) | Tropical forest soil microbial communities from Luquillo Experimental Forest, Puerto Rico - Sample 5 (SPAdes) | ecosystem: Environmental > Terrestrial > Soil > Tropical forest ...
TACTCGCTGGTGACTGCCCTGGTGATCGCTTCTTTTTGTATGTTAGGCGGCCTGCCCTACGGATGGCTGCCTGCGCCTGCGGTTTTGTGCGCATACAGCGGAATATTGATGGCAATGATGCTGGTCTCCATTGCATCCAACAAGGTCGAGGGTCTCGCCGTATCGAAGCTGCTCGGTATAATACTCTTCGGCATACCGATGGCGTGGTTTGCCAATTCTTACCTGAGAGTCATAGGCTGCCTGCTGCCGACATACTGGATCATGGATCTGCTGATAAAGGCAAAGGACGGTCAGACAGTCAAATATATACTGGACTTTGTGCTTGGTATAGCCTGCACTTCAGTTTGGTTCATTATACTTTACAGGTTATTTGTGAAAAAGCTGAAATGAACGCCGTTCTACACATCCTTTGAATAAGTGGCGAGATCCTCCCGTATTGCCCAACCTGACCTCTTCCAGAAGGCGTTTCCGAGCTCATTATTATTGAATACAAATATGCGGCACTTACCGATGCCCTCCGCCCTCAGTTTTTCGAGGTTCTTTTCCACGAGCATCCCGCCAATGCCTTTTCCCCTGTACTCCGGTGATACGGCTGTATGGTAGATATACCCTCTTCTGCCGTCATGCCCACACAAGGAGGTCCCCACGATCCTGTTGTCCGCCTTGTAGACGAAGCTCATTCCCTTATTACGTGCGAAGAATTTGATTATATTCTCCTCAGAGTCCTCTTTAGTAATACCTATACCGGGCATGCTTTCCCACAGCTCGAGCATCTCCTCAAAATCATCGGGATGGGCCTCCCTGATACCCTCTCTCCTATCCAGATCAATCCAGTAATGACATTCCCCGTCGGTAATGTCCGCAAGCCTTCCGCCGTTGCCTTCGATAACACTCCTTGAAGCCTTGTTTTCTTCGTAACAGGTAATCATGGCTTTGGGAATATTCAATTTCTTAGCCTCTTTAATCACTTCACCGAGGAGGATCTTGCCATAACTCTTCCGCCTTTCGGTCGGACGGATGGAATAACCGATATGCCCGCCTATCAAACGCAGTTTTTCATTAAGGTACTCCCGGAGCTTCGCATACCCTACAGGCCTGCCGTCGACATACAACCAGTATAGAGTCTGCGGTACATATCCCGGCGCAAGATCGACTCCCCTCGACATATCGATGCATTGCATCATATATTCCCTGAATTCTGTATCATTCATATCATAACCGTGATTTTGGAAACCGTTTTCTCCCGGACCGATTTCACGGATCATATCCGGTATCTCAGACCCATACCTCATATTGCATTTAACAAGTTCCAACTGCACATCTACCACCGTCCCATTTTTTATAGTCAAGTCACTTGCGTTATTCTGCTCCGAACCGCTTCCATTCGGCTCAGCAATTTACCTTTATGCAAAATACAGTAACTGCCTTCCCTGCGATCAATACCCTATCTCCGTTCACTGTCACTTTCAAGACCCCTCCCCTTTTTGACGCCTGATAAGCGTTCATTGCAGACTTACCCAGCTTTTTCCCCCAATATGGTGCCAGGCAGCAGTGCGCGGAACCCGTGACAGGATCTTCATTTATACCGGCCACCGGTGCAAAAAAACGCGATACGAAATCGAACTCCGCACTATCGGAACGGCTCGTTACGATGACTCCGCGGGCGTCCATCTTCTTCAACAGCGAATATTCCGGTTCGAGCTTCCTGACAGTTTCTTCATTATCGACCTCTACAATATAATCAAGACGGTTACGCCCTGCATACAGGAAAGGTATGCTGAGCGCCCGGTCCAGAACATCAGGGGCAACCGCAGTTGTCGGCGCTTCCGACGGAAAATCCATTTCGATGGACCCATCTTTTTTTACGGCTGAGAGGATCCCGCTTCTGGTCTTGAAAACAGCTTTCCTGTCGGGCTCAAGTACACCGGTTTCCCAAAGTATGTGCGCACTTGCCAGGGTCGCATGTCCGCACAGATCCTCTTCTTCCTCAGGAGTAAACCACCTGAGGTCGTAAATGTCGCCCTGTTTGTACAGGAACGCGGTTTCGGACAGATTCATCTCCATCGCTATATCCTGCATCCATTTTTCGTCGGCCGGGCCCTGAAGTACACAGACTCCCGCGGGATTCCCCCCGAAGGGCTTGTCGGTGAATGAGTCGACCTGGTAGATTTTCATACGCCGCACCTCCATAAAATCCTTAATTATCTATATCAAATCAGTATGCTTTTTATTTCACTTTGCGTCCGACATACAGAAGATGCATGCTTGAGCCAAACACCATTTCATGATCCGCTATTTTGTAGAACAGATCAATCCACTCCATGAAGTCTTCCTCCGGCAGGCTTTTAAGTGATTCCTCGCAAACCCCGCTCATGCACATCCCTCCTTATACAATTAAATAATTATCTGTCAAAAAACCCCGCAGAATCACATATTCGGATCTGACAGCATAAATCTGTCTTTATCCGCCGATGTGACTCCGCGGGGTAATCACCGCGTGTAAGGCAACGCCTCCTTTGCCGCTCGGAACTGTTACGATGCATTCCCGCTCCTAAGCAAACTCACATATAAGATTATCGTCTGAAGGACGTATAATCTACCTTGATTTATTGCAGCGTAGCTGCTTTATTATTATCAGCCGGTAGGCTGTATAATCGACCTTGATTTATTTGCAGCACAGCTGCTGTTCTGTCTATTTTGAAACATTTTTACATATCTTTACCATTTTGTCAATAGTATTAATGAATTTTTGCAATTTTTTCCTGCACCGCAGTACAGATCACTTTGGGAAACCGTTCAGCAGCACTTCACCAAGCTCCCCAACAGTTTCAACGATCTCGTCCGCTCCGGCTTCCTTAAGCTCTTCATAGCCGCCGTATCCGAACAATACCCCGATACACATGATACCGACCTCTTTCGCCCCTATCACGTCATGCTTCCTGTCACCGACCATCACCGCACTGTCCGGTTCGCTTATCCCAGCCGTATCCAATGCGTACCGGATGACTTCGCTCTTTTTGCCTCTGGTGCCGTCCAGTTCGCATCCGCACGCCAGGTCGAAGTATTTCATTATATCGAAATGCTCAAGTATGATGTCTGCGAATATCTTAGGCTTGGATGTGGCGAGGATCACCTTCATGCCGTTGTCCTTCAGCTTTTCCAGCATTTCTTTTATGCCGGGGTACAACTTGTTCTCATAAATTCCCTTATCTCTGAAATACTCCCTGTATTTTTCAACGCCGGCCAATGCCTGCTCCTCGCTGAACCCGTAATACTCCATAAATGAATCCTTGAGCGGAGGGCCGATGAATTTGCAGAGCATGCCCAGGTCATCGGTATGTATACCGAATGACTCCAGCGCATATGCAACCGATTTTGTGATCCCAAGTGCGGGATCGGTCAATGTTCCGTCAAGATCGAACAATACTACATTTTTATTTTGCATATGTTTCTCCCACCTTTTTATCGTTCTTTTTATTCTATCATAATATTGGGATGAGCCAATCAAATAAAACCTGACAGAAAAACAGATTTTCATTAACAAATTCGTTAGCATATATATTTGAATTCTCAAAATATTTACAATGTCTGGCGTTTTCTTGCAGGATAGTTGGTCATAATGTCGAATTATGATTATTAAAATAATGCCGTGAATTCAGATATCGGCAGCAAGTCACGGAGATTCTGATGGATATAATATCAAACCAATATTTAAAAGTAACGGAACGGGATGACGGCCTGTATCTCGAGACCTATAAAAAAGGTTACCCGATACAGGATTTCATAAAATTTGTCTCCGATAATCCTGAAATTAAAATATTGAGCTTCACAGCAATAAGGAATTCCTTGATGAATGCTCCGCAGCCCCTTTTGAAGTTTGGCGAAATAAAAAGCAGAATATCGGTCAGCACATCCGATAACGACATGAAAGCATATGTTACGCTTCATATCAACGAAGCCGAACTGAAAGAAAGCAACCAGAGCGAACTGGTGCGGGAGATTCTGCTGAAGCTGAGGAAAAGCGGAATAATATTCGGAATAAAGACCGACGCCATATTCAACAAGCTTGCAGCAGAAGTTCCGATCCTTATTGCAGAGGGCATCCCTCCCGTCAACGGCACGGACTCCACGATCAGGATGTATGAGCTTAAGGAACCAAAGCCGGAAATAAAAGAAGACGGCAAGGCGGACTTTTATGAACTCAATCTTATCAATAAAGTGAGCGAAGGCGCATGGCTCGGGGATCGCACAGAACCGACCGAGGGCTTGGCCGGTAAAAATGTAAAAGGTGAAATAGTCAAACCTATCCCGGGAAAACGATTCCCGTTATTTTATGATCCCGAAACAGTGAGAGAAGCATTCGCTAACAATATTACGACCATTTATTCGAAGATCAACGGGGCGGTTCATTATAAGGGGGACAAGATAAGCGTCTCAAACTATCTGGAAATAGCGCAGGATGTCGGATACAATACCGGCAATATTGATTTCGACGGTTTCCTTACCGTGAAGGGAGCTATTGCCGATAATTTTTCAGTGGCCGCCAAGAACGATGTCGAGATCCTGGGAGAGTTCGGTGTCGGAAGTGTAAAAGAAATCATCAGCCGGAATGGAAATGTCTGCATCAAAGGCGGCATAGCCGGGAAAAACAAAGCCCTGGTCAGATCGACAAAGGATATATATACAAAATTCGTATCCGACGCCACTATTGAATGCAACGGAAGCGTCTATATAGGCTATTACTGCATGAACAGCAATATCAAGGCCAAGCAGGTGATAATCGAATCGAACAAGGGCAGGATCATCGGCGGCACGATCGAGGCGGAACAAAAAGTCGAAGCTGCATATGTCGGGAACGTAGGCGAAAAGCGCACGCAGATAATCGTCGGCGGTTTCAACAGAAATGCGGTCAAGGCCGATATTGAAAAGCTGCAGATCAAACTCGAAGTGACAAAAAATGAGCTTACAAAAGCCAAGCAATTATTTACCATATTCTCACAGGAGCTTGATTCCAATTCCGCGCAGTTCAGGGAATCAGAAGCCGCAAGAGAGAGATATTTTGAAGCCAGAGACAAGGTCAGGCTCCTTGAACTTGAAATAAAGGCGCTCATGAAATGCTTCAAGGTCAAGGGAGAAGGCGAAGTGAACATTACGAAAAGGGTATATGCGAATACGATGATCGAGATAAAAGGAGTAATCGAAGAAACCAGAGAAGAGTCGTTCGGCAGCTGCTTTGTAATCCTGGGCAACGAAATAAGAAAGATATGAAGAACTTTACTTTTCAGGAATTATATCAGGGGGAACGTGATGGAATACAATGCGATACTTAAGCAGGTCGAAGAGCAAAACAAAGAAAAGTCGATAGCAGGAAAAATGTTCAGATATTCCGGGCTAATACTGGCCGTGGACTTTTTCTCACAGAAGCTGAATTCGCAGCAGATCATGGAATCCGCTTTTGATTTCGTAAATGAATTGCTTACCCTGGAAAGATCGGCTATGTTTCATGCGAACAATGGCCGTTTCGAGCTCGTAAGAGAAAAAGGCAGACCCTCAGGCATCAAATACATTGACGGCAATGAAGCGTTGGATACCCTGGCGGTCTTCCACGGCAGCATCCTTGTCGGCACGGAAAATATACTTCGTTATTTCAGCAAGGAACTGGTTACCTCATATCACCCCAAAATTGTAATGCCCGTTTTTTCCGACAAGGAAATTGAAGGCTTTATGCTCATACCCGAAAAAGAAACGGGGCCCTTCGACGATAATGATTTTATAATATGCGAAGTCCTTATGAAGCTGATCAACAGCTCGCTTATGAACTACAGGGCATTTAACGAGCTTCAGTCCACAAATGTGAATCTTGACGAGAAAATATTCAATCTTTTTGCGATAAACCAGTCATCCAAGGCGCTGTTGAGCGAGCTGAGCCTTGACACGCTGTACCGCCTGTCCACGGATATTTTTTCGGAGCTAACTCAAAGTTCGGCTACAGGGTTCGTCCTCTATGATGAAAAGAGCGAAAGGTATGTGCTCAAATCAAGCCGTTTTATTTATGACTGCCTGAAAGCAGTAAACATCGAGCTTGAAATCAGAAAGCCGGTAGTAATTGAACCGAACCGCACTATAATAGACATGTCGGAGGAAATGGACAGGAATTATTTCAACAGCATTTTCATCGACGGTATCGGAATGCTTGATGAATTGGCGCCGAGATATCTCGTGCTGCTCGAAAAGGAAGGAGCGATCCTCGGATTCGTCACTCTCGGTACAACGGTAACCGGTGCCGAATATAAACAAAGTATCTTTGAACTTATAGAAAGTCTGGCATCCTCCACCTATATATCCATTTCAAATGCGAAGCACTTCAAGCTTGTCAATGAACAGAAGGCTCTAATACAGGAAAAGCTGGACAGGCTGATCTCCCTTAATAATCTCACAAAGAATATAAATAGCTCGAATAATATGGAGACTCTTGCCGAAATAGCGGTAAATACGCTCAGGATATCCTTCAATGCGCACAAATGTCTGATAGCCCTGTATGACAAAGCTGAAAACACTTTCTGTGTAACAAATAGCTGCGGCATCAGCTTGAAATCAAGCATTATAAAACCGGGACCAGATTGGGGCAGGGTAATGAAAGGCAGGACCGTTTCCGCATTTCAGTTGGACGACCTGAAAAATTATTTCGGTGAGGATATAACTGAGAATTACGGCGATGTTTCAGCTGCGCTCATAGTGCCTGTATACCTGGACAAATCGGATATCGAGATACTTGGGATCATCACTATATTCGAGTTCTCAGGCAGTATAATAAGCGATGAGGAAAATGTCCTGACCCTGGAAACGGTCGCAGGCCACATAGCTCCGATAATTTATAACCTCAGGATCATCGAGGAACAGAAAATGCTGCTCATGCCAAACTACGCCGAGATCTTCAGGAATGATCTGAAAAAAGAGATCGGGCAGGCAGAATTATTAGGTTTGGACCTCTGCGTGTTGAAAGTTTTCAATACGGAGGAGTTCCGATTCAAGGCGCTCGATACTGAAGGGATCAAATGCGATCTGCCGGAAGTAACTCCTGATATGGCTGATGTGCTGAAAATGCACTTTGTGAAGGTATACCCGGTCTCATACAATACGAATTACATAATATCTAACGAAAAGCCCGACGTAATCATGGACAGAATAGCAGGCATTCCAGGAACTCAAGGTATGTTGGTGAAGGTAAAGACCTTCGGTCAGGACTTCAACACCTATGAAGAGTTCTTCTGCTGAGAATGAAACAGAGGGACGGTTCTTTCGAAGCCACCCTCCTTTAGCATTTTTCGATCATGTCCCTGATCCGCAAAGCAGCATTATATGCTCTTTTCAAGAACTCTTCAGCCGTCTCGCTTTCACGGAGGCTTGAAAATTCATTTGTCACCTCGAAGGTCAGAGCGTCGGCATATCCAGTTGCTTTAAGCTTTCTGACCACCGCCGGCCAGTCAATTTTGCCTTCTCCGGGGACAAGATGCTGGTCATCGGTCCCGTCATTATCATGAAGATGCAGCGCCATCAGCCTTGAGCCGTATTGCGGCAGATAATCCTCACCCTTCGTATAACAGTTTTCATGGCCCGAATCATAACAGAAGCCAAGCCTGCCGGAATCGATTCCGGATAACAGGAAGTCCAGGTATTCAGGCCTTCTCAGGTTCTCAAGCGCTATATTAACATCCATTTTCTCCGCCAGCTCCACGAGCAATTTGATCCTGTCCATCCCGTCCTGGTTCATGGGAGGAGGTTCATTGCCCCTCGTGATATGCATGACTGCCGTCGGTATGTTATGTGCGGCGCAATCCCTTATACCTTGGGCATATATCTTTATGAGTTCGTCTGTCTTAAGGCTGTCCGTCCATAATTCGCTGGCATTAGAATATGGCAGATGCACGTTTTCGAGCATAAGTCCCTGCCCTCTTGCGATATCCGGGTGCCGGTCCTTTGGACCGTCTAAATCGGCATATTCATCGCCCCACCATAGAAACGTAGAATCGAATCCTGCCAGCTTCATCAGCCGGAACTTCTCCTCCATGGGAATAATGAAACCGAACCAGGAAAAAACTCCTAACCTTTTCATTTTTAAGCCCTCTTTTCGAAAGTGTCATCAATAATTTGCAGGAATGAAATAATATCCGAAGCGGTATCGTCGTTCATACCGGTCCATATATATGAAAAGCCGGGGTAAAGCGAACAGAGGTCATAGCTGCCGTTATATGTGACTGTGACGAATTGCGGCTTGCGGGTGCCGGTTTTGTCAGTTTGGGTGCAGTATCTGCAGTTATCGCATTTCTTGGTACTCCTTATAACAAACCGCTTAAGCCTGTCATCCATCTCGTCAAAGCGTGCAAGGAGCTCCTTATACCTGGGAACCCTCAATCCGAAGAAAACCTGGTTTCTCTTTGAGAAATCGAACCATATCGATATGCCGCCATGTTCCCTCTCCGCCCAGGAGCTTTTAAGAGGTTCATTCTTTTTACCGTAGTTTTTGGCCCAATCCAGCGATATCTCATTCATCCTGTTGTCCTCCCTGCAGTCGACCCTCAAATAGCCGTTTTCCTCAAAGTAGCTGCAGAGCTTTATAAACGGCGATTTATCACCGAGCAATTTCAAAAAAATATCGGTAGGGTAGGAATACCCCGGATCGAACATGCAATGGGAAAAATACATCCCGGGATCCTTCGTTCCGAGAGAAACTTCCGCAAGCAGCTTCCATGCAGGGAAAAGGTCCGGACGGTCTTTGCAGCTGAGAATCACCTCTTCTTCAGCTTTTACACAAGACAGTCCAAGACGTTCGAGCCTTTTGAGTACATTGTCCGTCAATTTTATTTTACCTGTTTCAACATGCAGTGCATCTTCCTTTATGGACCCCGCTTCACCTAACTTTATCAGCAGCAGGAAGAATTCATTGACCTTTTTCTGGTAATTTTTCATTGCGACGATCAGCTTTGGCTTGGTTTTCTGCAGCGCCCAATCCTCATAAAAATCATCCCCCTGAAACGAAAGCGCCAGCAGGGAAGGATCTTCGTAAAGCTTTTGAAGTATGTTTTCAATAAAACCGTACAACTCAAGCTGTGAACGCTCCGATGCCTTATCCGCCCTCACCGGAACAAACTCCGGAAAGGTTCCTGCATAACTGTAGATTACGCGTTGTGCCAAGCTGTCAAAGTTTTTACCGACCTTATTCTCCATTGGGACCCCTCCCGATAATTTATATGCGTTTATGGCCTTCATACAATAAGAACACCCCAGGACTTTATCGATCCGGCTTCTCCCGGCTGCCATAGTCCCGGAATATCGACCGTTTAAGGTCTACGCATCCGTTCCGGGCGAACAGCACGCCCTCATCCTCGAGCCTCCTGCGCTGTACTCCCTCGCCGCCGAAAGCGGAGGGCGGTGCCAGCCCACCCTTGCTGTTTACGACTCTGTGAGCCGGTATATCCAAATACTCCGGAGTATTGTACATTGCCTGCCCGACCTGCCTTGCGCAATTGGGCGCATTCAAAAGCACTGCGATCTGCCCGTAGGTCATTACTTTTCCCTTTGGTATACGGGCTACGATTTTATATACTTCACCGAAAAAATCGGACTTTTTCATGTTTCGAACCTTTCCATGCCTGCTCCCTGGCAAGACTTGAAGCACCATCCCCAAGCCTGTATTACAGATATTGGTTTGATTTTATCATACCCGATTTCATATTTCCATTGCAAAACAATATAGTTTATACTTTATTAATAAAATTTGACAATAAGGTATTGACTTTCCCGTTATGGTAAGGTTTATAGTATTAATATAAGGTGATTCTGGCCGGAATACCGCAAAAGGAGGCATCCGATTGAAAATTGGTGAATTCGCGGAATTGAACAGCGTAACGACAAAGATGCTGCGCCATTATGATGAAATAAGCCTGTTGAAGCCATCCTGCACAGATGAGGCAACTGGCTACCGCTCCGCAAAAGCCGGCAGGGAATCAGTGGAAGATACCGCAAAGGCAATCATACAAGGTATGGCGCAATATGATTTCGGATCGCTGGGTTGCGGAAAGCAGATGGGCTGCTACATCGGCGGGCTGGCAGGCCTCAACAAGGATGTCACAAGCGTCCGCAGCATGATAGAACAATCCATCGAAAGTATCAACGAAGCCAGGGAGAAAGGCAAAAACTCCGTAGTCATCCACAGCTTGGCCCGCAAAGCCGTATAAACAGCTGAAAGCCAAAAAACAGGACAGGGTCTAAAGCGCCCTGTCCTGTTTCAATGTCACTTGTGTCCAAGACATTAAAGTCTAAATATCTTCCCTTATTTTTATACCGAGCAGCGAGGATAGCTCTAATGCTTGCAAAGGAGTTACAACAGCGCCCTTCAGATCGGGTACAGTATCATCTCTAGTGACGGTAGCCTTTTTTTCAGTCCCTTCCCATTCAACTGCAGCGCCCAACTGATCAAATATAACTCTCAGTGGCAGTAATACCCTGCCGTCTGTCAAAACCGGCGGAACGTCAAAATATAAAGGCTGTCCGTTCAAGGTAACTGTTATCTCGTCTTTGGTACTTGTGGTTTCAGCATATGAAAATGAGAGCATTGAAATAACAAAGCAAATGCAAACTACCAAACACACTAGTCTCTTGAGTAATCCCATTCTCTTAAACAATGTCCATATACCCCCTTATATGTAAATTATAAGTAACGTACAAGTCACATTATAATACATTTTGGTTGTATATGGAAATGGTTTTTCGCTAAACACGTCGGGCTCAGCTGCAAAGCCCGGTATACTCCTCTATCCTGCGCATCATTTTCCATACGCTGCAGTTTATATTGGACAGGATGATAAGATCGGCGCCCGATTCGGGATAATATGCCATAACAGCGGAAACGCCGGGGTTGGAACCATCCTTCAGCATTTTGAAGATTCGGTCGCCACTCATATAGAATTCGAATCCAAAGCCCATCCAGTGCTGATAACTACCGCGATCCGAATGCAATACCTTCGGCGTCAGGATCAGTTTTGCCAGATCCGGACTGAAGAACCGTCCTTCAGTCAAGCCCCTTATCAGATTATTCAGATCGCCTGCCGTAGTGTATATTCCACCCTCGGGTGTCCCGACAGGCGGGATGGAATAGATATTCTTTCTCCAAACTTTACGTTGGCCTTCCTCGGCCAGGATATAACCTTCGGCTGTATCTGCATTCACTCCGTCCATTTCAGGGAAGTATGTATGCTCCAGTCCCCACGGAATGAGGATATTATCCGTAAGCCAATGCTTGTATTCCATGCCCGTTGCCTTCTCGATAACCATACCAAGCAGCACGTAGCCGGCATTGTTGTAACGGCATTTCTCCCCGGGACTGAACACCGGCTTTTTGCCAATAAAATTCGCGACAAGGTCGGAAGCCCTGCGAAAGCTGTAGTTGGGCTTATCGACAAATAGATCCTCATAGTTCTCTCCGGCTTCTTCATCCGCATCGTCTGCAATGCCCGACGAATGGGTAAGCAGATGATACAGAGTTATCTCCTTCGAGAAGGGTTCACCCTCAAACTGCAGATGGTCCGTCAATCTGTCTTCAAGTTTGAGCGACCCCTGCTCCATCAGTTTAAGGATCCCGCAGGCAGTGAATACTTTTGATATCGAAGCCGTATTGAACCTGGTATTCGTTCTGTTCGGGATATTCCAACCCATGCAGGCACTGCCAAAAGCCTCTTCATAGTATAATCCGCCGAGCCGGGACAGGTGGATTACGCCGGAAAAACCATACTCACAGGCGATATCGCCAATAAATGTACATACGTCCTTCAGTTCTGTTTTATCGATCATATCCACACCTCATATTGACAAATATTTTTACCAGCGTTCGATGATATCGTTCCTTCCGGGTCCGGTAGATATATACCTGATCGGAAAGCCGATGTATTCCTCTATGAACCCTATATAATTACGGGCATTCGCGGGCAGATCCTCGTAGCGCCTCACTCCCCTTATATTGCTCTTCCATCCGTCCAGCATCGTATAGACAGGCTTCGCCCTGTTCAAAAGCGGCGTAACAGGAAACTCCACGGTTTCTGCCCCGTCTATCATATAAGCAGTGCAAACCGGTATTTTGTCCAGATATCCCAATACGTCGACAAGAGACAACGCAACCTCCGTGGTGCCCTGGAGCATGCACCCGTATCTTGTTGCAACAGCATCGAACCACCCCATCCTGCGCGGCCTTCCGGTCGTAGCTCCGTATTCGCCGCAATCGCCGCCCAGGTTCCGCAATACAGCCGCTTCCTCTCCGAATATCTCCGTAACGAATGCTCCCGCTCCAACGCAGGATGAATACGCCTTTACCACCGTGACGACCTCTTTGATACAGTGCGGCGGAATCCCTGCGCCGACTGAGGCAAAGCCTGCC
>Ga0207834_1000624_pt1 | contig 12332 bp, 7 predicted proteins | sample LuqExpMetagenom5_FD_187763 | JGI IMG/M metagenome (GOLD analysis project Ga0207834, IMG submission 187763) | Tropical forest soil microbial communities from Luquillo Experimental Forest, Puerto Rico - Sample 5 (SPAdes) | ecosystem: Environmental > Terrestrial > Soil > Tropical forest ...
ATCCGAAGGACAAGCTGATGGGGATGGTACAGGAAGCTGCCGATACACAGAAAGCTACCAGTACGAATAATGGTAACAGTAGCGAAAGCAGTAATGTTGGCAATGGCAGCAATACTGATACGAACACTAATACTGATACTAACGGTAATACAGGTAATAGCAGTAATAGCGAAAAAGATAGTACCGGAGGAAACAAGAATAAAGGAAACAACGGAAACGGTGGAAAAAATACAGCTTCCTACAGCCTTAAAAGTTCAGTGTCCTTACACCCCGCAAGCATGAGTAATATGGGCTTATCCTTGTATGGTTTTACCCTTCTGAAGAATGATAACAGTAATGGTAATAATGGAAGTAATAATAATGGTAATGGCGGAAGCACTGATGCAGGAAATGGAAACAGCGGAAGTAACGGAAATGCCGATAATGGTAATGGCAACAGTGGAAGCAACGTAAATGCTGATAATAGTAATGGCAACACTGGAAACGGCGGAAATGCTGATAATAGTAATGGAAACAGCGGAAGTAACGGAAATGCGAATAATGGTAATGGCAACAGTGGAAGCGGTGGAAATACTGATAATGGTAATGGAAACAACGGAAAAGCCGATAACGGTAACGGAAACAGTGGAAATAACGGTAATGGCAATAGCAATAATAACGGTAATGGCAACGGAAATAACGGCAACAATGGCAACCATGGTAATGGTAACAATGGAAATCATGGCAATAAAGAGGATGGCAACGACACCAGCGAGGATGGGTTAAGCCAGGATAACGGGGGAAATGAGGGAAGCGATACAGGAACCTCCTTCGACCTGTCCTTATATGCTGCTGAAAAGCCTGACTACCTCCAGAAGCCGCAAAGTATGGTGAAATATACCTACGACCCTGTCGGCAACAGACTGTCTATGGAAAATGACGACGGCGTGGTATACTACGAATACAATGCAGCCGATATGCTGCTCTCGGCAGGAGATGTTTCATATGAATACGATGCCAACGGAAACCTTGTAAGCAAGCTGGACAACGGGAAAACAACAACCTACAAATACAACGCCAGTGATTTGCTAACCGAGGTTGACAATAGCAACAGCTCCTATGTAAAATATGGTTATGATGCCTTAGGAAGAAAAGTCTACCGGCAGCAAGCCGAAGTTAATCTGGATAAGCTTACAAACATGGTAAACAATGGTAACAGCAATACATCCAGTAACGACAATGGCAACGGTAACAGTAACGGTAATGGAAGTAGTAAAAGTAACGGTAATGGCAACAGCAATAACAATAGTAATGGTAACGGAAGCAATAATGGCAATAGCAACGGCAATGGAAATTCCAACGGTAATGGAAATTCCAACGGAAAAGCTAATGGCAACGGAAAAGCTAATGGCAACGGTAATACCAACGGAAACAGCAATAGCAATAGTGGTAACAACAGCGATAACAGCAACAGTAATGGTAATGGTTACGGTAAATACAACAACCCGGGCCAAGGCAACAAATATGGCGTATATAAAAACGGTGGAAGCAGCGAAAATATCGAACTACCATACAATATAGAAGCCGAAAGATACCAATACCTTGGACAGTCCACCCTGCTGAGTAATGAGTACAGCGATAAAGGCTCTCCTTATGCTGAATATTACCTTGCTAACAATCAGGTCATATCCCAGAAGATGTTCGGACTTCACGGCCTTGTCACACCGGGTAAAGAAAAGACACTGGACACCAACGGCGGTCTGATGTACTATCAGTATGATGGAGCCAACAGCGTAGCCGAGCTTACCGACAGACACGGTGATGAAATCGAGCATTATCGTTATGATGCCTTCGGTAACATCTATACTGGAATCACCGCACCTTACAATACGGTCGGCTATACAGGGCAGGATTATGACAGCCTGGCAGGCCTCGTCCAGATGGATGCAAGATGGTATGATCCGAGTATTGGAAGATTTACGTCACAAGACTCCTATCCGGGTGATACTTATACCTCCCAGAGTCTTAACCGATATGCCTATGTAATGAATAACCCAGTAAACATGTGGGATCCTACGGGACATGTAACGGACTGGATAGGTGACAGCTACCACGCTGATTTTGCCCCTGACATGTCAACCGGTAATTTATACTATCTTAATAGCAAAATCACCAGTTCGTCAGATTGGTATCTTACAGGTCAGTATAATGACGGCAAGAACATAACTTACTATTACCAGGCTACATCAACTACTACATGGGTGTATGATCATACTTATCTTTACGATGAGGTGACGGTAAAGGATCCAAACACAGGAAATACAACTTACGAATTTCATGGTTGGACGCATGATACGGTAACTTTTACAAAGACCGGTTATTATTACGATCAGAGAATAGTGACAGCTGCGGATATGGCAAATAAAAGTAAGGAATATATACAGAAGCTGGCAGGGGATCCTCCGAAAAACTCCGATAAACCTGACGTTATAATCTATACTAAAAAGGTCAACAATGGTCCAGTAGAGGTACTGGATCCCAAACATGTAATTGTTCAGAACACCGGTATAAAGACAACAGGGAATCTAAGTTTGATAACGGGTGCAGTACAGGGAGAGCTGAACAAAATTTTGAATAGAAAATTAAAATTAGAAGTAGATGGATGGTATGGGAAAAAAACGGCCGGCGCGGTAGCACAATTTCAAGATTCTTATGGATTAACTGCCAACGGCAAGCTTAATACAAAAACATTCTACCAACTTCAGCAGGAATATAAGCAGCATAATCCGGATACAAAAGAAGTTACAACAAGCTCATTTACTTACCATCCTAACATTTATGAGAATTTTGATGGAGAAAGTTATGCATTCAAAGTTAAGGGGACGGGGAATTCTATTCTATCAGAAGTGGAAAGGTTTTGTAGTGAGCCTATTACCTCGACCTGGGGTATATCGGATAGCGTTATTGAAAATTGGTATCTAAGTCAAAGTAATGTTAAGAGCAAAAATACAAAATACAACCTTAATGCCGACAATATAAGAGAGGTCACAAATGCAGTTAGAGCTGCTGGCGTTTCACCTGTTTTATTTTATATCTATTCAGTTAATGAGGGTTCAGGTGGAAGCATAGCTGGAGGGTTTATTAATCACTGGACACCTAAAAACGTAGATACTACTAACCTGCCGGTCTCAGCTGCGATTCAGGATGCTAATTATTTGGTGAAGCAATCTAAAGCAACAAACTCAAGACCCGCAACCGGCGGTGGTGAACCTGCTGATATGCCGACCGCAGCTGCAGCCGCCTTATTGAAATCTCTCCCAGCCGGAAGCATAGGAATTGCTTACATTCCGTCGACATCTGCGTGTACTGCGGAAATAAATGATCTCAATGGCATAACGGGGGACTGGACAGGATTATACGGTAAACCATTGCAAACTCTTATGAATAAGATTAAAGCACTGGGAGGCAAACTCTGATTAATTAATGCCTCCGCCCTGCTCGGGTGGAGGCATTGAAAAGAGTTTGCAGAGTATTAAACCTGAATTATTCATGGTGATGTATAAAAAAATTTCTAGTCACCGATTCATCTTAGCAGCTCAATTATGTTGATAATTATTGAATCTTTATCTAAAAAAAGGGCAGAAAATCCCTATGTTATCCACAATTATCGTTTTTGAACTGTCAAGTACGCCATTTTGTTATACAGCTTTAGAAATAGCTTTATGTTCTTCAAGGTTTTATAGAATGCTTCCTTGTAAGGGCACCTGCTACAGAGCTTGAATGTAATATATCCGTGCTTAACATTTGGCTGCGATTTTCAGCAACTTCAACCGGACGGTATCTATCTGAAGTTGCCATATCGTCGTTGGAGCACTAAGCGACGGAACCTTATCGAAACCTATTTTGCAGATAAACTCTTTGATTAGGAGCAAACCTGCATCGGAGGATAAATCGCCTCCATCGAAATTTATTTTAGTCTTATAATTGCTTTCGGAACGAAGTGTGCTTAAACTAGACATAAGGGTTTCTCCTTTGTGAAAATGTTTTTGTGGTGACTTCATTCTAAAAAGTTGAAACTCCTTATCTATAGTTAGACTTCACTTTTTGAGTGAAAGCAAAAAAGATGAAAATACAGTAATTATGCGGTGCTAAGCACCGTTGGATGAATTATCCTGAATAATTCAGGTTAAATTATGGTTTTTCTCAATTAAATCGGGAGGTTTTTAATATGAAAAAGTTTTTCGTTCTTGCATTAACCTTGGTATATATGCTATCCCTTGCCGCTTGTGGTAACAATGACAACACGTCATCTAATAACTCAAGTGTTTCAATCAACGCAGCCACACCGTCAGATGAATCCTCGGTGTCTTCCCAAAATTCATCTGTTTCCTCTTCAACATCGACGGGCGTTCCGACAAATACTCCCAGTTCAACGCAAGATATCCAAGATACAGGAATGAACCTCACACAAATCCAAGAAGGGAATTATTCGAGCTTGCTAGGTACTTGGACGGGAGTGGCTTATGCAGTAAATCCACATGACGGCACTGGGGAGCAGTGGAAAGCGGGTTCCCTTTCTACCCTCTCTGTGTCAAGTGACAAAATCGTATATGGCAATGAAGACTTGGTCATTCAGGGAAATACACTTAAGGATAGTGCGGGTTCGCATACTCTTTCGTTTGAAAATAATGGAAGTTCACTCGTTGCTTCGCTCACAGATGAAAATGTCGCCATCAACTGGGCTGCTTTATTTTACCCAAAAGGGGTAATAAATGATATTCAACCAAATAATGGAGTGAAGATTGATAACACTAAAAACCTTATTGTCATTTGGACGAGCAATAATGATGTTACAGAAGTTTTTGCGCAAACCAATTAAGTAATTCTGTAGCGAGCGGAATGAAAAATAGTCACTAATTTATCGCACTAATTTTCAGTAACAATCTAAAACAATACACATTTTTAATGGCGGTTGTCTCTGGATGACCGTATCGCCTTACCCGGCAAACCAATAAAACGGTATAGTCACTATGTCTATGGCGCTATGCTTATACGATGAATAACACACGAGCAAAATATGAACGAGTAGGAAATTTTATGGTGTATTCTGCTCGTTCTTTTGCTTTCTTAAACCGAGCAGGGACCCGCATACGTCGGCGAAAATGTGCAAGGGGTACCACCTAATTTACAGGCACTTAAGACAGAGACATCCTGCCATAACAGCTCCTAGCTCATTTTCAGAAAGGGAGCTTCATCCATTCCAGTAAGGCTGACCACAACATTCTAACCTTCATATTACTGGATAGTAGAATCGGGTTTCAACCTTCCTAAGAATCAATGAAAAAGCAGAGCATTTGAAATATGTACGATTAATAACGATAAGTTAGTAAAAAGCGTATGAAAAGAACAGGGGGTCTTTTAATGAAGAAAAATATTTTGATTGCGATATCAATGTTTTTTATTATGACGATTAGCATCTGCTTGACTGGTTGCTCAGTTCCTAATGATTCTGTTACTGATAAAAATCATCCTTCTCCGACCAGCCAAACCAAAGATACAAGTAAGGAGAATCCTACTATTAGCCCGAATCAACCGACTCCTACAGAGCGTGTTACTGCTATTAAACCAAGTAGTTCCCCATCAGACGGTAATGCAATAGACTACACCCAGTACATACATAAAATATGGATAAATCGTAGTCTGATGAATAGTGAAAATCAAGAGATGAGTTTTTACATTTCTAATATTACAAATGGAAAGTTAGTAGGGAAGTCTACAATTAATGGATTACATGGATATTGCATTCCAGATATTGGCCACCTCGGAGAAATGGACTATGCAGATTTAACAGGAATAATTAAAAACGATATTGCTGACTGTGATTCCTATGCTAGTACATCTGGTGCTAGAGGAAACTATGAATTTAAATTCAAATCAGACGATGTGATAGAAGTGACCTTTATCGATTTAAATGAAAGTTATAAGTACGAACCACTTACAATAAAAGATGTAATAGAATCAGGGAATATCAATAAAAATCAATCTTTTACAGTGAATTTAAACTCTTGGGGAACTGTTAATTTTGTAACATGCGAGATGTCAAACGCTCCAACATTTTTCTTGACAAATAAAGAAGGAGATATACTTTACTATTTAAATTTAAATTTGATGACTGTTGATGAAATTAAAGCGGTTTCATTTAAAGATGTTAATAAGGATGGCCTAAAAGATATTATAATTATTGCTGCTAATAAAAATGATAGTTCTAACGTCGAGGCTTATGTTATTTTGCAACAGGCAGATGGATCGTTCGATGTTGATGATGAACTAAATAGTGAAATAAATGATTCCGGAAACAATAAAAGCATAAAAGCTATAACTGACTATCTTTCTAAAAAATTATAGACTACTGTGTTATTGAAGGATTTATACTGTCAGAAGCACAAATAATAGATGATATGGCAATAGGCTCATTTGCAATATTTGAGAAAAATAATGACAGTTATAATCTAAAGGCTCTTGTAGACCTTAGATGAAAAATGATATAATCTTTGAACCACCATCTGTCAAGTAGATTCCTTACACCCCGCAAGCATGAGTAATATTGGCTTATCCTTGTATGGTTTTACCCTTCCGAAGAATGATAACAGTAATGGTAATAATGGAAGTAATGATAATTCATTTGCAAACAAGCATGAAGAGGATATAAAGAAGCAAGATATAGTAAAGTGGCAAAATGAAGATCCCATACAGTATAAAAATGTTCTCAAATTAGTGTAAATTAGGAACCCGACAAACAATATTACAATGGATGTCGGGTTCCTTTTGTTTACTCTTCAGTATTATAAACCATCGGATATTCTATAACATGAACTTCCGTTTGGATTATGATTGTTTCTCGACAATTTAAGTAATGCCTGTTCAGCAATCTATGCTTACACAAATTGAGCCTTCTTAAGCTCATCCATCGCCCGATTTAACTGCTTTGTAGCAAATCCATATTGCCAGTCATCCGGATACATGCGGTATTTTGTTTCAATAATCATGATCAGGAACAGATACATATCATATAACAGGGAACGGATCGGAGCAGCCTCCTTAAGATTCGCACCATACCCTTCATAAAAGTCCTTGATATTGATATGACCCCGGAAATTAAACTCCATCAGTGGATCTGCCCAGAGAGCGCGCTCAAAATCGATAATTCCGGAGATCTCACCATCCTTGATAAATATGTTGCCATCCCATAGATCCCAATGAACGAAGGCAGGTTCCTTCACTTCTTCAAGAGTATAACTTGCTTTCCTAATTAAGCTTCTAGCCTCATCATAGGATACGCCAAGGCTGATTTCAATTCTTTCTCCATCTAACAGGACCTCCTCAATCATAGTAAGGAAGACTTCCCTCCAGTTGCTGCCCTGCATCTCAGGTAAGCCCAGGTAACCAAAGCTTGTCCCCTTTATCTGGTTCATCTCATGGTTATAACGCCCCATGTCATGATAGATCCTGTTCTGTGTCTCATAAGGAATCAGGCCTTTGTTCTTCAGTTGAAAAAAGCTATCTCCCTCTATCTTATCCATGAAGAAATAATCTGCTTTGCAGATGGTATGGGAATCATCATAGAAAAGAACCTTAGGTATCGGTACAGAAGTATTGGCTTCTACCAGCCTGAGTGCCTCGACTTCAGCCTTCATGATGTTACGCTCATAGCTCATTACCTTCGCATCCTGCGAGGGAGCAATCTTTAAGATAACAGATCTGTCCGGCAGGACAATTTCATAAGCTACATTGAAAAAGCCTTCGGTTAATTCATTGATTTTTACTGCTTCTGGAACAATTCCACTGCCAAAAGCCTTCTGTACCATTTGCAGGATTTCCTGTTCAGTTTGTTTATTTTTTGTTGCGCTTTCCATCTTATTCTCCCTATTTTAATATTCTAGTACAACGGTATATATTATTTATAACGATTACATTATTCACTCTTATGGCTTGAATATTGCAGTGATAACGAGGCCAGCAGGCTATCCGACGGCTTTTTATCGGATACCAGCTGTAAAACTAGCGGATCAGCAATGATTAATCTTGGCGGCTTTACTAAGGAATTCAATGCATTCTCCAGCATATCCGCAGTGCAGCTTAGTATAATACATTTCATATCCAGCAGCTCCCTGATTGTCTGCATCTGAGAAAGAACCAGCCTTCCTCTGGGTGCCTGGATGTCCTCTGAAAGTACAAGAAGTACCGTGTCTCCTTCTCCAACCTGATCGCCTATGATACTCCTGACCTCAAAGTCTTCCGGAATATTACGAATAATCTCTTCCCGTATTGTCTCAATGCCCATTTTAGAAATGGCACTTATTTTAATCGGCTCCTGCTTTAATGCTTCATATATTTTCTTGCGAATCTTATCCGTATTACTGATTTGATCAATCTTATTGATTATGATAATGACCGGTGCCTTACGGACTTTAAACTCCCTGGCCCATTCCAGCTCCTGGGTTATATCTTCTTCGCTGCATACAATCAACGCAACATCAGTCATCTCTAAGGCATGCTTCGTCTTATCCACCTTCATCTGACCAAGATATCCGATGTCATCAAAGCCGGCAGTATCAATTAGCACGCAGGGTCCGATTCCATAGATTTCGATATTCTGATATTGCGGAGCCTTGGTTGTTCCGGCAACAGAGGAAACCCTGGCAGTGTTTTGTCCGGTTAATGCATTGATTAAGGTAGATTTGCCGCTGTTTCTTTTCCCAAAAATACCGATATGAAGCTGATTTGCTCTTGCCATATCGTCAATATTCATAGGATCATCCTCCTGCAGCTTCAGCTGCTTAAAACTTCTATTAATTCGACTATATTATAAGGCTTAATTATAACATACCCACTATGATTATGTTCAATCACTCTTCCATTTTATACTAAATCAGATAAAAAATCTATAGGAATTGCCAAGCCATATCTTAAAATAAGAATAGACAAAACAACCGCAGAAGCAATTAATAACATACTGCACCTGCGGTTATTATATTAAGGAGGTTGTAATTAATAGGGTGAATCTAAAGGTGATTTCGTTCAGCTTAGAATCTGAAGTCCCTGCTGCCGTTAGCAATCTTCACAAGATTATCCTTAGCAATGGAATGAACCTTTGGATTTGGTATGAAACCCAGTTCCTTCTCAATTAAAGCTTCGCCCTTTGCTTTGGTATCCGGGGAAGCATAATCCTCAAGGTATTCCTTCAGGGTCATTAAAGCATTGGGCTGACAGCAATTTGCGATCTGACCGGATTTCACCAGGGTCATGAAACGGTCGCCGGTACGGCCCTCTCTGTAGCAGGCAGTACAAAAGCTCGGGATATGACCTTTATCCAGCAGCCAGTTTACGATTTCATCCAGGGTTCTTGTATCATCCACATCGAATTGAGCTGAGCTTTCTTCCTCTGGTTCTGCTTCAGCATAGCCGCCGACACTGGTCTTGGAGCCGCCGCTGATCTGGGAAACACCAAGCTTTAATACCTTTTCCCTGCTCTTCTGGGACTCTCTGGTTGATACAATAAGGCCGGTGTAAGGAACGGCGATACGGAGAATCGCTACTATTTTCTCAAAGATTTCATCAGAAATGCCATCCTTAAAGCTGTTCGGATCAATGTCATCCGCCGGACGAATACGGGGAACACTGATGGTGTGGGGTCCGCAGCCCATGGCTGCCTCCAGGTGCTCCGCATGCATTAAGATTCCTGCAAAGTCATAACGATACATATTAAGACCGTAAAGTACACCAAGTCCTACATCGTCGATGCCGCCTTCCATCGCACGATCCATCGCTTCGGTATGGTATGCATAATTGTGCTTCGGTCCAGTAGGATGAAGCTTTTCATAGTTCTCTTTATGGTAGGTCTCCTGGAACAGGATATAGGTTCCGATGCCTGCTTCCTTCAGCTTGCGGTAATCTTCCACAGTGGTGGCTGCTATGTTGACATTGACACGACGGATTGCTCCGTTCTTATGCTTAATTGAGTAAATGGTATTGATACTCTCAAGGATGTATTTCAGCGGGTTGTTCACCGGATCTTCGCCTGCTTCCAAAGCAAGACGCTTATGTCCCATATCCTGAAGTGCGATAACTTCCTTACGGATGTCCTCCTGGGTCAGCTTCTTACGGGGAATATGTTTATTCACATAATGGTAAGGGCAGTATACACAGCCGTTGACACAATAATTAGACAGATAGAGAGGTGCAAACATAACGATGCGGTTACCATAAAATCTCTCCTTGATCTTGATTGCCAGATCATAAATCTTCTGAACCTCATCCTCCAGATCACATTCCAGCAGAACGGAGGCCTCTCTGTGTGAGATACCCTTCATCTGTGCTGCCTTTTCCAGGATGCTGTCAATCAGCTCGCGATTGTTCTTATTCGCGGTTGCATATTCCAAAGTTTCAAGTATTTCTTCATGGCAGATGAATTCCTCTGCTTTCTTAGACATTACATCATACATAATCATTTCTCCTTTACTGAACCGGATATGCGAGGTGTATATTCGGTAAAATGTTCATAATCACCGCGATCGACAGCTAATTCGTAGCCAATCTTCTTCATTCTCCGGGTCAGACACATTCTACATTCCGCTGCCTCATCCCCGGTACAGATTTTGTTATCATAAAGCTGGTACTTCTTACGGACAATGGTGGGTGACAGGTTCGGCATCAGTACATTGGCCCCTGCCTGAATTCCGAATTCACGTCCGTTCGGATGTATCGTTCCAAGGGCAGTTGTTGCTGGGATATTGGCTGCCGGCAGCATCAATCTGAGAACACTGATTAATACTAAGGTTAATTCCATGGAGCCCTTCGGCTGGTCTGCAAAAGGAGTTTCATGATGGGGAAGGAAGGGCCCAATTCCGACCATCTCCGGATCCAGCTCCTTTAAAAACAGAAGATCTTCTGCAAGGTTCTCCATTGTCTGATATGGGGAACCCACCATGAAGCCGGCACCCACCTGATAACCGATTTCCTTCAGGTTCTGAAGGCATTGCTTTCGGTTTTGCAGACTTAAATTCTCGGGATGGAGCTTGCGGTAATGTTCTTCATTCGCTGTTTCATGTCTTAAGAGGTAACGGTCCGCCCCCGCCTGGTAATATTTCAGATAGCTCTCATAGCTCTTCTCTCCGATGGATAAGGTAATTGCACAATCGGGGAAATCCTTCTTGATGGAGCGGATAATATCAACCATATCCTCATCCGAGTAAGTTCCATCCTCGCCACCCTGTAATACAAAGGTGCGAAAACCAAGCTCATGGCCTTCCTGACAGCAGCTTAGGATTTCCTCCTTTGTCAGACGGTAACGCTCTACATTACGGTTACTTCTTCTGATACCGCAGTAAAAACAGTCATTTTTACAATAGTTCGTAAACTCAATCAGTCCTCGGGTATAAATCTTATCCCCAAAATGCTTCAAGGCTGTCTGACGGGCTTTTTCCCTCAGAAGTTCCTTATCTTGCTCCGTAAGGTTGGATAGTAAAGCAACAAATTCTTCTTTGTTTAGCATTCTCTGTTGTTCTAACTTCTCAATTAATTTTCTAGTTTCTGCCATGCAGCACTCTCTTTCTATCTATAATTGATGGTTGCATTCTGATTTACTTATGTATTAGGCTAAAGAACTAAATGTTTGCGTCCTGTAGCCGGAAGAAATACGCTCCGCTAGTTTCTCCGGATCGCATACGCATTTGCATTTTCACAGCAAGCTAGTAAATGCTCATTTTGCTTTCGCGCAAATTAAAAAACCCTGTGCCTAGAAAGGCACAGGGATAGTTATCAAAACCTTATTATTCCTGATAACAGGTAAGCATCGGATGTCGCGTAAGCAATACGATTACTACGACCGTGATAATTGCTTCTATTGTTATGCTTGATATTACATAACTTTCCCGATGATATAACCTTATAACACGAATTAAAGGATAAATGATCTATTCTGTCGCCTTCCTACTTGGGTGTACCCTCGTTGTCAGCACGAATATTTTTGTTATTTATTTAACAATTATAATACAGAATTTTTTATTTGTAAATCTAATAATTATATATTATGCGAAATAATCTATTTATATGTCAAAGCTACTTTATCCCAGGTCTTACCTCCATCCACCGTCTTCATGAGGTATTTGTCCTGAAATCCGTTCATGATAGCCCACCCAAGCGATGGAGTAACAAACTCCACACCATTGGAATTGACAAAGCCTGATTCCTCGCCGATGAAGTTAAAGCTCTTACCGCCATCCACTGTATAAGACAGTCCGCCTTCAATCGGTCCTGCACCGGAATGCTTCGGAATCCAGAGGATCTCCGGCGTA
>Ga0207834_1000625_pt1 | contig 12320 bp, 14 predicted proteins | sample LuqExpMetagenom5_FD_187763 | JGI IMG/M metagenome (GOLD analysis project Ga0207834, IMG submission 187763) | Tropical forest soil microbial communities from Luquillo Experimental Forest, Puerto Rico - Sample 5 (SPAdes) | ecosystem: Environmental > Terrestrial > Soil > Tropical forest ...
CAAATGCAGCTAAATATACCATAAATATTGCAACTGCCAATACAATAAAAAACGTAAATTTTTTCTTCATTTTTACAATCCTTTCCATGTAATTTAAAATGCATGAGATATTCTTAATATCCTTGGTGGAGCATGTCCGCCAATTGATATTGCCATTACCGAAATATCTTGATTCTTCTTTCTAATAAAATACCCCAAACAGTAAACCAATACTCCTAAATCCACAAATGGAAGTATAATATTAAAAAACCGAATTACAATGCTTTTAAAATCACGGAAGCTACGGGTTATCATAAGATTTGATTCTATATCATTCAGCATCTCATTACCTGAGTATACTGTCAGGAAATGGGTTCTTTCTCCCTGAGAAGCCGATATATGTGTACTGATTATCGGATTGGTTTTATATGTAACGGATGAATAGTTATCGGTATGCGTATTATCGGAAGGAACTATCGCCAGATAGAATAGTACGACCGCTATGAATAAAGGCAGACGCCTAGAATTCCGCCGTGATCTTCTTAACAGGTTCATATATCCGCTCCTTCCGTTCCTATTATCTATATTTCATAAGTAAATGATAAAAATCCATAACGCACTATACTAAATTACCATATACTGCGACTTTTGTACATATTAAAATTGAATAACAATTGGACATATCCTTATTTTACTTCGTTTTACAGCGGTTGCATAACCTTCCGCTTCTGATTTTAGCTCCGCACTTCTCACAATGAAACCAGGCGTACTCTGAGTCCTCCGAAAATTCCAACCGCTCACTCCTGATCCATTCAAAAAGCTTGGTTGGCGGGATATCATTTACTTCGGATATCTGGGCAACCGTAGCCTTTGGATGAGACATGATATAATCTCTGATTTGTTCAAATTTAGCCTCTTCATCCTTCACTAAGGGTCTGATTGAAGAAGACAGGGATCTGCTGTTTGGTGCAGCCTGGGAGTTCGAGCTTTCCTGTGCGGTTCTCTCAGCCTGAAGGCTTGTTTTATTTTGATCAATGGCATCCTTCTGCTCCGCCTGGCTAAACTTATCCTTTGCCAGCAGCATTGTACAATCCTGGCAAAGCTCCGCTCCATAGATATATTTGAATAGTCTTCTGCAGTTTTTGCATACCCTTACTTCCATTGTTCTTTCTCCTTAGTACGTGATAGTTCTGCAGCGATTAACCGCGCATAGCTAATTCTTATTTCCTATTATATAAAATTTTCTTATTATTTCATAGACTACTGTGATGCAAATGCTTAAAATAAAATAATTGTAAAACACAGGTGCACAAGAAAAGAACATCCGATTAACTGCTCGTTATACAAGGATCATATCGATCTGTGCTTCCGCTTTATTGCCTATAAAACCCAATCGTTCATATAGTCGAATTGCATGCTCATTACATTCATCCGCCATTAAAAATGCTCTTACAGCCCCATAGGCCTTTCCATAGGATAAGGCCTGAAGGATTAAATTTCTGGCAATGCCTCTTTTCTGAAAATCAGGCTGAACTGCTACCTCACGAACCCAGGTGATCGGGCCCTTCTCACTTTGGTGTGCATAGGTTGCCGTACAAACTACACCCACAATCCGGTCATTCTCTCTATGTACGATTACTGCACAATTCTGTGTTCCGGTATCTACCGCGGAGGGCTCCTCTCCTCTGATCCAGCTTCGCATCCACTCCGGTGTCTCCCCATGAAAGCCTCTGCTTTGATCCTTACAGGAGACTGTGACAGCTGAAGCAGCTTCGCATTCATCTTCCGTCAGAAGCTCCGGCTCCTCCATGCATTCAACCTCTCTTATATCAGGGTTAACATAATCGTTAAAAACAGCATAGACTTCAAATCCGAATTGCTTCAATTCCTCCATCCATTCTCTTGGAACAAAGGATATGTATGCCCGGTTCTTCTTGTCAATGGCTTTCAGAAGCTCCTCAGAAGAATTGCTTGCCCAATGATACTCGTTCATCTCTTTCCCCGGATGATAACCGTACAGCAATATAAGTTTATCATTATTATATATTATTTCATAGTCAGAAACCTCTGAGAAATCGGTATATCTCATGGATGTATATTGGAAGGCTTCTGCTTTTTCTTCCAGGGCTTCAAATATTGCTTCATCTATCATTATAATCTCCTTTCCTCCTGTGGCTGTAAAATATGATAATGATTAAGCTGTTCTTCCAAAACATCAGCATATTGCTGAATGTATGGGCCAAGCCTTTCCAGCCATTCTTGGATTGATTCATCATTTTTATACTGGATTGGATTCTTTCTTATTTCAACTGCTTTCTTAAGGATTTGCTTATCAGGGATATAGGATTGCTCCAGTGCCCATTCACCAGCCACGGTTTTTGCAATTATCTTCCCTGTCTGTAAGGTATAAAGGCATCTTGCTATATCGAGAAGCCACCCTGCAGAATACAGACTCCTGCCGGTTATGAGGGCATAGCGACGTATCGTATGATAATGCTGCAAGACAGCAGCCTGCACTTCTTCTTGGGAAGGGTAGGTCAGCTGTTCCAGTATGTTCTCACCATAGATTAACCTACCGGAATCCATCAGCTCCATGGTAGAGAATACGTCAAAATAATATTGGTCTGTTATCCTCTGTCCGCTGGTCCCCCAGTACACCACACGGCTGGGAGTTTTGTTCAGGAAGTCAGAAAGTGTAAGGAAGCCTCCTTCAAAGGACCTGAAGTATGGATTTGCCGGATATTTTTCTAAAAGCTCCTGCCTTAGATAAACTAATCTTTCTGTCTGGTTTTCCGATAACGGAGTCTTCGTCAGGCAGAGAATATCGATGTCACTCCAGCCTAATTTAAAATCGTCAAGGACCACGGAACCGAACAGGTAGATGGAAGGATCGTTCTCCAATATTATTTCAAGGATGTGTGTCTTCATGATTTCGATACTCTGTAACATCGGAACCTCCTGAGTATTGATTAATATGTAAGATAAGCTTTATCTGCGCCTCCTCAAGGTCTTCTATTTTAACCCTGCCAAGCTTCTTCTGTTCTTCCTTCATATCTATGTCTAGCCGAATTGATTGCAAATATGCATTCACCTTTGGAGATGCACTCATTAATGCCAGTATGATATCATGAAAATTAAATGATGCCAATTTATCTTTAACCTTAATTGGATTACAGTAGATAATATCTTCCACATCATGCAAAAGATCTATACCATCATGGCGAGATTCATTGTTGCTTAAATAGATCTCAACAATGCCTCTTGAGTATTCAAGGCATGAATCTGACTGGTTAATTCCTGTAAATGCTTTAGCATTACCAAGGATAAGATAAGCCTTACAGCAACTGGAAGGTCAAGTATTAATTCTGCTTTCTTACGATCTTATATTCATCATTAAATTGAAAATGCGGACAATTCATCACCTTATTGTTGATAAACCTTACCAAGTCATCTTCATCCAGATTGATCAGACATACATAACAGTCATACTCATCGTCATAAGCATAATTCAGGCAGCTTTCACAATTTATATTGGAATTCATATATTCCTCCTCAAGTATTAATAAAGGATTTTAATCTTTTCTATCTTTTCTATCTTTTCATAATATATTTGCTTCCAGCCGAAATCCCTTTATTTCACGCTGCTTCTCTATTATATCGTTACGAGCCTCCGCTGACAACTGATATAACTTTATTCTACAACAAAAAAATCGGAAAGGATGATGTATTCCTTTCCGACTATAGTAATATCTTATAGAAGATAATATTTCATCCAGACTCCTTAATACCATTACCCATTAACTAGTAATAGCAACCTACCCCGATGGAATAGGTTTAAGAAATTTGGAAGGGGGGGTAATTGTCAGTTATTTCCCAAGAAAATAATAACTCTTTTCATAATTTTTGTCTATACCGACTTAGGTAACAACGCAGCAGGAAATACTTTCGTATTATCAAAGCCCATGAAAATAGGGCATAATAGTTTATTATTAAAATTTAATTAAAGAGCGAAAACATTTTCGGACTTTTATATAATATATTAACATGGATTCGCTAAATTATCTAAAAGTATTATTTATATCATGCGTTATATCTCTGTTTGGCTTATAGCTCAATTCTTCCTTCAAATGCTCTTAACAAAGTTACCTCATCAATATATTCCAGATCTCCGCCAACCGGTATACCGCTTGCAATTCGACTGACCTTAATCCCTGCCGGCTTAATCAATTTACTGAGATACATGGCAGTTGCTTCGCCTTCCAAGCTGGAATTCGTTGCGATGATTACCTCATCCACATCTCCCTGAAGACGCAGCATAAGCTCCTTCAGCTTAATGTCGGCGGGACCGATACCAAGCATTGGTGAGATTGCACCGTGAAGAACATGATAAACACCTTCATATCTGCCCGTCTTTTCGTAAGCAGCCAGATCTCTCGGGTTTTCCACGACCATAATCTGGCGCTTATTTCTTCCCGGAGAGGAGCAGATAGGGCATAATTCTTTATCCGTAAGCGTCAGACAATCCTTACAGTAACGAATATTTTTCTTTGCTTCCGTGATGGAATCCGCAAGTCCATTCACCTGTTCCTCAGGCATATTAATGATATGAAAAGCCAGTCTTTGGGCTGTCTTGGTTCCTATACCGGGAAGTCTCGACAATTCCTCGATCAGCTTGCTTATCTGTCGGCTGTAATAATCCATTCTGATAACCTCTTATTCCCATGATTTATGTATGCCGCTGTTATGTTTTCCGCAGCCTCCACATACAAACTTATAAATCATTCTACTACTTTTTTGCTGCTTTTTGCAATATAAAAATGCCATAGCACTGCAACTGCAATCCATCCGGTTCAGGTCTTCTTTTATCATAAATACATGCTTAAAAAAAGAAACACGCTTAAACTGCTGCCTAAGGTTTGTATGTACAAACTTTAGGTATTCATCTAAGCATGTTTATGAATTGCGTATTTATGAATTGAGTGTTTATGAATTGCGTGTTTATGAACTAAATTGCGAGCTTAGGTAAAGCCTGCTTACACCAAGACTGGTTACCTACTCAAAATGAAGTCAATATATTATGATAAATAGCCGGGTTGAATAATTTCACAAAGCATTTTCAGCCTGATATTGCTTAGAACGGAAACCCGCCAAGTCCCATATTGCCAAGGCCACCAGTTATCTGGTTCATCATTGCGGAAGATTCCTCCTCCATCTTACGCAGAGCTTCATTAGCAGCTGCCACGATCAGATCCTCCAGCATCTCTATATCATCAGGATCAACCACTTCCTTGGAAAGCTTAATGGAAGAAATCTCTTTCTTACCGGATACTTTGACAGTTACTGCACCGCCTCCGGCACTTGCTTCCCATTCCTTCTCTTCCAGCTCCTTGGTCCTATCCTCCATCTGCTTTTGCATTCTCTGAGCCTGTTTCATCAGATTACCCATATTTCCCGGAATACCTCCGCCCGGAAATCCACCTTTTTTTGCCATTCTATTAATCTCCTTTCAAGATCGTTTCCTTGTTTCCTTGTTTCCTTATATTATATATTTCTATGATCTAATAATCATTAAATATTTTAAGGCAGTAAGAGTTTGTAATATAAATCTTAGGATTTTTGATTCATCCTATATTTCGTGTGATATTCTTAACTTTATTCATACTCAATCGGTACATTAATCAGCTTTGACAAATCAGGTACCTCTTCGAGGCGCTCCTTTGTCCTGTCCAGATATCTGGTGCTTACCTGGATCTGCTTATGAAGCAACTGTGCTAATGTATCCTTGATTACCTGCATATGGCTTTCCCGGTCAATAAAATCCTTATCGATGGAATTCGTTACTACGATTTGAAGTCCCTGATTACCATCAATACTAAGGGTTGCATTATTCAGTACCGCCTGCAGGGAAGGTGCTTTTCTTACAATTTGTGATATTATACTCTTCCAGTTCTTAGCTGCTTCCTTCAGGTCTTCCGGTAAGGCTTCCGGGAGTATCACCGGTTTCTTCTCCTGCTGCGCCTGCCCCTGCTTGCCGTCTCCAGAAATAGTAGGAGGATTGGAATTTACCACTACACCATGCTCCAGCTTCTCTTCCAGCAGCTTGATACGCTCGATGACGGACTCCATATTCTGTTCCATTTCGGGCTTGCAAAGCTTGATCAAGGCTATTTCAATCAATACCCTCTTTCTCGCAGCATATCGGATCTGGTTGGACAGCTCTGAGAACACCCTGATGTATCTCATTAAGGACAGTTCCTCCACTGTCGCTGCTTCCTTTTGTAGGATTGCCAGATTTTCCGTTGATATTTCGAAAATAATATCGGAAATATCGTCTGAGGTTTTTATCAATAACAAATTACGAAGATACCAGATAAAATCAATGGTGAACTGACCCAGCTCACGCCCGGAGCTTTCAATTTCCTCCAGAAGTCTGATGCAGGAGGCAACATCCCGTTCACGGATATGTCCTAATAATCTTGCAAATACCTGGGTATCCACAGCTCCCAGGACATCAAGAACATTGTCATAGGTTAATTTCTTGCCAAGGTAAAAGGAGATACACTGGTCAAGTAAGCTTAAGGCATCTCGCATGGAACCATCAGCTACCCTTGCCACGTAACGAAGGGCTTTCTCCTCCGCTTCGATATTCTCCGTTCTCATCAGCTCTGCAAGTCGATCTGCTATAATATCAATTGTAATTCTCTTAAAATCATATCTCTGGCATCTGGACAGAATAGTCACCGGAATCTTGTGGACTTCAGTCGTTGCCAGAATAAAAATGACATAGGACGGCGGCTCTTCAATGGTCTTTAACAAAGCATTGAAGGCACCTGCTGAAAGCATATGCACCTCATCGATGATATAAACCTTATATCTGCCTTCCGTCGGTGAATACCTTACTTCTTCCACAATTTCACGGACATTGTCCACACCGTTATTGGAAGCGGCGTCTATCTCAATCACATTCATAGACGTTCCTGCTGCAATTCCCTTGCACATCCTGCATTCATTACAGGGATTGCCGTCTACCGGATGCTCGCAATTTACCACCTTAGCGAGAAGCTTTGCCACCGTTGTTTTACCGGTGCCTCTCGTGCCGGTAAATAGATAGGCATGTCCGATTCGCCCGGCCTTGATCTGATTTTTCAATGTCGTTACAATATGCTCCTGCCCTTTTACATCAAAGAAATTGTCCGGGCGGAACTTTCTGTAAAGCGCCGTGTATGACATAGGCTACTCCCTTTCTTGTTTCTTGTTGAGTGCTTCTTCAAACTGTTCGTTCGCATTTATAAATAAATCAACCAGATCGGGATCAAAAAAGCTTCCCTTTCCTTCTAAAATAATCTCCATGGCCTTCTGATGGGAATATGCTTCCTTATAGGTTCTGGCAGAGGTAAGTGCATCGTAGACATCAGCAATGGTAAGCATCCTGGCAAACAAGGGTATGTCCTGTCCGCTTAAACCATCGGGATATCCGGTTCCATCCCATCGTTCGTGGTGGCTGTAAGCCATATCCCTTGCAAGATACAGCCATCGATTACCGCCTGTCTCCTTGATAATCTTATCAAAAGCCTGTTTGCCAAGAATCGTATGTGTCTTCATATATTCAAATTCCTTAAAATCCAGGGCAGAGGATTTACGCAGTACTTCGTCATTAATACCGATTTTACCGATATCATGGAGTGTCACAGAACGCAGCAGGTCCCTGGTATCCTCTAAAGGAATGATATCCTTATACAGATCACTGGCCATTGCCTGCTTCAACAGGATTTCAAAATACCGCTGGGTATTCTTAAGATGTCCGCCGGTTGTTACATCACGGAATTCTACGAGTTCAGCAAAGCTAAAAGAAATGGCATCCTGATATTTCTCAACATATGGCTTCTGCTTACGCAGTTCCATCAGTTCCAGGCAGGTGCATATCCGATGGAGCAGAAGCTCCGGTGATACCGACATCGAGATAAAATCATGAGCTCCAATGGAAAGTGCCTGCTGCTCCAGCTCCGGACTTACCTGTTCTGCAAAAAAAATAACTGGCTTCCCTATCATTTCCGGAATTCTCATAATATTATCATACATGTGGAAGCTGTCGGTATGCGCAGCAGTTACTGTCAGAAGAAACAAATCTACCGGATTATGCCTCAGATAGTCCTGCAGATCAATATCCTTTGGAAGGGGCGATATACTGTAGTATTCCTGTAATGCATGCTCCGCCGCTCTGAACATCTGTGCATCATGATTGGTTATCATGATATGTTTCATATCGCAACTCCTCTAAAATATAATAAACCCCATGTCTGGCGTCATTCATTATAACATTATGGATTTTTAAAATCAATGCCTTGTAGGCTGTGGTCAATCCAGCTTCTTCTGGAAATGCTGATAATCCTTCTGGGTCTTCCATTCCCCGCCCCAGGTAAAGCCCCTGCTGATAAAGGCTTTATAACAGATATCATCCTTTTTGATATAATACTTACAATCCAGAGAACGGTCCGCATATTTAGCTCCGTTCACGGGAGTCACTACCGTCTTCCCATCCATTTCCCTGACATACGGGTTATAGAAAGGATTAATATCAATCGCAAGTCCATAGCTATGTACGGACAATCGGTTTGTACCGTCAACAACACGGTAATTAAAGGCGGAGGTATTATCGGCAGCCATGGACACGTTGTCGTCCGCATCATATTCATCCACCAGAACCATCCGCTCAATCGGATATTTCTGCTCATATAATTCCTCAAAAATATCGATAATATCCTTCGCAATCGCTTTATTTACAATCAGCTCGCCGTCGTGGGTCTCACCATCAAAGCCCAGGTAAAGAACCTTCACGTATCGTAAATCGCCGTAGGAAACATCACAGTTTTCTCCATAGGATTTCCCCGTAATTCTATCTTTTATTTCCTGATTAATCTCTTCGTAGTAAAACATCTGTGATACCTCCTGCCCGGTGGCTGTGACTGCGCCGTCCTGCTCCGTATCCTTGTTAACTACTACGGAATCTGTCGTTGTATTATATGCGGCTGAGTCATCCGGTGTTTCATCAATTATATTCTGTGTTGAATTCTCAGTTATTGTAGCATCAGTAATTGCCGGTTCCACAGTAGGATGATCAAAAGCCCCTGTTAAACTATTGGCTGTATTGTCTGCCAGCTTCCCGTCTGTTGGCCTCGCATCTGTTGGCTTCTCATCGGTCGGCTTCTCATCTATTGACTTCTTGTCTGTCTGTTTCTCGTCTGTTACCGGTGTATTATCTACATTCCCGGTTTCCTTCGGTTCCACGGCAGGTGTGATTTTAACATTTTCATATCGCTTTCCGGCATTCTGCGAAATAATGCCGATATCTTCAGCGGCCTTATAAAATATGAAGCAGCCTCCTGCCAACAGTAAACCTGCAATCAACATCCTTTTCCTATTCATATATGCACCGGACCTTTAATTTAATCCTCTTCTATTACATGGATTTCCAGGTAGTCAAATTCAATTGGTTCTATAAAATTATCCTTTGCAAATCTGGCTTTGTCATGCCTCTTAAAATCATTTACCGTAGTATTGAGCCAAATTGGCTTAGATAAGTCATAGGTATAGCAGATCTCATCCACTGCCTCAAAGATTTTCTGAGTTCGGCGTAAGTCCTTCGAGTCGTTGCAAACCACCATATCCTTAATCATTCTGTTATCCTTAAATACTTTTGCCCATAAACGAAACATTACATATCCTCTTTCTATATTTATCCTGTACGGATCCGAAAACCGTTGCCAATTTGTATCTCATTGTATATAATATCTATTAATAATCAACATTATTATATATGAAGATGAAAGAAAAGCAAAGGCATTTATTATTCATGGCGAGTGAATTGACTTGCCAATTCATCTTGTTTCGGAAGGAGGCCATTGTGGAAGGTAGCAAACGCAGAGAACAACTCGTAAAAATACTGAGGGAAGCGACAGAGCCTGTATCCGGAGGGGAACTGTCCCGCCTTCTCGGAGTGAGCCGCCAGGTGATTGTTCAGGACATTGCACTCATACGTGCCTCCGATATTAATATATTTTCAACGACAAGAGGGTATCTGATCTATCATTCGGAACGCCCGATAGTCAAACGGATATTCAAAGTAAAGCATTCCACTGAGCAGATTGAAGATGAGTTATGTACCATCGTGGACAAAGGCGGAAAGATACTGGATGTTCAGGTAAAGCATGAAATCTACGGAGAAATCGGTACTGCATTAATCATCCGCAACCGCCAAGATGTCTATGACTTTGTGAAGAAGGTAAACGAGAGAAAAATCGTTCCGTTAAAGGAACTGACCGATGGCTTACATCAGCATACGATAGAGGCTGATTCAGAAGCCACTCTGGACCGGATTGAACGTGCGCTTGAAGAAAAAGGTTACTTATTAAAAATCGAGTGAGGCTGACTTAAGGCATTCTGCCTGGTCACCCTCACTCGTTGTTTTTATTCATTAACCCGCTTCCTTTAACGAAGTAATAACATGGGATTAACTGTCTGATCGTCCTCTAATACCTGGAAATACAGGTTGCTGCCTTCTACACTGTAATATTTCGTAGGCTCGCCAACGGTTCCGATTACATCTCCTTCGTCAACGGTGTCACCAACTTCTAAGGTTACACTTTCCTTATCCAGCTGGCCATATACTAAACTATAGCCGTTACCAATATTCATGGTGATTGTAAAACCTGTTTCTGCATTATTTTCTTCGATTTTGGTTACTACGCCCTTGGCTGCTGCTTTAACCTCGGTTCCAACCTCTGCACCGAAAATGATTGCCGGATTACATTTATACTGCATTAAGGTTGCAAAATAAATTGTATGATCCATGCTGTAATTCATGATTACATTGCCTTCTACCGGCCAGAGCAAACCATCATCTGCTTTAAAGGAGAGGTTGTCTGCTATAGAGTTCGTATCTGTCTCAACTACATTACCTGTAGTCTCAACAGCTGCTTCCCCTGTATCCTGAGAAGCTGTAGTTGTTCCGCTTTGATCGGTAGCCTGTGCCTGATCCGTACTCGTTGTCGTACCGTCTGTATAATCTTCATACTCGACCTGGTCACTATTACTTTCTACCGCCGCATTTGCATCTTCATTTGTAACGGCACTGTCAGTTGAATTGCCTTCATTATTTGCAACTCCCGATTCAGTTACCGGGTTATTCTCAGCCAGCTGGGTATCCCCATCAGTGGCTGCCAGATCATTGTTCTGGGTGTCATTCAGGTTCACATAATTCTGATCCTTATCCTTACTATTTGAGGATAATTGAGATCCTACAATAGCAACTGCAGCGATTGCTAACACACCAACAAACAATAACACGTAATAACCTTTTCCTTTGAAAAACTCAGTAAATCTGTTCTTGTTCACTGTTATCACCTCGATAATATTCTTCTCAGATAATTTTTTATTTATACCTCTTACATCTGCCTTCTTGAATAATTTTCAATCCCGGGAAATGCGTACGTATTTTGTGCCACTTTTCCTAATTTACAAGCCTTAGGAAAGTGTGTGGCTTTTTTACATCCTTATTATTTCCATCTTATAAGTTTTTAGTCGTGTTTTTGTGTACTTCTTATTGACTTTTTTTTGGATGGGATTAAAATAGAGGTATGCGGATATAATTTAATGGCAGAATACGAGCTTCCCAAGCCTGATGTGCGGGTTCGATTCCCGTTATCCGCTTAATAAGAAAAGACATACAATACCTATTTTCAGGTATTGTATGTCTTTTCTTATTATTTGATTTATATAAGTGAGTAGGAAGAATAAAACACGAGACCTCTGTCAAGTGCTTTTATTCTTCCTACGTAATTCTACGATTTTCGGAATCACTTTATTCCCGTTATCCACTTATATGAAAAAAGGTCTGCGACACACGTTTTGATGTGTTACAGGTCTTTTTCTATGTAACTGTATGAACCATAAGAAGGGAAGAATACAAGAAAAAGCATGAGCCCACCGGCGAAATGTCTTTATTTAGTGACGTTCTTCCGTGGTTTTCGGAATGACGTTTCGATTCCACGTTATCCGATGTGTAACACTTAAATACATAAACATAGTAGCCCATACTACTTAATGTAGACAAAATGGAGACCATAAATCAATTAGAAATTATCTTTTTAACAGTAACTTAAATTGGACTATTCGTTTTATTTGAATAATCCCTAATTTTTAAGTCTTGAAGCTCATCAACTAAATTAATATATTCCTTTTGCAACCTAGTGTACTGTATCATTGATATTTAGAATAATATTATACTTCTCACTAACTCCGCTTTAGGAGTTAGTGGAGATGGTTTTAGGATATAACGAAATTAA
>Ga0207834_1000629_pt1 | contig 12234 bp, 10 predicted proteins | sample LuqExpMetagenom5_FD_187763 | JGI IMG/M metagenome (GOLD analysis project Ga0207834, IMG submission 187763) | Tropical forest soil microbial communities from Luquillo Experimental Forest, Puerto Rico - Sample 5 (SPAdes) | ecosystem: Environmental > Terrestrial > Soil > Tropical forest ...
GCTCAGCAGGCTTATATAAGAAAGCATGTTTTAAGACGCCGATGGGTCCTCTTTTATCAAATCCTTATCCTGATTAGTTTCATCGCTGTCTGGGAGATAACTGCAAGGTTTGGAATTCTGAACTCCTTTGTATTTTCCAGTCCCTCCAGAGTATGTCGTGTTATTTATGAAATGGTTTTAAACGGGCAGCTATTCTATCATGTAGGAATAACTCTGTTTGAAACCCTGATAAGCTTCGCTTTAGTTAATCTTTTGGGTCTGCTGATTGCAGTCCTGCTCTGGTGGAACGACAGTATTTCAAAGGTATTGGAGCCTTACCTGATTGTCCTGAACAGTCTGCCGAAGTCTGCTTTAGCACCTGTTTTCATTGTCTGGCTGGGTAATAACATGAAAACAATCATTGTCGCAGCAGTATCAGTCGCGGTCTTCGGCACCATCATTAATCTGTACTCTGATTTCAACGCGGTGGAAAAGGATAAGATTAAGCTGATCTATACCTTAGGAGGTAACAAGCGGGACGTTTTATTCAAAGTAATCCTTCCTTCCAATATACCATCAATCATCAGTCAGATGAAGGTCAATATCGGTCTTTCCTTAGTAGGCGTCATTATTGGTGAATTTTTAGCTGCAAAAGCAGGTTTGGGGTATCTGATCATCTATGGCAGTCAGGTATTTAAACTTGACTGGGTGGTTATGTCAATTGTAATACTATGCGTGGTTGCAACCGGACTGTACAAACTTCTAACCTTTTTCGAGAAAAAATTCTCAAGATAAACTCCCGCCCAATTGGCTTTATATAGGCTGCTCCTATTATTATTGGGGTAGCCGTTACATACTTGCCGGGAGTCCATTGTCTGGTTAATAATTGTAATATTACAAAAAGGAAAATATGATGTATTATTGTGGAAGAATTATTATGTTAGGGGGAACCTGCTTGAATAAAATAACAGCTTTTATTGGAAGTCTTAGAAAAAATGGAAATACAACAGCTATTGTTAATAAGATAATTGAAGGTCTGACAATAGCCATGGTGCATGTAGAAATAGTGCTATTATCGGATTATAGAATATCCGGATGCATGGGCTACTGCTCCTGTAGACATACTGGTAAATGCGTTCTGGAGGATAATATGACATTTATCTATCCGATGCTTGAGCAGTCCGGTGGCTATATATTTGCTACTCCAGCATATATTTACAATGTAACCTCTGATATGAAAGCATTATTAGATCGGATGTTTTGTTATTATAGTTTTCGCAGGGCGGATGGACAAGCAGGCTTGGGGAATCAAAAACAGCCCTTCTTGTAGGCGTATGCGCAGGCCAAAGCATTGACCCCTATCCAGAGGAAGATTCCATGAGTTTCACGATTCTCGGAATAGAACGTCCGTTTCAGGATCTGGGGATTAAGGTTGTCAAGGAAATACGTTATTATAATACGAGACAGCAAACTGTATTGAATAATGCAACATATCAAGAAGAATTAATTCAGGTCGGAATAGATTATATAAATTCCGTTAAAGTTGAAGACATTTCATAAACCGTATCGTTTGTTCCTATATAAGGGTCTTCCCTTGTCACAATTATAAATTTTTTATAAAGTAAAAATAAAGAAAATCTAATATTCTATTGCGAAAAGATACTCTGTCTTGTAGAATAGGAATATGAACAATATCCGGGAGGATTTATGAGATGAAAGATTTTGTTATCACCGCTGATTCAAACTCCGACTTACTCGATAGCTATATCAAAGAAAAACACATCGGTATCATACCTCATTATTATGATTTAGAAGGTGTTACTTACGGAGACGAAATAAATCTAACTCCGAGGGAGTTTTATAATAAGATGCGAGCAGGACTTATGCCAACAACCATGGCTAGTAATCCCGAAGTAATCCGCAGAACCTTTCAGGATTATGTCGATCAGGGCCTTGATATATTACATCTTAGTTTCTCCTCTGCTTTAAGCGGAGGCTGCAGTAATGTTGCAACCGGTGCGCAGGAAATCTGCGAAGAGAATCCCGGTGCCAAAATCATCGTACTTGATACCCTGAACGTTTCCATGGGCGAAGGAATGTTTATCATGAAAGCAGTACGCATGAAAGAAGAAGGTAAGACCCTGGAGGAAATCGTAGACTGGTTAGAGAAATACAAAATGGAGTTCTGCGTTCGTTTTACCGTTGATGACCTGAATCACCTTCATCGTGGCGGCAGAATCTCAAAGACAACTGCTATCATCGGTTCCATGATTAATATCAAGCCAATACTCTATGTGAATACGGAAGGTCAGCTGGTAGCACTTACCACAGCAAGAGGCCGCAAGAAATCCCTTTCCACCATCTGCAATGATATGCTGGAAAGCATAGGAAAATATAAGGATTCAGACGACCCAATCTGTATCGCCCACGGAGATGCTTATGAGGATGCCAAGTATCTGGAGGAGTTAATCCATGAGAAGCTTCCAAATAAACAGATTATTATAAATTATGTAAGTCCAAGTATCGGAGCCCATTCCGGCCCCGGTGCCATCGGCTTATGCTTTATGGGTGAAAAGAGATAAGGGATAAAGCAATATACATAGTGGATGAACCTATGGACCATGACCTCGCCGGGTTTATTGAATTAAAATTTATATCTATCATGATGCGAATTTGACCCTTACGAAGCTGTAAGGGTCATTTATTGAGATATATTCGGATTTATTTGGATTTATTCGGATATATTCAGATTTATTTAGATTTATTCAGGTATATTTAGATTTATTGGATTAATTCTATCTTTTATCTAGCTTATATTCTGAAATATTACCTTCAGAAAAAAGTTATATTCCTTTTAAAAAATCCTTGAATTTTGAATCTGTTTATAATAGAATAGTTGAGTAGCCTTATTCCATAGGCTGTTTAAATTTGTAATATCACTATGCTTCCCTAGCTCAGTTGGTAGAGCAACGCATTCGTAATGCGTAGGTCGTGGGTTCGAGTCCCATGGGGAGCTGTAAAGGAAAAACCTTACAATTCAAGGATTGTAGGGCTTTTACTTTTTTCAATAACATAAGAAAAATGGTCTCTCAACGGACAAAAAACGGACAAATTAGTAGTATTAAAATAAGCGCTCCGGGAAGGAACGCTTATGGTCATATCATTTGAGTTTTGTGTCCGTTAAAAGTACGTTATTGATATTATTGTTTATTAATTACATGTTGAACGATAGATTTCTCATCATTGAATATAAGTCCTCACACGCAACACCGAAAACAGAGCATACATCCGGAATTTTTGCCCGTGCAGATTTATTTACCATATTTAAGTTCCCGTTCTTTGTTTCAAAGGTAATTATTCTATAACCATATGTACATGCTGTTGCAATCAGCCAGGGATCAGCTGCATCAGTTTTTGACCAATCTAAAAGTGCTTTTTCTTTATAGAAATTTGACATTTGAATATGTTGTAATATCTCCGCATATCTTGTAATGATTGCTGGCTGTATATGATTTAGTATCAATGAACTATCTACTTCATTTATCCATTCACTGAGTTGATCGTCACCTTTCTTTACCTCTTCAAAAACCAAATCCAAGACAATAATATCACCATTACAAATCGCATGGTTTAGTTGATCCCAAAACTTACCGGCAAAATCAAATGGATAATATGTTTTATACGGCGTAATTAATGAGTTTGTATCTATTAAATATTTTATCACAGTAGTATTATTCAACCATCAATACCTCTTACCTTATCAAGTAACTTGGAAAAGGTTTTTCTATTGGTTTTAGTAAGACGATATGCATCTGTAAATTGAGTTTTACATTCGCGAACACTATTATCAAGAGCAATCAAAAATCTATGATCATATCTAGACGCAGCTGTAATGTAATAATCACCACCGCCTGAGCTTTTTTTCTCCTTGTTTTCCAAGTAATTCTTAATAGCTTCTTCAGCAACAATATAGTATACTTCTGATTCAACAAATTCATTATCCAACGCTCTTCTTGCTATTACTGTTGTACCGCATCTAAATATTGATGCAAGTTTCTTTATCTTGTCATAAACTTCTTCATAGTTAGAAATATTATTCCATAACGCTATAAATATATCATTCGGAACAAGTAGTTCAGCAGCTACCGCATTACACATTACTTCATCTTGACTCAAGTTTGTTACTTTGTTATATCTGTCATTATAAAAACTATTAGCTCCAATCCATATGTGAGAGACTTCATGTAAAAGAGAAAATAACTTTCCGCTCTTAGAATCATTCGAATTAACAAAAATAAGTGGTGCATAATTGTCTAGCAATGTAAACGCTCTAAATTCCTCAATATCAAGTGTTCGATGTGTATTTTGTTCTACAATACCGCTCATCATTACAATAATGCCACTAGTTTCCATTTTGTTTCTTAATAATCTGAACGATTCTGCAGCATCAGAACATGTACTATACCATGTTTTTTCTAATCTCAGTGTTTTGCGAATATTATCTGCTATGTTTTTAGAATCTCGATTATTTTTCATAGAACCAATAAAATCCAACTCTGCGTAATCCGATTTTATCAAATAATCTCTCATCCATTCCTGAATACTCTCCATACTATTAATCGTATCAATCAGGTTTCGACTAGGATTACTTGTATAATAACTATCTATAGTTCTAAATTGTAAAATAGTCACATCCTCAATAGGTGGTTTCTGCAGAAAAAAATATCCAAGAGGTATATTTGTTGCCTTACTTACATCTTCGATCTGATTGAAAGTAGGTATCTTTTCACCATTTTTCCAATTTAGCATTTTTTCATATATAGATGCGCTAATTTCATCAACTTTCGTACGATCCATAACCCAGTTTATAACTTCTGGTGCTATATTTACTGTAACAGACGGCATAAAAGATTTCCTCCCTTCGTCTTTTATTCATAACATTATTATAACAAATTAATTCTTATTTTATCAACTTAATTAATATTCTTAGTATTATATTCATATTTTAAATAATAGTATCCTAAAACTCTCCTGAAAGTAAAACCGTAAGGATGCCTAATAATCATATATTAAATTTAATTTCATTGTCTTCAAATTTTACTATCTTAGATTTATTGTCATCGATATTCAATAACTTTTTGTATTTCTGATATCCATTAATAATATTGCTTCTGATTTTCATTTCAATTTTTGTATATTCATCACCATCCACATTATTAGGTATTTCATTTGCAATTTCATATATATTCAATAATACCAATAAGTCATTCGGTACTAGTCCAAAATTCAATTCCTTGGTAACTTTTAATAGTTCATCTCTGCTTAAAAACTTCCTTTTTTCCGTTATGGTTTTTTGATTTTGAGTCAGCATGTCGGTTGTTATAGTTTTTTCATGAACAATTTCGATAATTGGATATTTGTTTATTGGAAGCTCATCTGCTTTCTTGCTTCTTACATACTCTTGCTTAATGATATATTGATATAATGGCGCATATACCCCATTTAATATTTTTTCATTAAAATCTCTATCTTTTTCTTTATAATACTTAATAACTCCAGCAATAGCAGTTCCAACAAGAAGTAAGGTTCCTACTATCGGTAAAATATAATTTACAGTATAATCCATCCAGCTTATAGGTTGCTTAATACTTTCCAAATACTCACACATTAGATTAATAAGCTTATTCATAATACATTTCACCTCCTCGTTTCCCTTTAATCATACACCATTTTCCATTTTTCTGCAATAAAAAGACACCTGCCGGAGTGCTTTTTTAGTGCCGTGGTGACTATTTGGTGACTATTTTTTTGATTATTAATAGGGAGAAATATTGCACTTACTTATTTCTTTACCGAAAGTACTTATCATTGAATATTTCTCTGTTAAATGGTATATTTTGTATATACTGATATGGAGGAATAATTATGTTCAAAATACTTAAAAGAGGTTCAAATAATTCCGATCTTGCTTTAGAATTGTTCAGCACCCTTGGAATTGGTAAAAATTCCGAGTTATCACCTAAAGCTACTAACATTTTAAGACAGTGCTCTCATAGAACGGACGTATTAAAAGAAATGATAAATCTATGCCAGAACCCAGCAACTCCTAAGGAATTATATATTGTATCTACTGCTTATGTATGGCTTGGTGCTTCTTATAGGCAATTGGCAATTGAATATCTTAATAAATACATAAATGTAGGAGCCTATTGGGATGGGTTTCCGTCAGGGGATATTGATTTATTCGGATATGAAGAGAATCAAAAGGATTTAAATATTGCAAGAGTTTATTACGATTTAGGGCAATGTTATGAAAAAGAATACATGCTTTCTGAAGCTATTATCGCCTATAGTACAGCATCAAAATATGAACCCCATTTTGCCTATTATAAGGTATGTGTATCAAATGTGTATGTAAAGCTTGGTGAATACAATCATGCAATTGTTAATCTTATTAATGCCCGAAATTCTAAGTATTACACTACTTATACATATAAGACAAGTGATGGAGTAGTTCATGTAAACAAGGATTATATTAATGCTATAGATTCAGCCATGATTGATGTTGAAAAGAAGCAAAAAAGAGGATACAAATATAAGCCAAAACCCATGAGAAATTAAAGTGTGGGCTAAAAGTAGGGGTTAATCATTGTCATTTTCCTCCCCATATATCTGAAGTATCTAAAACCCATTCATATGAGCGGTATCTATTCAGAGAACACCTTCAAAATTACCAAAGTGGGTGTTCTGAAATTTTCGAATGACACTTTCACGCACTTCATCAAAAACCCTCCAGATTATCACCTGGGACTCATCTGAGCTCTGTTTATGTTGTCCATTTTATTGTATTCATAAACAACTATTTTATCATCGCTTAGAAATGTTACCCCATCTGATGCACCTATCAATGAGTAAAGTGGCTTATTTTCCTCATCGGCGCTTATTCCCTGATCACTAAATGCTGTAATGAAATCCGTCTAATATATGATTTCGTATTTTCACCATACAACCATTTACATTTCTAATTAGTAATCTGCTTACATATCTTTTACTACCTAACAATTTCTATTAAAATCATATTATCAACGAGCTTACTGTAATTCGTAATTTAATGACTGAATTCCGTAATAACTTTAATACCGGTGTCGATATAGGAAGTATCTATACCATATTCTTTTAATGCAGCCAGCGCTTCAGCCATACCTAAGTATCCCATCGTATATGGATTTTCCACCATAACTGCTTTAATATATCCAGCTTTTATCATTTCACGTATTGCAGCTGTGCTCTTATATCCGATTCCTATAATTGGTTTTTTACTGTTTTTAATAGCATTTCCAATACTTAAGGTTATGTTCTCATTTGTACCAAATAAACCTACCAAATCCGGATTATCATTGATGAAAGCCTCTGAAGCTTCCCGGGCAATTGTTTCATTGCCCATTGTATATTTGGTATCGAGGAGTATGAATCTTCCATCCGCTTTTATTGCGTCTCTAAAACCTTTTTCCAGATTCATATAATCCATATCTTTCTTCGATACATTCACTATTCCTATTGATCCACTTTTTATCCCGACTTCTCCTAATTCATTAATCATATTTTCTCCTGATGTAACGCCTGCTTCATAATCATCTGTTGCCAGCGTAATTATTCCGTCTTCGTTCGCTGGTGAATCTATATAGACAATCTTAACACCGGCTGTCTTCGCATCTTTAATAGCCTCCGAAATCTTTGCGGGGTCAATTGCTGAAATCATTATTGCATCAGCACCGGCACTAACAGCATTATTAAATATAGTGATCTGTTCATCAGAATTTCTTTCCTGTGGGGCAACCCATTTATAATCTAATCCTAACAGCTTAGCCATATCAGATGCACCTTGATTTACAGTTTTTCCAAAATCATCGGCCTTTTCCGTAGTAATCAGGTAAACTGTATAATCATTCATTGACGATGAGGTTAAAACAATGTCTCCATATCTATTCTCATACCATAGAACGAATAGGACAAATAAAATTATAATCACAAATACATCGATAAATATTTTCTTCTTATTCATTATTTTTCAACCTCTTTTTAACATATGCATGAAAGGTATTTTAACATGCTATTCTAAAATATATTCAGCTGGATAGAGTACTATTCTTTATCCTATGGGTATACCAAGCTTTCAGTACCAGAGTTTTGGCAGGGAACCGCATACAGTGGAGATCAGCTGGGGCAGGTTGTAGAGCTCTGACAAAAATAAGCATCAGACATCCGGAATGGACTATAGATAACCCACATTACTTTGATGGTGTAAATAAGTTACATATTTCACTCTTGTATTTTATCATAATCTGATATATAACTATTCCTAGATAAAGGAGGTGCATTATTTTATGCTTATATATGATTTCGATACGGAAAAAGCATTTTCCTATCGGTGGTGTGGAAAATTCCAGTCACCCTCTCCCGATTGGATGCATCTTACCAGGCGTCTGATCGATTATGAATTAATGGTAGTAACCGATGGAACTCTGTATATTGCCAATGACAGCACCAACTATGAAATTCATAAAGGACAGTATCTGCTAATGAATCTTACGGATTATCAGCATGGCTACAAAGCATCGGACTGTTCCTTTTACTGGCTTCATTTTACCTATAATAAGAATCTGAATGATCCTGATATCTATGACAGTGAATCCATAATAAAAACCTACAGCCAGGGGCATCTCTTAATTCCCGAATCTAGCTATTTGTCTTCTACTGAGCGCATTATCATACTGATGAAACAGCTTCAGGATTCCGAGAGACGTTATCATGAGGTAAGCTTGAACAATTTTCTGGCTTCTGCGGTTCTGGCGGAAATTTCAGGACAAAGCTATCTTTATAAGAAATACGGAGAAGGCAACATCAAGAAGCAGCTATACAATGATATCTGTGATTACATCACCAGGCATGTCAGCGAAAATATTACGATGGATGAGCTGTCTGCTTATTTTGATTATAATAAAAAATACCTGACTACCTTCTTTCGAAAGCAGTCAGGTTATACCATCAAGCATTTTATCCTTCAGACGAAGATGGATCATGCCAAGGCTGAGCTTACCGATACGAACCATTCCATCTCACAGATTTGCTATAACATCGGCTTCAATGATGTCCATAATTTCAGCAATGCCTTTAAAAGAATTACCGGTTTATCCCCCAGCGATTATCGTGACAGCTTCAGCAAAAGGTTCTTAAACCATAATTAATCTGAGAAAAATACTGACATGGATTTGACTCGTGCCAGAACCCAACTAATATTAATGAATTATGGATTACTTGTTAATTCTCTGCTACATATTTACCTATTTTTACACTGTCACTTGTTGAGGTTACTTTCACCGGCGTAATTTTAATGTATGTTACATTGATAGCCTTATCCTGAGACTTTATATTCAGAGTCAGCTTGCCATCTTTTACTGTAACCGTAGCCTTTGCGGTAGTTTTCTTATTCAAATCAAGAGAGTCAACAATCAGGCTCTGATTTTTAGTACCGTAATTCGCGTATACGGTGGGATGATTTGAACATTTCCAGGGATCAACGAAGCCTATCTCAACAGTATATTTACCATTCTCCAGTTCAAAGCCATAATCTAAATGTCTGTCTATACCGGATTCAAATTGATTCTTGGTATAACGGTTAGTAGCTTCTTTATCAAGTCCATCCTTACCATTATTAAATTCATAGCACCAGGTATTCGCAGTATAGAGTCCCTTACTGATGGAGGAACCGCCATACTGGTCTTCCGGATTATCGATAAGACCCCATTTGTATCCGGTTGCACTGTCATATCCATAGATCTGCTCTGTCACACTGTTATGGGTTCCAAAGCTGTCTCCCTTGGTAACCGTCGCCGGATTATTGTCACCACAGTCTACAAAATAGGTTACCTTCTTATCTACATTCTTTCTGGCCGTTTTCTGATCCTTTGTAACGACAAAGGAGTAATCCGTATAGCTCTGATGATCTTCTGCAAATACTCTGATATCAATTCCGGTATAGGTGCCTGTCAGTGTCATCTCATATTTGCTATTCTGTACAATGTCCTTATTATTGATAATTACATAGCCGTAAGGTGATGCGATACCAAGATTAAGACTTACCTTCTTCGTATCAGCTGCTACGTTAAGGGTGAACTTTTTCAGGCTCTTGCTGTAATACAAGGTACCCTTATCAGCGGAAAGAGATTTCAGACCACTGTTCGTATCATATTTGGTTATTGTATAGAGGAATTCACATAATCTTGCGGATGCTTTTCCCTTAGCTCCTGTAAATGTGAGGGTTACAGCCGATACCACCTTACCATTTACCGTAACTTTTTCTGCATTCTTTTTCAACGCATCGGTCGGTAACGGAATTAATACATTGTACTCCTCAGCGATGGAATCGGATTTCAATACCTGATTATATACTACAGTATCGCCAATACTGATGGTCATCGTCTTTTCATTATCTTTCGTATTAAAGGTTGCAAGTAAATTCGTTCCCTTTACTGTATCAACAATCATTCGGTAGGAGAAGGAGCCATTGGCATTGGCATATCTGGAGGTTCCCTGTGAGGTGTCGCCTGTCGATCCGGCACCGGATTCTTTCATGCTGTGAAGCTTATCATTTTCATATTGTCCATATCCAGGCTGAACCGTATCCAGACGGAGCGCTTCCAGTCTCTCGCCTTCCAGTGCGGATATCGTATCGGCATTGGTGATTCCGGCAGAGATATTCCAGTAGATACCGTATCTTTGTTTGTACTGGGAATAGTGGGTTACAAAGGATAGATTCGTGTTGGAGTTCTTCAGCTTAAATGCTAATGCAAAAGCTGAGTTATCCCTAACTATGTAGTTGTTAATGTTATCTATGAATTCCTTAACTGTCTTCGTCGGAACTAAAATGGTATCCGTTCCTGTACTCGTATAGGTATTCTTAACGAGCTTCTTCAAAGGTATTGTAACATTTACTCCTGTGGTTGAGGATTCCATATCCTCCGTACCAAGCAATGCACTTAATACTACCGGCCCGTACTTAAATCCATATACACTTGTCTTGTCCGGTAAGCTGTATGCCTTTACTTCCATCGGAAGTGTAACCATAATCTTGGTACCGTCAGCAAAGGGTCCGCTGACAAAGGCATAACCATTCTTAGAGGTATAGTTATATCTGGTTCCGTCAACACTGATGACAGCATCGGAAGCTAGCCAGTCAGGCAGGCGGAAGGCTATTGTAATATCGGACTTTGTTCCATCGGTAACCTTGACTGTGAATTCTGACGTATCCTTTTCCGGGATCTGAGATTCTTGAATTATTTTTACATTTTTCTCAGACCAACTCAGTTCAGAGCTTGTGTACTGGTTTACAACCAGAATATTGTTCTTATGGTAATAGAAGCTTTCGCCAAGCTTAGTGAAGTTCTCCATACCCGATCCGGTATCGCACCAGAAATTTGTAAACTCCGTGCTATAAACCTTGAAATATCCGGTTGCCATCGGCTGGAAGTAGGTGGACATTCCAGTCTCAGGATTCTCCGCTGATAAAATGGTATTGAGTAATGCATTTTCATAATAGTTCGCATACTTTACATCACCGGTCAGCATAAAGAGCTGTTTTGTCATCTTCAGCATATTATATACATTACAGGTTTCATCATTACAGTTGGTTCTTTCGGAATTTAACACATCATCCAGGCCAAAATGCTCCCATTCGCTGTTACCACCTGTAATATAGGTATGATCATTAATTACCATGGTCCAGAAGGCTTCGGCATATTTGAGATATTTATCGGCACTCACGGATTTATCATCCTTATAGGTTATGTAGCGGTTTAAAGCTCCCAGGAACTTAGGGATCGTTGTATTAGCATGTAGGTTATTCAATACGTTATCACCGGATTTTGCATTCAAGATCTTATCAAATAAGGTATCCTCATCAAAAATATGCGCTGCTGCTGCATGCTCCTTCTTATTCGTCAGCTTGAATAATTCATACAGACAGTCATTCATGCCGCCGTATTCAATGCCAAGCACCGTATTTCTCGTGGAAGCTGACCACTTGCTGACTCTGTTATAAGTCCAGTCTCCTAGCTTAGAAGCTACCTGCAGCGCTTCTGCGGCAATTTTCTTAGAATTGTCATCGGACAACTGAGCGATGGATACCAGACCTGCTATCAGCTTATGCATTGTATACCACGGAACCCATGCCTGACTTGATATGTTCGTCCTATTTTT
>Ga0207834_1000631_pt1 | contig 12226 bp, 9 predicted proteins | sample LuqExpMetagenom5_FD_187763 | JGI IMG/M metagenome (GOLD analysis project Ga0207834, IMG submission 187763) | Tropical forest soil microbial communities from Luquillo Experimental Forest, Puerto Rico - Sample 5 (SPAdes) | ecosystem: Environmental > Terrestrial > Soil > Tropical forest ...
AGAAAAATTCCCCGAACGCGGCACCCTGCTCGCGCCCGATGCCAGCTTCCTGTTCACCGTGGATTGGGACAGCTTCTTCACGCTCTTCTACGGACCGCGTGACTTTGTACAGGCCGTGGTCAGAGAGCGGAATCTGGAAGGATTTTTTGCCGAAAAGGAGACCGAGCACTTCTGGTTCAACTGGAAGATGGGCTGCGCCACCTGCACGGTTTCGCCTGAAGGATGGAGTGCGAGCTAGTCGCCGCGAACCGGTGCTCCGCAGACAAACTGCACGGGAATCCTGAATCGTGCCCGCAGAAAATTACTGCACGTCGGTCGCCATGTACACGTCCACCGGCGGATCGCTGGTCAACTGCGTGTCGACGATCAGCACGGTGCGCACCTCGCCGCCGGTCAGCGACAGGGTCGCCGAGGTGTACTTGGGCGTAAGCAATCCCGTGGGAACAATCACCATGGTAACGGTCTGCGAGGTAAAACTGACATAGCCAGCCGTGGCCCCCACCGCCAAACCGGTGACCAGCGGAACCGTGTTGGCCAGCGTGGTGCTGGAGGGAACCATGTACACATCCACTGGGCCCACCTTGGGCGCCTGGTTCAGGAAGCGGAAGGCGGAGTGACCCGAAGCCGCCGCAACCTGCTGATCTTCAAGAACCGTCACCGTATAGCCCGTGGACGACGCGCCGTTATCGGTCAGGAAAATAGAGTGGTGATGGCCAGCCAGAACCGTGCCATTGGTGCTCACCAGAGATTTGCTGGCCGTGGCTTCCGTGATCTTGATCAGCGCGGAATTGCTGGCCGGAACTGTGGCATAAGCGGTGATGGAGCCCTGACCAATGTTGGAGGCAATAGTGACCCCCTCGATAATCACGTTGGCCGCCGGTGCAATATAGGAGGCGTCAATGACGCGCACCAGGCTGGGCTGGGTATAGCTGGCCACGTTGACGCACGACGACAGCATAAAGGACACCGCCAGCGAGAGGACGGAAACTGCCGTCAGCCGCAGGGGCGAACGCAGCTTTGCCTTTCGCATCCACAGTAGAGAAACCGACTTGAGTGCGCGCATCTTCAACCAGTGCATAGACCTTTTCAACATAGTACAGGCTGGGAATGAAGTAAGTACGACTTTTTGACTCCCCGGATCGTAAAGGACTCAAGGGCTGAAAGGGCGCAGGCAGAGCGCCGGGCGGCACGAGAACAGAATATTTCCGGGCCGGACCGCAACATATCCTGGCAAGTGAGGTTTGAGAGGACAGAGACGCGGGGCAACCGCCCCGCTGGCAGGCAAGGTGCTGAGTCCCGGGCAAAGCTCAGGACACCGGCTGGAAACAAACGCCGGGCAGCACAGGGGAGGATGCGATGCGGTACTATCGCGTGGTTCTGTTGGGATTGGCTCTAGCGCTGACAGTTACATTGACGGCGCGCGCACAGGTGGCGGTAGGCATCGGCATTGGTCCGGCCGTGGCTCCGGTCCCGGTTGAGTATGACAGCGACTATGGATACTGGGGCGAGCCCCCGGTATGCCAGTGGGGCTATTACCCCTACTATCCCTATACCTGCGCTCCCTATGGATATTACGGGCCCAGTTGGTTCTCCAGCGGCATCTTCATTGGCGCAGGCCCCTGGTATCACTGGGGTTGGGGCCGTCGCGGCTATGGCTGGGGCGGACACTACGGCTGGGGCTATCGCAGCCATTACGCTCCCGGCGGCTACGGCTACGGCGGGTATGGGCGTGAACATTATGGCTACGGCGGCTACGGGCGCGATCATTACGTAGGCGGACGTGGTCCCTATGGTGGCGGTTACCACTATGGTGGCGGCGGACCGGGCTACGGTTCTGGCCATGGCTTTACCGGCGGCGGCAACTATGGCGGTGGCCGGAACTATGGTGGCGGCGGAAATTATGGCGCTGGCGTGCGGCCCCCCAGTGGCGGCGGCAGCTTTGGCGGCAACCATGGCGGATACTCCGGTGGCAGCAACTTTGGTGGCGGACACAGCGGCGGCGGATTTAGCGGCGGTGGCCGGATGAGCGCCGGTGGCGGTGGTTTTGGTGGCGGTCACGGCGGTGGTGGTGGATTCGGCGGCGGCCACGGTGGTGGCGGTGGACATCGCTAAATCACACATAGAACAGGGAAAAGCCCGTCTGCTTCGGCAGGCGGGCTTTCTCTTTTCCACATGATTTCCACCCCTGTTAGGCGGGTGATTCTTCCCTTTGCCGCGCCAGTTCCACCAAGCGACAAGCAATCCTCTCGGCAGCGTCCGGGTGAGCCTGAGTACGCGCCGCAGCTCCCATCGCATGCAATCGGGCCGGATCGGCCAACAGAGCCGTCAGAGCGGCCAGCAGACGCTCCTGCTGCGCCGGTTCTGCGCCAAGCTCATTCTCTTCCAGCATCACAGCCGCGCCCGCAGTCACCATGGCCGCGGCATTCTTTTTCTGGTGACCATCGGCGGCCGCGGCAAACGGAACCAGCAGCGAGGGTTTGGCAGCGGCAGCCAATTCCGCCACTGTGGAAGCTCCGGAGCGCGCCACCACCAGACTGGCCCGGGCAAAGCTGGCCGCCATATCGTCAATGAACGGCTGCACCTGCCAGCGGGAGGGGTCGGCGCCGCTGGCGCGATAGGCCTGCTCGGTCACCTCCAGATGGCGCATGCCGCTCTGGTGCAGCAGGGTCAGGTTCGGCACTGCCTCCAGCAGATGGGCCGCCACCCGGGGCAAGTTGGTGTTCAGAATCCGCGCTCCCTGCGAGCCGCCAAAGATCAGCAGATGCGGGGCGGCATCGTCAGGCGCTGCCAGAGAAAAGAACGCCGGACGAACCGGAATCCCTGTCACTTCGGAATGGGCAAACCAACTGGTGGCAGCCGCAAAATTGACGGCCGCGGCATCCACACGCTTGCCCACCCAGCGGTTCACCAGTCCCGGCATGGCGTTCGGCTCAAAGACCATGGTGGGCCGGCGCATCAGCAGCGCCGCGGCCATGATGGGGCCGGAAGCATAGCCTCCCACACCCAATACAACCCCGGGGTTGAACTCGCGCAGAATGGAGCCGCAACTGGCCAGAGCGCCGGGCAAAGCAGCCACCGTCTTCAGACGCGTGGCCAGCGGAACACTGTTCAGCGGTCCAATCTGGATCAGCCGCAGCGGGAATCCGGCATCGGGGACCAGGCGTCCCTCCAGGCCGCGCGGCGTGCCCACAAACAACACTTCCGCGTTGTGATGCGCCACCAGTTCACGCGCCACCGCAAGAGCGGGAATGATGTGTCCGCCGGTGCCTCCACCGGCAATCAAAACGCGAAGATCTGCCATTTTTCTGCCTTTCAGCGTTGGGGTCAGCGGGGAAATAGTCACCTTTGAGTGCCGGGCCCGGCAGTGCTGCTTTTCGCCTGCCTGCACTGCCGCTCCGCTCAAGATCGAGAAGACAAAGCCTCAGAAATCCCTCCGCTCGGTCTATTCAGTTTGCCGCGTAATGCTTAACAGAATCCCGATGCTGGCCAAGGTGGTGAACAACGAGGTGCCGCCCGAGGAGATCAGCGGCAGCGGAATGCCTTTGGCAGGAACCAGCGAAAGCACCACACTGATATTGAAGAAGGCCTGCAACAGAATGGTGGTGGTAATGCCAAAGGCCACAAAGCGGGCAAACGAATCTTGCGAGCGGAAGGCCGTGCGCAGTCCTCGCCAGGCAAAAATGCCAAACAGCGCCACCAGGCCGAGCGCGCCCAGCAATCCCAGCTCCTCGCAGATGTTGGCGTAGATGGAGTCCGTTGCCGCCTCGGGCAAAAAGAACAATTTCTGGATGCCTTCCATGTAGCCACGGCCGGTAAGTCCACCCGCGCCCACGGCCACCAGAGACTGATAGATGTGGAAACCGTCGCCGGTGGGGTCCGCCTCGGGATGCAGGAAGACGTGGAGCCGCTTCATCCGGAAGCCCACCATCAGCATGGCAATCAGCGCCGGCAGGGCGGCCAGAGCGGCCCCAACCAGCCATTTCCATTCGATACCAGCCAGGATCAGCATCATGGCCGTCACCCCGGCCAGCACCAGTGCGGTCCCCAGATCGGGCTGCTTGCCCACCAGTCCGATGAACAGCACCGGAACAATAGCCACGCGGAGCAGGGTTCCCTTCCAGTCGCGCATCTTGTCCAGGCGGGTATGCAGGAACCAGGCCAGAAACAGAACCAGCACAATCTTGGCCAGTTCAGAGGGCTGAAAGGTAAACAGATGGCCAAAGCGGATCCAGCGATGCGTGGCATGGGAGTTCGGCATCAGGTAGGCGGCCACCAGCGACAAAACCGTGACCACAATGGCGGGATAGATGACCCGTGGCGACCGGTAAAACGAGACGTCCACGCACATCAACACCAGCATGGCGCAGATGCCAGCCAGTGCCCAGCCTGCCTGCCGCCCTACAAAAGCGAACTCCGACTGGTATTTGGCCTGCGCGACGACTGCCGATGCGGAGAAGACCATGGCAAGTCCAAAAACCACCAGCACCAGTGTGACGAAAAATAGCCACTTGTCGACGCCCGTCTGCCGTACCATGCCCTAACCTCGCTTGTTGGCGACCAGTTGCTTGAAGACCCGGCCGCGATGCTCATAGCTCTCAAACTGATCAAAGCTGGAGCAGGCAGGAGCCAGCAGCACAATCTCGCCCGCATGGGCGGCGCTGGACGCGGCATGCACGGCCTTTTCCAGGGTTTCGCAGGAGAGCAGCGTCACCACTCCCCGCAAATGCGATTCGATTTTGGCCGCTGCCGCGCCAATGGTATAGACAGCGCGCACGCGCTCGCGCAGTAGCGGCGCAAGCGTGGTGTAATCCGAGCCCTTGTCCTTGCCGCCCAAGATCAGATGAATGCCACCGGAGAACGCGGCAATCGCCTTTTCCGTCGCATCCACATTGGTGGCCTTCGAATCGTTGTAGTACTCCACCCCATTGATGGTGGCCACGTATTCCAGGCGATGCTCAACAGCCTTGAATTTTGCGATGGCTCCGGCAATGGCTTCCGGAGCCGCGCCTGCCTGCCGCGCGGCAACCACCGCCGCCAGCACATTTTCCACGTTATGCGCGCCCTTCAGCGGAATGGCGCTGAGCGGCATAATCCGTTCCGTTGCGGCGTTGCGCGCATCGCGGAAGACAACCCAGCCATCCTCCAGCCACGCACCCTGCTCCACCGGATGCTCCAGGCTAAACCAGAAAACCTTGGATTGAGCGTGCCGGGCTGCCTCTGCAGCACGGGTGTTATCGGCATTCAGCACCACGGTGTCACCGGCCGTTTGCGCGGCAAAGATGCGTTCCTTGGCCAGAGCATAATTTTCCAGACTGCCGTGGCGGTCCAGGTGATCGGGAGTGATGTTCAGAATCACCGCCACTTGCGGATGGAACTCCACGGTGCTCTCCAACTGGAAGCTGGAAACCTCCAGCACAGACCAGCCCGCTGGATCGCTCTTCTCAATCAGGTCCACTACCGGAACGCCGATATTGCCGCCCACCTGGGTCGCCAGACCGGCAGCGCTCAGAATCTCACCCAACAGGGCCGTGGTGGTGGTCTTGCCGTTGGAGCCGGTCACAGCCAGCACGTTGCCCTTGAGGAAGCGCGCGGCCAGCTCCAGCTCGCCGATAATCTCCAACCCGAAGGCCCGCACCTGCGCCAGCGCCGGTGTGTCCATGGGCACGCCCGGGCTTACCACAATCAGATCCTGACGACGGAAGGTGAGAATGCCATGTCCGCCCGCTTCCACCATGATGCCGGCCTCGATGAGAGCCGGAATCTCCTTGGCCAGTTGCTCGGCCGAGCGCACATCGGATACCGTGACCACCGCGCCCTGACGGCGCAGGAACAAGGCAGCCGCCACACCCGACTTGCCCAGTCCAACAACCAGTACTTTCTTGCCCTTCAATGTCATCATGGGGTTTCTCCTGTGCGCGGGTGGAATTCCATTGTGCTACGAAAGAGCGCTCTCCGCGCCCGGCTTAACGCAGTTTCAGCGTGGTGAGTGCAAACAGTGCAAACACCAGCGCGCCAATCCAGAAGCGGGCAATCACCTTCGACTCATGCCAGCCGCATTGCTCAAAGTGGTGGTGCAGCGGAGCCATCTTGAAAATGCGCTTCTTGTTGCGCAATTTATAGCTGCCCACCTGCAAAATCACACTCAGCGCTTCCAGAATGAAGATGCCGCCAATAAAAGGCAACAGCAGTTCCTGGCGAATGAGCACGGCCACTGTGCCGATGGCGCCGCCCAGGGCCAGCGAGCCCACATCACCCATGAACACCTCGGCCGGGTGGGCGTTGTACCAAAGAAAGCCGATGGAGGCGCCCACCATCGATCCGCAAAAGACCGTAAGCTCGCCCACCATGGGCATGCGCTGCAACTCCAGATAGTTGGCAAAGATCACGTGGCCGCTCACATAGGTGAGCACGGTCAGCGCGCCTGCCGCGATAATGGTGCATCCGATGGCCAACCCATCCAGGCCGTCGGTCAGGTTCACGGCATTCGACGAGCCCACCAGAACCAGCACCACCCACACCACGAACGGCACAAAAGCCAATAGCCCCAGATAGGGCAGCGTGGAGGGCCAGCAATGCAAAAGCAGGTCCGGCCGCCAGGTCTTCAAAAAAGGCACCGAAAGCTGGGTGGAAAACAGGCGGAACTGCTGCAGAACCACCAGTGCCACGGCCACCACCAATGCGGCAATTCCCTGCCCCACCAGTTTGGCGCGCGCGGTCAGCCCCAGGCTGCGCTTCATCACCACTTTGATGTAGTCGTCGGTAAAACCCACCGCACCAAAGGCCAGGGTGGAAAAAACAATAATCCAGACAAACGGATTGGCCGGGTCGGACCAGAGCACGGTCGGCACCAGAATGGCGATCACGATCAACACACCGCCCATCGTGGGGGTGCCGCTCTTTTTCAGGTGCGACTTGGGCCCGTCTTCGCGGACATACTGGCCAATCTGAAACTCACGCAGCTTCTGGATCACCCACGGACCAATAAACAACGCGATCAGCAACGCCGTCAGGGAGGCGAAGGCCGTGCGGAAGGTCAGGTAGCGGAAGATCCGGAACGGGTGAAAGTAGATGTAAAGCTTCTCGTACAACAGCCAGTAAAGCAAAGGGCCTCCATGCCAGATCGGGGCGGAAAGTTCAGCTAAATTCTACAAGGTTAGGGGCGTGAGGGAGGGAAGATGCCACAGGAGTAGCATGAAACGTTACATGCGAAACTACGGCCTGCACGGCTCCCCTGTCTTGGGGTTGATGCGGAGGAGCTTTTCCAAAACCCAGATCAAGCTATAGATTGCGACAAGATCAAGCATGGCAATTCCCTTGACCGAGGACTTCTTTTCAAACAGGGGCTGCCACTCCGGCGGCATCAGCGCAGTAACAGCCACATGCGCAATCAGCACAATGCCAATCAGCACCCAGAACCAGCGATAACGGCGCAAGCGCCAGTGCGCGCCAATGGTGGCAGAGATCACGATCCAAGTGATCACCACCGGCATGAAAAGTTCCAGCTCGCCGTAATGCTCCAGAAAGATCATGGCCAAAATCATGGCGGCGAACGCGCCCAAAGCCCATAGAATCCGGCCACGGTGCTGGCGGCGGATTTCCTCTTTTTCTTCGGGAGTGCGCTTGGGACGAGGCTTCCGCTTGCGCGGTTTGAGCGACTCCAGCGAAATGCCGCGGTTGGCAAGCTCTGCCTCCAAGGCCGTGCGCGCCTCCGGCACCAGCGCACGACGGCCACGCCCAAGCTTTTTGATCTCTGCTTCGGTCATTTCCCGGTAAGTAGCTGGAAAATCTGTCTTATACATGGAGTGTTCTATGCCTTGAACTGTACCATGCTTGCCGCACCACAGCTACCCCTCCAGCACCAGCACGTTGTGGCGGAACTTGGGTCCGGTCAGGGCGGCTTGAGGCCGTGCACAGGCTTGCAGCTGATTACATGCGGCGCTGGCTCTACGCAGGATCGTGCCTTTTTCCGCCGTGCAATTGGCTCTGCGCTACAATCTAGTCAGGTCCGCCCCCGCACCACCGTCCTTCCTTTCGCGACATGGGCTGGCCAATCCACCGTCGAATCCGGAGTCAGCCGCAGATTATGGCACGCATCTACCCGTTCCGAGCCTGGCGCTACAATCCCGCGCAGGTGAGCCTTGGCGACGTCGTTACCCAGCCCTACGACAAGATTTCTCCGGCCATGCAGCAGGCCTATTACCAGAAGAACCCGTACAACCTGGTGCGCGTAATTCTGGGCCTGCCCGAGGCGACCGACGCCCAGACCGGCCAGACCGTCTACTCGCGTGCCGCCGCCTACCTGAAGGAGTGGAAGGCCAAGGGCGTACTGGCGCAGGAACAGGATCCCTGCATCTTTGCCTACTCCCAGACCTTCACCGTGCCGGGCACCGATGAGACGAAGGTGCGCCGCGGCTTTATCGCCCTCGGCCATGTGCACGACTACTCCGAAAAGATTGTTTACCGCCATGAGCAGACCCTCTCTAAGCCCAAGGGCGACCGCTTGAACCTGCTCAAGGCCACGCGCTCGCACTTTGGCCAGATCTTCATGCTCTACTCCGATCCGGCCGGCTCCGTGGACAAGATTCTCTATGAGAATCCCGGCGCGCCCGATGGCGAAGTCACCGACGAGTACAACGTGATCCACCGCTTCTGGCGCGTGAGCGATCCGGCCACGATCAAGCTGCTGACCTCGGCCATGGCCGACAAGAAGCTGATCATTGCCGACGGCCACCACCGCTACGAGACGGCCCTGAACTACTCCAAGGAGCATGCGCCCACCACGCCTGCGGCCACCGAGACCAACGCCAATGAGTTGACGCTGGCTCCCTACCCTGAAGCGGCCGTGATGATGACCTTCGTCAACATGGACTCCGACGGGCTGGTGGTTCTGCCCACCCACCGCGTGGTGCACTCGCTCCCCAGCTTTGACGCCGCGGCCTTTGCCAAGGCAGCCGAGGAGTTCTTCACCGTTGAGCCCCTCGCTGAAGCCGATGCCAACACCTACATGGAGCTGCTGAAGCAGAAGACCGTCCCCGCCTTTGTAGCGGTGACCAAGGCGGGTTCGTACCTGCTGACGTCGAAGGTAGACAAGGTGAACGCCGCCCTGGCCGATCAGCCGGAACGCCAGCGCAACCTGGATCTGACCCACCTGCATTCGATCATCCTCGACAAGCTGTTGGGCCTGGATGCCGAAAAGGTGCGCGAGCAGACCAACATTCGCTACCTGCGCTCGGCTGAAAGTGCTGTCGCTCAGCCGCGCAAGGGCGAAGCCGACATCACCTTCCTGACCAACCCGGTGACCATGGACCAGTTGCGCGAGGTTGCCTTCGCCGGCGACGTGATGCCGCAGAAGTCCACCGACTTCTTCCCCAAGCTGCTCACCGGTCTCGCTATCTACTCGCTCGACTAAGGGCAGCAACCAGCACTTCAACCAAAGGCCGGAGTCAGTGCTCCGGCCTTTCGTGTTCACAGAACAGTCCGGCGTCCTGCTTCCTGCTGCATCTCCCACGCACCCACAGCACCTCCCACGGAGGCCGCGAAGCGAGCTGCTGCATGCAATGCCTGCATGCGATGCCTGCGATAATGGCTGTGTATGTCTCTGCTCGAATCGATTCCGTCGCCCATTGTTCATGCCGATCTGCAGGCCCTTGAGTGGCAGCCGCTGGTGGAGCTTGTGGCCGGCTTTGCCTCTTCGCCGGTGGGCCGCGCCGCGCTGCTCGACCTCAAGCCCTCCGCCGACGCAGCCTGGATCGCGCGCCAGCACCGGCTCACGGGCGAGGTCCGTCTGCTTGTGGAAGAGCAGGTTTCGATTCCCCTGGGTGGCCTTTTCGATCCCACCCAGATGGCGGCCAAGGCGCAGATCCCCGAGGCCGCGCTGGAGGCAGAAGAGCTGCAAGCCGTGGCTCGGCTGGCCAACGATGTGGCCGCCTGGCAGGAGATTCTGCATCATCCCCCGGCGCGCCTGGAAGGCAAGCTGGTGGGACTCGGCATGCTCTCCGGCGAACTCACCATGAGCCTGAAGCCGCTGGCGGAAACGATCGAGCGGACGATCCTGCCCGATGGCTCGCTGACGGATAACGCCTCACCTGAGCTCAACCGCATTCGCCGCGAACAAGAACAGCAACAGCGCGCCATTGAAAGTTCGCTGCGCGCGGCACTGCGCCGGCTCTCCAGCGAAGGTTCCACCCAGGACGACCTGATCACCATTCGCGGCGACCGCTTTGTGATCCCGGTACGCGTGGAGATGAAGCGACGCGTCTCCGGCGTGGTGCATGGCGCAAGCTCCAGCGGCCAGACGGTGTTTGTGGAGCCGCTTGAAACCATCGAGCTGAACAATGAACTGGTGCGCCTGTTTGAAGAAGAACAGGCGGAGATTCACCGCATCTTTGTGGCTCTCACTCGTCAGGTGGGCACCTACGCACGTGCCCTGGTTGCCGGAGCGCGCGTCCTGGCCGTAGTGGATAGCCTGCTGGCCCGCGCACGCTTTGCCCGCGACTACGATTGCATTGAGCCGCTCTTCGGGCCGGAGCAATTACGACTGGCAGGCGCGCGCCATCCCCTGCTGGAAAAACGGCTGCGCGCGGGCGGAGCTACCCCCAACACAGCCGTGGTGCCGCTCTCGCTGGAACTCACCAGCGAAAAGCGCCAGCTCATCATCAGCGGACCCAACACGGGCGGCAAAACCGTCACGCTGAAAACCACCGCGCTGCTGGCCATGATGGCGCAGGCCGGTTTGCCGGTTCCGGCTGAGGCCGCAAGCTTTCCCGTCTTCAGCGCCTTCCTGGCAGACATCGGTGATGCGCAGTCCATCGAGCAGGCGCTCTCCACCTTCTCCGCGCACATTGTGAATCTGGACCGGCTCTCGCGCTATGCCGATAAGCATTCCCTCGTTCTGCTGGACGAACTTGGATCGGCCACCGATCCGGAAGAAGGCTCGGCTCTGGCCGTAGCCGTAGCCCAACACTTCCTCACGGCGCATGCCTGGTCGCTGATCTCCACACACCACACCTCGCTCAAGGTATATGGCGCCAACACAGCAGGCGTGCTGAACGCTGCCGCCGGCGTGGACGAGCGGACGCTGGCTCCAAACTACAAGCTGCGTCTTGGCGTTCCTGGCGCATCGGCCGGCATTCAAACCGCTGAGCGGTTAGGGCTGAACGCCGCCATCATCACCCTGGCGCGCGAACGCATGGGCTCGCAACAGGCTGACATTGCACGCTTCCTCGACAAGATCCACAGCGAGTTGACGGAGCTTGAAGCCGAGCGCAAAAAAGCCCGCGCCGAACAGTACGCGCTGAACCAGGAACGTGCGCGGCTGGAGCGCGAGGGCAGCGTGGAGGTGCGCCAGCGCGTGCGCGAACTCGAAACCAAGCTGGCCTCGCTGATGAAGGAATTCGAGTTCCAGATGAAAGAGAATGTGCGCGCGGTGGAAGACCGCGTAGCGCAGCAGAAGATCTCCAAGGAAGCTGAACGTCGCATCAATCGCCTGCGCCGCGAGTTTCAGGAGAGCTTCAACCAGGCCGTCGTGGCGCACAAAACGGGCGCGGATCGGGGCGACGCCAATGCCCAGCCTCACCTGCTACAGCACATCTCCCCCGGCGATCAGGTTCTGCTGAAACAGATGAAGAAGATCGCCATTGTGCAGCGCGAGGTGGAAAAAGATCTCTTCGAAGTGGCACTCGGCCCCATCAAGATGCGCGTGAAGCGCGCGGATCTGGCCTCAGCCAAAAGCCCCGCGGCTGAAGCCATCAAAGCCAGCGAGACGCCTCTCTCCGCTGTACGCCGCCAGAAGGGCGTGCATGTGAGCATTTCCAGCGACTCCAGCGACGACATGCGCATGGAAATCAACCTGATCGGGCGCACCGTGGACGAAGCCACCGAAGAGCTGGAGAAATATCTGGATCGTGCCTTCCTAGCCGGCCTGCCGCGAGTCCGCGTCATTCATGGACACGGCGCCGGCATTCTGCGCCGCGGCGTGCGCGAGTTCCTGAAGAGCCATCCCCACGTGGCTCATATTGAAGAAGCCCAGCAAAACGAAGGCGGCCAGGGCGCAACCGTGGTGGAGCTGCGACAATAGTTCTTACCTTAATAGATAAGAACTATTGCTATACTGATCACGGAGATTCCCATGACCACACTGACCATTTCCATGCCTGAATCGCTTCGTGAATTTGTTGAAAACGAAGTGAAGGCTGCGGGCTTCGGCAATGTAAGCGAGTACATCCGC
>Ga0207834_1000632_pt1 | contig 12171 bp, 12 predicted proteins | sample LuqExpMetagenom5_FD_187763 | JGI IMG/M metagenome (GOLD analysis project Ga0207834, IMG submission 187763) | Tropical forest soil microbial communities from Luquillo Experimental Forest, Puerto Rico - Sample 5 (SPAdes) | ecosystem: Environmental > Terrestrial > Soil > Tropical forest ...
CCTTGTTTGCTATTACAACCGGTCTGGTTCCGGGTATCAATGAAGTATTACGTTTGATTGTTTTTATCCTTCTCGCCTTCCTCTATATGATGTCGTTTTATATTGCTTCCTTATACGTCTCAATTAAGACTCCAGACAGAGCATTCGGATTTCTGATTATGATGATCGCATGGATTTTTATTAGTTTTGTTATCCCACAACTTGCTGATACGCAAAGGAACTTTGCGTATGCACTTAGCAATGTGTCAGGTACTGTAACCCAAATTCCAACGGATACGGCCATTTCTAAAGCAATAGAGTATTTATCACCTGCAGTTCAATTTGAAAATATCAGCAGGGATTTACTTCAAGTAGTATCCGAAACAGCTTTCATCAGTATTCTTGAAATCATAAAAAAAGATATCCTGGCTTTCCTTAATATTATAATACCAGCCATCGTTTTTCTGATCCTCTCCTATACTTCAGTACAAAAGGAGAATGCATTATGAATCAAGTTAAAAAACTTATTTATACGCTATTCTTTTCCATCTCCTTATTATTATGCTGTATGCAGACATACAGTATTGTATTTGCAAATGACCAATCAAGTACCATTACAAATTATCTAATGTATCCCGGAGAAACGGCAAATGCAAGATTATCTATTGAAAATAAAGATATAAAATCCCACACGTACTCCTTAAGTTTCGAGCAGCTGACGGAAGGCTTTCATGGCTATTTTTCAATTGAAGGAAAGGTAATCGATAGTATCCAACTATCTGCCTCTCAAAAAAGTATTATTAACTTTTCTTTGGAGGTACCTGTTAACCCGTCAATTTCTGATATGTCAGTTCCACTGGATATCCTCAGAGATGATGGTACCAGAGATAATATCACACTAAACTATACCTTAAATCAGGATTATTCCATCTCGATAACGTGTAATTTACAATCAATCAAAGCGATTAATGGTGATACCATAAGCTTAGAGATAGGCGTTGCTAATACCGGAAATAAGGATTTGTCAGCTCTTTCCCTGCAGGTGGAGCTCCCCTATAAATGGATACTTGAGCGTCAGGATCCATCGAATTTAGATATAAAAAGTGGCGAAACCGGTTTATATAAGTTAAAGATAACGATTCCACCATCTCAACAGGCTGGTGAATATCCTATCAAAATAAGCTGTTCCAATACAGAGGTCAGCAGCAATTCAGTAACTGTTCCTGTTACTGTTTCAACAAGTATAAATCTACTTTGGTGGATCGCCGGCATAATAGTACTATTGTCTATATTTACACTGCTATATTTTAAAAAACATGGAAGGAGGTAACAACATGACCCCGATGCTAGCTCTAATTAAAAAAGAAATAACAGACGCACTCAAAAATAAACTATTCCTTATCATCCTTGGTATGTTGCTGCTATTGACGATTGTATCAGTTGTTCTTGGTTCTTATCAGGTAAGGATTAATATGGATACCTATAATCAGTCCGTCAGCTTTTTAAAATCCTTGGGAAAAACAGAATTCCCGGATGCTCCAAATTTAAATCCTCTTTCTTCCTCGAAAAGCTTTGTTAATTATATCGGACTTTTAGGTGCACTCTTAGCAATTGTATTGGGAAATGCTGCGGTTGTTAAAGAGAAACGTAACGGTACATTAAAGCTTATATTATCAAGACAGATTTTCAGGGACACCTTTTTAAACGGAAAAATTCTAGGTAATATGATTTTACTGTTTTTTATTACATTATTAACCTCCATCATCACTCTGGGTTCCGTCGCAATAATCAGTACAGTTTCGTTATCAGCAGGTGATATCAGCAGAATGTTCGTGTTTTTCTTCATGTCTTTTTTGTATATGGCATTTTTTCTAATCCTTGGCATCTTTATGTCCGTACTGATGCCAAACGGTAATAAAGCATTACTAATTACCGTCATTATATGGCTTGTTATTTCTTTTATACTACCCCAGATAGGCGATACGATGGACATGGACAATCAGCTTCCCGGCGGCTTCTTTTCCTCGATGGGAATGAACAAAGAGGATACTCAGAAGATTTTAGACCATTTCAAGATCTATGAAACCATACGAGACAGCATTGAGCAAATGTCTCCGACTAAGCATTATGAAAGAGTTGGCTTTGCTTTGCTCAATATCAAGCCCGGATTTGACAAGAATACTGTTCTGGAAGTTGTATTAATGAAATGGATTGATGTTTTAGGCCTCTTGGCACCAAGTATTATCTTATGGTTATGTTCCTATATGGTTTTTCTGAAACGAGAAAATATATATCAAGAATAATGGAGGAAATGAATATGAAAAGAAAATTATATGCGATTGTATTATCGGGATTATTAGCAAGCACCCTATTCACAGGCTGCAGCGGAAATAACACGGCAAATTCGTCGAAGCAATCCGACAGTAATGTTACACAGGATACTGCTGCTTCACAGAGCCAGGATGAAGATGGCGACGGTCTGCCGGATACAGTAGAGAAAACGTATGGCACAAACCCACATAATGCCGATACCGATGGTGACGGTGTCAATGATAAAGAGGACCAGGACCCTCTATATACAGATAATCTGATAAGTGAAACCAGTACGACAGCTTTACCCATAGAAATCAAAGATTCCCGCGTTGAAGATAATGCTACCGCTGATCATCTGGAAATAACCTTCGTTAATAATGGAAAGGAAGACTTAAGCAATTTCGATATCTATTACACGATTACTGACAAAGCGGATGCAACCAAGGTAGAAGGATATTATCAGAAATTAAATGGCTTGACCGTAAATGCCGGCGAATCTGTTACATTACATTTTGATAATGATTTATCTCAGGCAGGCCATTTTTATGGTAATATGAATGGTCTGTACGGAACCTCAACGAATGGATTAACCTTTGCAGTACAACTTCATTCCAGTGGATATCAGCCTGTTAGTTTCAATGTGGAAAAAGCCAAAGGCTCAGCTGAAGTTGCAGATTAATTAATTATTAACCTAATAAAGCACTGCCGGTGATTAATGTATATAATCCTACTGGCAGTGCTTTTTAACTAATATATCATTCACATTTATTTTTTACAATCATACATTTTATTATATAAACTATCCGTTTGTAGGTGTATCTATAATATGATTGATAACATGTGTCCGGAAGATTTGCTTATTTTAGGAAATACGATAGCTATCTCACTTTCTGAAGGTAAATCAGCAGATGAATTAAATGTACTTGGAAACTTAATTGTTGCAATAGGAAGTTTGATGTTAACCTTTGCTGCTCAAAAGCAGAATCTATCTTCCCAGCAAAATACTGACAAGTCTTCTTCCCAACAAAACACTGATAAGTCTTCTTCCCAGCAAAACACTGATAAGTCTTCTACCCAGCAAAATACTGATAAGTCTTCTACCCAGCAAAATACTGATAAGTCTTCTTCCCAGCAAAATACTGATAAGTCTTCAACCCAGCAAAACACTGACAAGTCTTCTACCCAGCAAAATACTGATAAGTCTTCAACCCAACAAAATACTGGCAAATCTTCTTCCCAGCAAAATACTGATAAGTCTGCAACAGAAGATAATACAGTTAACTAAAGCTCTGTGCATGCATCTGCTGCAGTCTACGAGCTCTGAATAACTCTGCCGTTTGATGAACGGCTTGGGTACTTATAATAATCTACTTTCTCCATCTATTACTTCTTAATATCTTCTATATCAATAATAAAAGTGTTCCGAATACCAGTATAACTAATCCAAATACCGATTTCCTTGTCAGTTTTTCCTTCAATATCAAACTGGAGAAGGCTATCGTTACCAGGATGCTCAGTTTGTCAATCGGGACAACGATACTAGCCTGTCCCTCCTGTAATGCCTTATAATAACACAACCAGGATAAACCTGTGGTAATTCCTGAAAAACAGATAAAGATCATGCTTCTTTTATCAATTTTTGTTACTTCCTTCTGCTTACCGGCAGCAAATACAACAATCCAAGCCATAACCAAAACGACGATCGTACGAATAGCTGTACCAAGATTTGATTCAACACCTTGAATTCCGATTTTGCCAAGGATACTGGTCAGACTTGCGAAAACAGCAGAAAAGATTGCATATACGATCCAGGAGTTTCCAGTCAAATTTATAACTTCAGTATTTTTTCTTGCTATCATGAAATAGGTTCCTACGCCAATTACTATCATAGCAATCAATTTAATAACGGTAATGCTTTCACCTAAAATGATAAATGCCAATATCATGGATAATACAGTACTGGATTTATCAATGGGGGATACCTTATTCACATCCCCAAGCTGAAGCGCCTTAAAGTAGCAAAGCCAGGAGCCTCCGGTTGCCATACCTGAGAGAATCAAAAAAACGAGTGTTTTGTTGCTGATATCAAAGATCGTATTCTGAGAACCAACGATAAACACCATTAACCAGGAGAATACCAATATGATAATTGTTCGAAATGCTGTTGCAACATGGGAATCTGTATTCTTAATTCCTATCTTGGCTAAAATAGCCGTAATTCCTGCAAATAATGCTGAACCAAAGGCAAATATTATCCACATATTTTACACCCACTTCCCAGAGCCCGTTCTCATCTACGCTCCGTAATCTAATGATTGCTTTATAATTATTACTTTAGATTGATTATCTTGCTTCCTATATACTGTTTATCTTATTAGTCAGTATACTATTAATTCTTCATGGTTTAAATACTTTTTTAATATTCGTTTTACGACTGGTTTACCCTTCATTTCTTCTTATAAAAATAGCTTCTAATGATATATATTATCAAAAGAAGCCATTTCAAGAAAGTTTTATTCATTCAATATTCTTATCTGATTTGAGTATCAGTATCCTGTGAGCAAACCGGATACCATATACAGTATCAGATAATTGTCAAGTTAAACTATATAGTATACGATTAGTTCATTAGATACTTTCGACACTCTAACGTCCATGATGCCGCTTCGCGGCATCTCAAAAAGCCCGGAAGAACAAGGAGTGAGCACCTTTGTGCGAACTTCGCAGTTCTTCCCGTGTGAATTGCTTTTTATTCACACTAATCCTTATCTTATATTCTCAAATTAATTATTAGCAGTATTTAAGACACTAAGGGAATCATTGATCGAAGTTGTGCATTTGCTGGCATCAGGACTGCTTGAGCGGACAGAAGCTAATACACTATCAATCGTTCCGTCAATTTGTGTCCAGGTTGATTTATCAATTTTCTTTAACTGAGATACTGAGGTATCCCACTTATGTTCCAAGTCATCAGCTCCTGATTTCGCAGTAGTAAAGTCGTTGGCATTAACAGCGCTCTCTATATCATTTTCAATAGTAATAAAATCGGTTAATTGTCCTTTTAATGTTGTTTGTGAGGAATCCGATTGTTGAGCAATATAATGACTGCGCAAAGCATAACCGGATATACCTACCGTCAGGAAAATACATAACACCACAATTGTCTGGATCATAACATTTTTCTTTTCACTATTTACTTGTTGTACAACTACATTATCTCCTGGCTTTGTATCACATTTTGTAACAGCAAGGAAAATAATAATTCCTAAAATAGCTATTAGAAAAATTACACTGGTAATTGTAGCACCTAATCCTAAACCGCCGTATTTTGAAGGCTGGGATAAATAATCACCAAGTGATGCTCCAAGGGGGCGAGTAAAAATATAGGCAACCCAGAATGCTAATACTGCATCAAGCTTTAAGAATTTCCATACCAAAAATGTACCTACTATGATACTGGCAACAATTAATCCAGTAGGCAGATAACCCAAGCCTAGCTGTTCGGAATATAAGTCGCCTACTGCTGTACCAAGTGCAAAGGTGAAAAGAATGGTGAGCCAATAAAATGCTTCTCTCTTTCTTGTGTAAATGGAATGTATGGAGAGCGTCTTTTCACTAAGGTACCAAAAAAGAAAAGTTAACATTAACAATACACTGAATATAATTGTGCTTAGTTCAAGAGGAAATCCAATCCCATCTGTAAGATTATCTGTGACTAAGGTTCCAAATACGCTGATAAGTACAACCGTTAACCAGTATAAGCCGGGAATATACTTCGTTGCTCTAAATTGAAGATAAACTACAATAAAAAATGCAATACCCATAATTATCGTAGTATTAATTAACCCAACGCCAAGATTGACATTAATAAAATCTGAAAATGTTTCACCAACAGTTGTACAAAGAATCTTGATTATCCAGAAAAAAACTGTAACCTCTGGTACTTTGCTAAGTATGATTTTAGCTTTGTTTTGTTCTACTGAATTCATGTCCTTTATCCTTTCTTCTTTATGCTTTTCAATACTGCCAATATATAGATGTTCCTTAACACGCAGATTTCAATGGCTTGCTTAACATCCGCTGTTCCTGTGCTGAACTTTATTGGCATAAATATTTCCTGTTACTTTTACTTTTGTAACTCATTACCTCCTATCCTTCCAATATGAGTATGGGCTAATCATAAACAAAGCTTATAAACTGATCATGCGGCTTTTCTAAACAATTTCTAAACTTTGCATAATAGAAATACCTTATCCTATGTTAAAATTCTTTCCTTCCCGCGATTTTTGTATACGGAATTAATCGGTTATCAAATATTAAAGCGGTATCCTGCACCCCAGATTGTTTCTATATATTTTGGATTATTGCTGTCTTCCTCTATTTTCTCCCGAATTCGATTCACATGTACGGTAACCGTAGCTGCATCGCCAACGTAATCATAACCCCATATTTTTTCAAAAATCTGATCCTTTGAAAATACGATATTCGGATTCATCGCAAGGAATTTCAGTAATTCAAACTCTTTATTGGGAAGCTTTATCTCCTCATTTCCTTTCAATACTTTCCAGCTCCTGCATAAAATTCGAAGGTCTCCGACAGTGATTACCCCTTCTTCCTTCTCATTCATATCCGCTGCCCGGTTGCCGGTTAATCGTTTATATCTGGCAAGATGTGATTTAACTCTGGCTACCAATTCTGCCGGATCAAATGGTTTCGCAATATAATCATCAGCACCCAATCCAAGACCTCGTATCTTATCAATTGATTCTGTCTTAGCAGTTACCATCAAAATCGGTATATCGATTTTATCCCTTACATTTCTACAAATATCATATCCGCTCATTCCAGGCAGCATAATATCCAAGACCATTAGATCATAGCTTTCACTTAGAGCCATATCAATAGCTGCCTTTCCATCAGAAACGATATCAGTATCATACCCATTAACCTCTAGATAATCCTTCTCAAGCATTGCTATTTCATCTTCGTCTTCAACAATCAATATTTTAGGCATGCATGTCTCCTTTCTGCTAAGTATGCTGCTCAAAGTTCAATCTTAATTCATTCACTTTTCGGCAGCATGATTTGTATACACAAACCTCCGTTATTTTTTGCTGTGATTCTACCGCCATGCTGCTCAACGATATATTTGGCAATATACAAGCCTAATCCATTGCCTTTATTTTTGCTGCTTCTGGCTTCATCTACACGGTAAAATTGGTCAAACAGATGGGGCAGCTTTTCTTCCGGAACACCGCTTCCGTTATCTGTTATGGTTAGAGTCTCATTTGACGTATTATCTGTTACTTCCATAACAACCTTAATCTTATCTTGATTTCTATATTTGATGCTGTTTTCCATGATATTGGCAATAACCCTGCTCATCTGTTCTTTATCTATTTTCACATAATGATTTTCCTTCTGATAAGACAATGCAACCTCCAGATTATTCTCTGTATAATATTCAGCATTTTCTCTTATAAATTCTTCCAGGAACTTAATTAGGCTTATGTTAACCGGATAGAATGGCATATTTCCTGTTTCCAGCTTCGAAAAATAAAACAGCTTCTGAAGAAGCACATCCATCTCACAAGCCTTTTTATAAGCAATATCTAGATATTGCTCCTGTTTTTCGGGAGTATTGGCAATTCCATCCTTCACGCCTTTGATATAACCCTTTACACTGGTAAGTGGTGTACGAAGATCATGGGAAATACCAGACACCATATCTGTTCTTGTCTTTTCATATGCTGCATTCTTCTCCATACCAGCCTTTAAGCTGCCCTGCATCTTATTAAAGGCTTTACAAACCATCTCAAATTCATCTTCTCCCTCATATTGAATTGGTTCCTCCAGATTGCCCTGTTCTATACGATTGGCACCGTCCATTAATTTTTGAATTGGAAGCATGATATTATTGACAAGCCTTTGGGTAAAAAAACGACTGATATAAAGGATAACCAGAATGGAACCTATTCCTACGATGATAAAAGATAGAATCAGTAATTCAAAAGTTCCGCCGTTCAGTCGATAGATTCCGCTTTTTTCTGCACTATTAATTACGATCAAATCATAAGTTCTTGATCCATTTAATATTTTACGTGCAATTATAGTTTTATCTTCCCATACATATAAGACAGATTTATCCGGGTAGGAAATTTCAGTATTCATAATTTCAACTGTTTCAGCTTGACTGTGCAGTAAATTTGCATATATCTCTTTACCGCCTTCGGATACATACAACTGATAATCATATTTTGCCAGCATCTGGGATAGCTTTTTAAAATCTTGCTTTGTGACCGTATTATTTTCAAATTTATATCCATTAACCAATGTTTGAACATTGTATGCATTTTCTTGCATAATCGCATTTTCAGTCAGGGACTTTACATAGGTATCCTCAAAAATCCATATGACTGTTCCGCCGATGATTAACAAAGCAAGAAGGGATAATAGTACAATCCAGGTATTCGATTTAAAGATACGTTTACGAATTGTCATCACTTATCCCTCCAAAATCATGCGTTTTTGATTGAAAATTAATTAACCGTTTTTAATTTTTGCTTTTCCTGTAAGTATATCTGTACTTTATTTACAGATATACTGATGAGTAATCCGACGATGGCACCACAGAGCACATCACTTGGATAATGCACTCCTAAGTATAATCTGGAAAATCCCATTAATCCTGCAAATATCAATGCCCCAATTCCCCATCTCTTATTTCCCATAAAGTAGATAGCTCCAGCCACTGCAAAGGCTGTTGCTGTATGTCCCGAAGGAAATGAAAAATCAGTTGGTCTTGCTATTAATACCTGCAGCTGAGTCAGTGCAGCAAATGGTCTGGGTCTGGCAATTACATTTTTAAGAATAATATTATTTATTAATATGCTCATGGCAAAAGCTATCAAGGAAACCATTCCGGTCGTTCTGCTCTTTTTATAAAGCAGCAGTCCGAGGATAATAATCAGCCATATCATACCCCCATTACCTAAAATTGTAATAAGCTTAAAAATTGGTGTAAGTACCGGATATCTTATATATTCCTGAATAAAAAGCAATATATTCACATCTAAATTATATAAATATTGAAACATATCAAATTCTCCATTCTTATGATCTATCGTGAAGCATGTTCTATATCATTCAATTATGTTCAATAAAGAATCATGTTTTATAATAAGTCATGCTGTATTAAGTCAAATTTTTTAATAAGTCGTATCTCCTCCATAACTCTTATCTTTTCTATCATAATTCATATCAATAAATTTATCGATGGTGATTTATAAACATTATCTAAACATTTCATAGAACAAAAATGATAGGGCGATAATTAATCTTTCCTCCTTTTCCTCATCATTAGTTTTTATTCATTAATCATTTTTCTATTTTTATTAATTCTTATATTCATAATAATTTATCAATTCATAATTAATTACACGTGCAGAAACGATAAAAGGTTGGTTGATAAACCGTAATTATTTAAATGTATCCCCTGTTTTTCCCGCAGCTTCTGATATTGTATGTGCAATCCCGTCTCCAGGATTAGCGATCTATCTGGTATTGATACTTAATACATAATAGACGGTATTCCTAATCCTGTCTTGATATTGAAGGTAATTCCAAGCGCCCGACACCAGAACCATCTGCTTACTTCGGAAACCTTTTGGAGATATATTAAGGAAAAACAGGACAAAAATCATGCTGTTGCCAATACTGAGGATATATATAATAATAAAAGCATCGTATGATCTTAATCACCGATGCTCTGTATATAATCTCTTTATTATAATCGCTGTATATAATCTTTGAATTATAATCTCTGTATTATAATCTCTCTATTATAATCTCTGTATTATAATCTCTGTATTATGATCTCTGTATTATAATCTCTCTATCATTAACCAGACTTTGTTACTTTCCAAATCACTCCTGTATTCGGAATAATGTCGCTTGGATCTTCCCTGTTGGAGGTACCCGTATCCAATATATATAATGCACCATCTGAACCAAAAACGATATCAGCAGGTCTGCCAAATCCACCTTCATTCGTAATATAAGCAGGAAAACCTGACTTATTCATTGCAAATGTTGAGACACCACCATTGTTACTTACTTTTGATACTCTGTAACCGGTAGATGGGTATTGCACTGAAAAACCTCCAATACTTTTTAGATGAACAGACCCAAATTCAGCGATGAAAATATCTCCAATACTACTAAATCGATAATCTTTTGTGAAATCAAAGCCAATAATTGTTGACTCCGGAGGGAAAACTGCATATGGCTTCGGAGGTAACGATGGATGACTATAGAGCAAGAATTCTGGTTGTCGCCCGCCTTCCGGCTGAAACCTGGATAAGGTTACGGGATCACCTCCTGCATAATCAGGAAACCCATACCAGGAACCTTCCGTTATAATGCAAAATTCATCCGGTGCATTGGCAATTGGTCTGCTTCCTCTTAAATCATATCCATTATTCGATGCAAACAATCTTTGACTGGCGTCAAATTTAATATAAGCTATACTTCTTAAGCCCCAGGCTACAAGCTCAAGATCAGTGCCATCCATATTCGCACGCAGAATGCTGCCGGAAGCTTTGACGATTCCTTTTTTTATTTCGAAGGGCTGATTAGGTTCACCGTAACTGGAAAAAGCACCAGTATATACTGTTTCACTGGCTTTTCCAAGGACATTGTCAGTGGGAAAATTTTGTCCGTTTAATATAATATAAGATCCGGGGCGGTCGTGGAAGGTTGGATAGTCAGATAACCAAAGGTTATCATTACCTACCACACCCGAATTCGTAGCAGTTCCTATTCCAAAATACATCTTACCATTGGGACCAAAATCAACTCTGCAGTTACTGTAATCACCATAACTAGGTAAACCCTGAATAATATCTTCTCTGGAACCATCTTTTTTAATTACTGTAATAGTAGCCTTATGAGATACATACAAATTACCATTTCTATAATTAATTCCGGTCAATGGAGGTTTAAAGCCTTCCGCATACAGTTCAAAGGCTCCGTTTCTGAATATAGAAATATCTGCTTTTCCTGAGGTATACCCTGAGTTAGCAATAAATAGATCACCATCCTCCGTAAAGAGGATGCTGGAAGGAGTATTAATCGCTTCTGCAAAAACATCAATGGTATATCCGCTTTCTATTGTTATATCTTTCGGATTAATATACCTTTTATTTTCTATTTGATTATATTTTAATCTATTTGGCATATATCTCTCGCTAACATCGTTTTACTATAATATATGTCAAGTGTCCTCTCTTATTAAAAAATCATAGATATATGAGGTCCTTTATCGCAGGACTTCATATATCTATGAAACATCTTCCCTTTCTTCTTTTGTTGCAGTATACTGCAGACTTTCGATTAAGCCGGATTTTTCGTTACACATTCTTGACCATCTCATAAGCTTGTTTCATCGCTTTATTACCGAGGATATCACCCTTACGCCATGCCCCCAGATCATAGACAATTCCCTTTTCGCTTGCATCGTTCAGGCAATAGGTAAAGCCACGAAAGCCTTCCAGCGTCCGTTCCATGGATTTTTTACTGTTGTCTGCAGCAGTAACGATGAAATAGAACTCCTTGCCGGATATTTCTTCATATCTGGGTACTGTTCGATCGATCAGCATTTTCATCAACACTAGGAATCAATCCAATCCGCTCATAATATCGCAGTGTATCCTGAGAAAGATTATATCTCTTGCTTACTTCCGCTATTGTCATACAGTTTACCTCCTTTTATAATACCTTTTATAGGCATTTGTGAAATGCCTTCAACCCATTGATTTTACTGGGTTTTTGTTACTCGTTTTATATAAATTTTTCTCCGGTAGTAGTATAATAGTAAGT
>Ga0207834_1000633_pt1 | contig 12170 bp, 5 predicted proteins | sample LuqExpMetagenom5_FD_187763 | JGI IMG/M metagenome (GOLD analysis project Ga0207834, IMG submission 187763) | Tropical forest soil microbial communities from Luquillo Experimental Forest, Puerto Rico - Sample 5 (SPAdes) | ecosystem: Environmental > Terrestrial > Soil > Tropical forest ...
TTCGCCGGTGTGGCTGAGCTCCTCCACCAACTGGAAAAGAGGCTCAGCGCACTCGCTGAGGTTGCAGCTCTCCGCATGCCAGTAGTTCATCTGGGTGTTGATGTTGGTGGTGTAATTGCTGCTCCACGGAGGCTGCACCTGGAAGCTCCAGATGCCTTGCAGATTGGCCGCCTGCGAGCCGGGACGGGAACAGGAGATCAGCAGATAACGTCCGTACTGGAAATACAGCGCCATCAGCGCCAGGTCGGGATGATTCTCATACCGCTTCAGGCGCTGGTCGGTGGGTGTGGAATCGGATGGCGCCTGCCCCAGACGCAGAAAAACGCGATCGAAATATTTCTTGTAATCGGCGATGTGACGGCGGCGCAGGGTAGAGTCATCGCGCACCAGCGCCGCATCCAGGCTGGCAATGGCCGCAGCCACCACCGTGGGCAATGGCGTGTCGGGCTGCAGGTCGTAGCCGCGAAAGCCGGTGGCGATGGTCAGCAGAATGGTGCAGGCAGTGGCATGCTCGATCCGGAGACGGCCGCCGGCTGTGTACACGCGTCCGCCCTCAGCGCGCGCCTCAAGCGCGACCGCGTAATACATGCCCTCGCCAGGCCGATCGCTGAGCTCCACGACAGCTTCGCGCGCGGGATGGCCAGCATTGGCGACATGGCTGGAGGCCTTGCCCTTCATCACCAGACGACGCTCAGCAACTGCTTCGACAGTTTTCATCAACGCGCCATCGAGCCAGATCTCGCCGTTGAGCGCTCCGGGCTGGCCGGCCTTGAGACGCAGCACCAACACGCCATCGGGCGCGGAGGCAAAGGCGCTACGTTCGAATTCCACGCCGCCCGCCGCCATCCGCACCGTGGCCACGGCATTGGCCAGATCGAGCTCACGCCGGTAGGAAGCAACTTCACCGGGCGCTTCCAAATCCACATGCAGATTGCCCACCGGCTGGAAAGCTTCAGAGAAGAGGCCCTGCATCTGATGACAGATGGCGTCGGCCTTGTGGTAGTCCTTTTCTTCCAGCACGGCGCGGCGCACATCAGCCAGATGGTTCTTGGCATCGGGATTATTGCCGTCTTTGGGAAAGCCGGACCAGAGCGTATCGGTATTCAGCTGCAGGGTTTCATGCAGCGGATTCATAGCGAGCGGCTCATCGACCGGATCATGATGCGGATCGAGCGATGGCACGGGCCGCTGCAGGCCGCCGCCATACAGCATGGCACCCAGACGACCATTACCGATTGGCAATGCGTTGACCCACTGATGAGCGGGTTCGAAGTAGCAGAGCTTCAGGCCATCGGCCAGCGGCGCTGTGCTTTGTGTAGCTCCAAGACGATCCACAAAAGGAAGAGTGCCGGCGGCCGTAGCCGTGGCAAGAAACTGACGTCGAGTGGTGTGTCCCATCTGTATGACCCTCGTTCGAATGCGAAGACGTTAGCGCTAAAGTAGCTTACCGAGACAGCCTACCATTGCGAAGCCCAGGACGGCCAGTTAGCGGACTTTTGCATCGGCGATGCGCACTTTACACAAATGGATCGCAACAACGACCGTACCTTCTTTTTGTCGTCTGGCGTGGCAGGCGCAAGGCGATCATGCTGAGGTCCACCCGTCAGGCAGTGAACCTGCCGTTCACGCCTATTACCACGCCGGTGATGAAGGACGCATCCGACCCCACCAGGAAAACGATGGTGGCGGCGACTGCTTCGACTTCAGCAAAGCGGCGGATCGCGTGGCTTGCCATGATGATTGATAGCAGCTTATCTTTTGAAGCAGTCGCCATATCGGTCTCGATGATGCCCGCCAACACGACGTTGACAGTGATGTTGCGCCGTCCAAGATCACGCGCGGCTCCCTTGGTGTAGCCGACGACTCCGGCCTTGCTTGCCGCATAATCGGCGGTGCCAGGAAATGCGATGCACGTCCCGAGGCCGGAGCCAGCCGAAACAATGTGCCTGCCGTCCGGCATGGCCTTGGCGTCGGCGCGAATATTGGCGCTCACTCCCATGGTGTTGAGCATCCACTGGCGATCCATCGCCGCATTGTCGGTTTCGGAGGCGTCGATGGTCTTACCCTACCAGGCGATTGCGGTGTTGTTGGCGAGGATGTTGAGCTTGCCAAAGGTTCTGACGATCGTTTGAATCAACTGCTCGGATGCAGACGGCTGCGCATGCATGATCCCGTGCCTCAGACCGGCGCGTGGCTCAGATCAGTTGTACAGGGGTACTTCAACTACTGCGATGTGCCGGGAAATCTCGATAGCCTCTGGCTGTTCCCGGAGCGCGTGCTTCGCTGCTGGGGGCAAGCGCTCAAGCGCTGCAGTCAAGGACACCGGTACGCCTGGGTCCGTCGTCTCAAGCTGGCTGCACAATGGCTTCCTCAACCTCGTGTGCTCCATCCCTATCCCCTTGACCGCTTCGCCGCCACTCATCCAAGATAAGAGCCGCATGCGCTAATGAGCGCTCGTGCGGATCTGTGCGGGGTGATCAGCAATGATCGTCCCTACCGCGGCCATTTCCAGAACAAAAGGACCTGGAAACGTGGTGAGGCCTGAACGCGCCAATCGAGATCACTTCCGGTTTGCCGGTAACTACAACAAAGTATCGACTCACATGGTTTTTGCTAATAGAATTAGCACCGCTATCACTCCATAACTTCCGGAGCAGACTCAGATGAGGCGAAATGCATTATTGATTCTTATGACAATGCTGGGGGCGATGCTTTGTTGGTGGGCCCTGATCCAGAATCCAGGAGCCCTGCTACCGTTGTGGTTTATTTTTGTCCCCATTGCTCTTGTGGCGCTGGGTACCGGCTTGGCGACGATCCTAGCAAATAGAGTGTGGCCATGCTTTTTCGCTGGATCGGCCGCTGGAACACTCGGAGGGTTATACACCGGGGCAATGATCTGGCCAATCAAAGACAGCGAAGCAGCCGGCATATTTGCTTTCTTTATTCTTCCCATCGCAGTGGTAACTGCTCTTTTGTCTGTCGGTGCGGAACTTGTCGGAAGAAGAATGTCAGTGACCAATCCGCGAACCCGTCGTGCAATCTGGGTTGCGTTCATCGGTTACTGCGCCCTTGGTCCGGCGGTGCTCCTGTTGACGCCTCCGCTCTTCCCAATACTTCTCGCGCATAATGACCACATTGCGACAAAGCGATTTGATGGACTGAAATCAGCGGTCGCAAGGACGGTGGCGGAAGATAGTAGCTTCTTGCAGACGTGCAATGGCCGCGCTCTCAGCTCGCGATATTCCGGTCCTCGAATCAGCCGCTCAGATTGGGACCACATAGCAGGTAAAGATGGCATTCAACCAAGAGGAGCCGCTGTGGAAGGCGGTTACAACTATCTTGTAGCCTGTTATGAAAACGGCGCATACACGATTACCGCAAAACCCGTTTTAGAAAGGAGTGCCGGTACGCTTATATTCTGTGCCGATCAGACCGGAACACCAAAATGTGGCATCAGGTGGGAGAGTCACCGTTTCGAGTGCATGCCGTGTTCGAACTAACGTCGCTACTCCTCACCCTCAACTGAGCATTTTTGATTTGCACATAATCGCCTTACCATACTTCCAGACTGCTTCTGCTTGGAAATACAGTAAGGGCCGCACGCGCCAACTGAGAATTAGACGCGTGAGTCAATGGCGAAAAGCCGCCTCGTTCCCGGCATCTACCCGGCAGGGCACAGGCTTAGAATTAACGGTATGAAAGCTACCAGCGCTCTACAACTCACCTTCAGAGAACTCACCGAACACGACGCCAGTGCCGTTCTCGTCTTGGTGGGTTCAGTCCTTGAGGCTGCCGAAACAACAATCACCTCCCGCGAGGAGTTTGTGATCGAAGAGGAGCAGGAGCGTACACTTCTTCGCTCCTTCCAAAAAAGCGCATGTAACTTAGCGCTTGGCGCCTTTCATGATGGACGTTTAGTCGGCGTACTTTTCATGGAGCAGCTTCCAAAGCGAAGGAACCGGCATCGGGCCACCCTCGGCATGAGTGTCGATCCGTCCATGTGGGGACAGGGCATAGGGAGCAATCTCCTGCAAGTACTTCTTGGCATGCCTGAAGCTCTTCGGTGCTTTGAGCAGCTAGAGGCGTCTGTTTTGTCCAACAATCCGGCCAGTCTCCGTATCATGAAGTCAGCCCGTTTTCAGCCCATCGGTACAGTTCCGAATGCAGTTCTGCTTAACGGGACTTCCATTGATGAGACATTCTTCGTGCTCAAGCTCCAGTGAAGTGAGTCCCAAGAAACAGGGATTTTTGTAAGTGATGTTGCTCAGTTTATGGCAAATCGCCGAGTCACTCACCGACTCGGGTAGCTCCTCAAAATCGGCCGGGATCCATCGATCCCGTCAAGTTGACGGAAAACGGCGAGTCGGACAAATGCCGTCCCCCCTTGCACAATGAACGCATCATCGCCAACTCGCGTTTCCAACTGCTGAGGTTCTGGGAACGTGACTTGGACTGTTGGCAACAGTTAAGAATGATGCATCGATCTGCGGATTCGATGACGCTTCAGCTTTTCCTCCTTCTGCACCTTCTCCAAAGGAATACAGAGCATTCTTTCGCTTCTATTCGTATATTTTTCGCTCGTTTGCTATCCTCGAGAGCGTGAGGATGACGATTGAACCAGAAACAAGAACCTCCGATATTTCTGAACGAGTTACTGGGCGACCAGAGACTTGGACGCCTCTTCTCGTCTAAAGATCGAGATTGCGCGCTTCAACTCTGGATTCTTCGTATCCGACGCGGTGAAATAGTTGAAAACCGGATCGTGTATGGCCGCCTGCTCCCCTATGATCATTCCGACAGTACGTGGCACGCCACGGATGATGAGAACTTTGAGTGGTTTGGCGAGCACAGGGCCGAACTGATTCGTGTCAATCTCTATCTCAAGAGCAGCAAAACGTCGGACCTGCTGCGGATTCTCGCCAGCGGACAAGACATCGCCCACCTCACCACGGAACTTGCGCTCAAGCTGAAGCCAACGCTCGCCCAACGCGTCGCTACCGCCTCTTTACATCCGCCCATCGTCTTTCGCCCGGTTGCTTATTTGTTGAACCGAGATTCTCGTACAGAGGGGCCGCTCAGTCCGCACGGCTCCGCTGGCGCCCTCAGTGCATCTCTGGTTCAGATCGACAAGGTCCGACTGCTCTCTGACAGCCCCGATACGAACGAGGCTTTGGCGAATCTCGTGATAGGTCATCTAAACGCAGACACAGGACTGAGGTTCGACCTTGATGACGCTGGCCGCTTGGGAGACGTTGAACTCTTAGTATTTCCGACCCTTGATGACCGAGAGCAAGAGCTACTGAACGTGGACTGGCAGCAGGACGGTGCAGCACTCCACGTTCGGCTTAGAACGATCCAGGTGCCCGCTTACCGGAAGTTTCGAGTCAGACTTGGCATCTACAACAATCGGCAGCTCGTCTACAGCAGCATTAGAACTGTGGACATCGTGGCACCGAATTTCCTTGAATGCCAGTTCACGCTTCCAGAACGCCTCCGTCCAATCACCGACGAAGCGGAAGTTGAAATTTATGGGGTGCCAGAAGATAACGGCACTGATGACCTGTGTTGCCGATGGCGAATCGGGTACATCCGGCAAATCAATCTTAATGTGCAACTGATAGGTAGTTCCGGGCAGTCTTTTCGTTTCGATTGGCTTGAGAACGTCATTAAGAATCCCGATCTATTGCCACGGGTAAGAGCCGCATCTGCAGTCGATCAAACACACGCGGGAAACCCATCACATGTCGGAGGAAGACTAGCTGACTCTTGGGTTGATGCAAACTGGGCAGCCGAATCATTCCTGCGACGTGTACACCCTCAGGCGTCCGATGGCCGCTTCTTCGCAAAGCTCAGCGACAGCAACGGCGTCAGTCGACTCGAGCTGGTCGAATGGTTCAAGGCTCTGCTGAAGAACCACCCGAACCATCAGGTGATTGTCTACGATCCTTGGTTCGAAGATGCAGGCATCGCAATGATGGTTCCGAATGCCACCCGCGATGGCGATTACATCGTTTTCACTTCATTGCCAAAGCCAGAACGCAAGACCGAACGCTGTTGGTGCGCGTTCTTGTCTAGTCTGAAAGCATGGTGGCAGAGATTGAGAAGCGAAGATGCCGTGCCGAAGAGTCGAATCAACACTCTCTTGGCGGCCTGTGAACGCATGATTCCCCTAAGGAAGAATGTTCGGCTTCGCATTTTCGCCCTGAAGTTCGGCCTGCTCCACGACCGGTACATACTCGTAATCGGTAACGACGCAATCCCATCTGCTGGCTTTCATCTCTCGAATTCTCTCCAGAAGTCGAATGAGAATCATCCGCTACTCATCACGCCAATTCCAGCCGATGTCCTCCTCAGAGTCCACGATTACACTAAGCAACTCCTGAAGGAAGCAGAACAGCCTCGATCGAAGTCGGGCCCGTCCGATCCGAACATTACGCTGCTTTACGACTCGACCCAGCAGCAAGCAAAGGTCGTAAAGCGTATCGAGCCTCTCTACTTCCTAGACCTGCCTCGGTCGGGTAACGTCCTCGCAGGTTGGACAGGGGATGATTCGTTGCGGGGGCTTGCTGGAGGCCCTCTAAAAACTGTCATGGCTGAAAAAGGCTTCTTGGACGATGACTCGTTGTCGTTACCAGATTCGCCAGGATTCGCTGGATGTTTGAAGCAAGCGAACGGCGATTTCTCTAACTTTCGTGATGACTGGTTGGTCCTTGGAGAGTTGTTCGCCAACACAACAGATGGTCTTCAAGTCATCGACGAGTTTCCGGACCGCGCGCAGTTTCTCGCCTTTTTGTCGGATTACGTTCTGCACGCGTTTTCGAGAAAACACAGCCGGGAAGTCGATAGCCCGCTGAGTCACGTCGCTGTTTCTTATTTTCAGACGCCTCTGCTCCAACTATTCCAATCTGCGAATCGCCCTGAGAGCTTCGTCCACTTCATAAAATACGCCGCCCTCAGTTGGGCCGAATGGTACGCCGTCCGTTCGTTGTGGCGTCATTCACCGGAGGCGCTTGTATCGCTTGCCACAGCTCAGGTGTCCTTGTTGCCGCTAGGTGTGAACGAAGGCTATGCTGTACAACTTTCCCTGCTGAGTCAGATTGCCAGCGAGGTTGCCATTGCTGGTGAGACAGGATCCGAAGAGTCACAGAGAACGAGTCTAATCAACAGCAGCAATGGATTTTTCCAATGGATGGGTTGGAATCTCGTTGACGAAGAACTGAAGAAGCCCAATGGTTTCCAGACCTTGGACGCTGCACTCAGTGGAGCCAATCTGGAGAAGAAGATTCCTGTTCTGGGCTGGCTAATCCAAAATCACTCTCACGACCAAAACGCTACGCTGTTCCTGACACTGGTTCAAACCCTGCATCAAACGCTTACATCGATCCTGAGCGCTGACCAGACGAAAGCTCTCATCGATTCGCTTCGAGGCCCGGTACGTAAACTGTCTTGGTCTGAACCGTGGCTCTATCGCGATGTCATTGAGCCGCTGGAGGCCGGGGAGCGCCTAGCCGCAGATGATCTCTGCCAGATTTGGGTTGAGGAGCTTCGTTCATACTTTGTCGACGAGACCGAAGGCCGTAGCCACTTGTTCCGCCGCGAAGCCGAGGGCAACGTTATAGAAACTGCGGCTCAACTGTATGCCCGAAGCAGTAGTGTACAGAAGCAGAAATCGCTCAAGGCTTTTCGCGGCGCGCTCCTTGCGGCGAAGCGAGAGATTCAGAAGCCGCTTGCGAGCACTTCGAATTGGAACAAGTGGAACTCGGCCCTTGTCGTGGCGATGTGGATCTACTCGTTCACGGCTTGGGCAAACTCTAAGTCTAGCGGTTCTGGCGCAGACCAACCACTTATCCAACTTTCCGGCGAAGCACGTTTGCTCGCCCTAACGCGCCCTCCGGACGAATGGAGATCGTATCTCGGGTCTGGGTCGGGCCAACTAGCCTCCTTTATCGAAGAGGTTGAAAGCCTCTAAACCCGGACCAGCGGCAGTCCTCGTCTTGGAATCAAAGTGCGGGCGGCGTGCACGGATCGGTCAGAAAGTTGTCTCGCGCCTCCGAATGGACTGGATTTGCATTGGCCGCAGGGCAAGCGCCGGCACTTTGCGCGCCGCGTATATATGAGCGCAACTCAGCAACGCGGCAATTGAACACAGCAATGCGACTGATCGACTTCGCTTGGTTATGACTCAACTCCAGTAACGAATGGTCAGCGACATCTACTTAGAAGGAACGCCACAAGAGTACACCTTCTCATCCATCGGAAATGTTGAGATCGCTATCCTCGGTCATCCACGTATTCTGTTGCCGGGTAAGCGGGTGCTCGCATCGAGTCGAGTTCGCAGCGATGGCCTACAAGCTTAAACGGCCCTCGGAGCCATCTATCTAATGCAGGTGCTACAGAACAACCAATCGGAGCGCATGCCCGTCTACTCAAGTCAGCGCGGAGATCAACCTTCGCACATTTGACCCGTCGAGTTCCGTAACAGACTAGGGACTTGACTCCTGCCCCGCAGGCCGGGGAGCGAAGTCTGCGGCACAGCGGAAAGGCGCTTGGGACTGATGTAGCTTTTGGACATCTGCCGATCAACGCAGTTGCAACACAACGACAATTTCGTCAATGAGTGAGAAATCGCCAATGCGCTCATTGAAGCCGGATTGCTACAGGGAGGTCGGCCAGCATTTAGGAATCCGATGGACATAAGTGTCTACTATTAATTTAGCGTCCAGTAGCTCATCCCACGCTATATGCGCGATCAATCGAAAACCTATCCTCTAAACCAACCTCCACCAGTGGCTACCTGAATTTCCCTTTCCAATCCTCGTCGCTTTGTGAGTCTGAAACCAAATACTCACAATGGAGATCCATTGCCAAAGGCAAAACGGAAAAGAGAGAAATGTTCCTCATAAACCGAAGCGCACCGCATCTCCTCAATGAGCATCTCCCAGCAGGTCTTTCTTATCGTCCATCTTCCGAGGAAATACGCGTTCATAAAGCGCCAAATCAGCTATGCGGAATACCCCTGGAGGTTCAGCTCTTGATCTCTCGCAGCCACTTTCTCTTTGCAGGACTGTTCAAGAACGGAAGTCCAGGCTTCGCGCCGACACGACGCAAATAACGAAATGAGCATCCGTACTGAATATCCGGCATTGTCCGTGCGGAAGCCATCTCCGGGACTGCCACGGTCAGTTCTTCCCATAACGGCCAGTCCAGGCCTTTGTCCCACCTGTGCACCTGTTCCGCAGAAGAACCTACATGTAGTAATTCCAGTGAGAGCCGATCATCCGACAAATGAACTTTGTATTTTGTATTTGGTGGCATCTGCGCCTGCTCCATCCAGTTCTTCAACCTGCGATCCACATACTCAAGATCGCTTGCTTCGTTATCGAGGAATTCTCTTTTTACCCGCTTCATGAGCGCAGCACGAGCGCCTTCCACATCATCGGCATCCCGAAGCATCGTAGCAGGGAACCTGTATGGCTCGATTCCGTCTAGTTTCTCGATGAGAAAGCCTTGGGCGATAAGCTCTGATTCAACTTCCGCAATAGGCAGGGCCACATCGAGTGCGGCTTGCATTCGTCCTTTCAGCACTTCCGGAAGGCTGCCCTGCAGCCATTCCGCAACGGTTTGGACCGTCGTGCAGCCAATATAGGCCGTCAATTGATAGCCGATAACCCACACGAGATCCGAAAGGGCAAACATTTTGTATTGTTTCGTCTTCATTAGCCCTTCACCTTTCTGAGATTTCTCATCCCTACGTCTCCACTTTTCCCTCGCCTCTGGAGGCAGGAGAGCTCAGTGATGCCCATGCCGCCTCCTTTAGTATGCCCATCGTCATCTAGATATAGCGCATGCACCCGCCGAAGAAATCTTACTCTCGCAAACGAAGTCTCACGGCTAATTCAGATGGGTTGATGCATAATCGCCGATGCACTCATCGACATGAATTTGTGCCGGGATGCCGGCTCTGCGTGAGTTTCCTTCCGCGGTTTGCAGCCCCCCATTCGATACTTCGCCCGTCGCAGGTGGTGATCTATATCACAAAAAACATGCGATGTGCCCGTTTGTAGGTTTCGATTCTTTAAGGAGCCGGCCCTCCGACTCAAACATTTGCTCTTGTGTCGATTTCAGATCAGCCGTAGGCCGCTAGACCTTCCACGTGCGCCCCACTCCTACTTTCAACTCTGGCGATGCTTCGTCCCGATTTACCGCCGAACAGCGCGATAATGATACGAAGCTCAGTCAAATCGTTTTAGGCTCTCTCAACGTGGAGGGAATAAGTGCCCAACAGCAGAGCATTCCGTGTTTCGACCGGATTTTTTGCGTACGCGAACACTCCACATTCAATTCCGGCCACTATTTCCGCTGCGGTCGAGTCCATCAACAAGACTCAGCAGGCCAGTCTGCGTCGATGGGAGGATTTGAGAATTGGAGGCAAGTACATTATCCATGAGATATGTGACGCTATTGATGATTCCGACTTCTTCTGCGCCGACGTGACCACGATCAACGCCAATGTGATGTTTGAACTGGGCTTCGCGATTGCACGCGATAAGCGAATTTGGCTCATTCGTGATGATAGTTTCGTCGACTCCAAGACCGAATTTGAACAGCTGCGCCTGCTCACAACGGTTGGGTACCGTCCCTATACAAACGCTGAACAGATTATTAAGGGCTTTTTCGCCGATAGTCCCCACCTTACCCCCACCGAGACCGTCTTCAGGCAATCCATTGATCCCCTACTTGGGCCAGCGAGCGAAAACGAGCCCCTGCTTTATTTGAAAAGTCGTCATGACACCGAAGCAAGTGTCAGGATCAGCCGCGTCATCGATAAGCTAACGCCAAAAACAATTCTCGATGACCCACATGAATCCGCAGTCCAGCCGCTGTATTGGTACGGGCAGAAGATCCTGTACGCTCCAGGCGTAGTGGCCCATTTCCTTATGGGCCAGCGCGAGGGTAGCAGGTTGACTAATGCGCGGTACGCTTTCGTGAGTGGGCTCGCTAAGGGGTTTGACCGGCCGATCCTGATGCTGACAGAGCAAGATCAACTTCTCGCGCCTCTGGATTATCGGGACGAGCTGCGGTACTACACCACACCGGTAGAGGCGGCGAGACTCACTGAAGAATGGCTACAGCAGAAGATGCACAACGCTCTTTCAGGCCCAAATAGAGATTCTATCCGGACCGGAGCGATTAAGCTTGCAACGGAGCTTCGTGACTTCCACCAGCAACTAGGGGAATACATCGCGGAGAACGAAGCGGACCATATATCTGACTATTTTGTTGAGACCACCGCTCATATGGACATCATTAACGGCACGCAGACGATTTTTGTTGGCCGGAAAGGCAGCGGAAAGACTGCAAGCTTACTTCAGGCCTCCAGAGATATTGGGCAAGAGACAAATAATCTCGTCTGTATATTGAAGCCGGTAGGGTATGAACTTGACGGCCTCGTCCGCCTGTTTTCAAGCTATGAGGCATCTGATCAAAACGGATTTGTGATCGAGAGTCTCTGGAAATACATGCTCTATACAGAGTTGGCTCTCACAGCCGCATATCACATTCAAAATGTCACGCCTTGGTTGATGGGCGACCCACAATGTTCAAAGCTGTTGCAGTTGATTGATACAGAAGCGAGTGCACTCTCGGGGGACTTTACGGTTCGTCTAGAGGGCGCGTTAGTCAAGCTGAAAGCTATATCGGCTGACACCACTGAGGAAAAGTTTCACCGGGGTATTTCTGAAGCCCTTCATAGTACTTTGATGGGTCGATTGAGGACGGTGTTAAGTGAGGTGTTGAGCAGAAAGCACCAAACCCTTCTTCTCATCGATAATCTCGATAAGGCATGGACCCGCAAAGCAGACACTGAGCACCTGACCGAGTTCCTCCTAGGCCTCTTGACCGCAGTCCAGCGCGTCAGAGACGAGCTACGATATGGAGAACGAGGTAGGAATACATCTAGATTTAACGCGGCAATTTTTCTTCGAAGTGATATTTTTAACCGAATCATCGAGGCGGCTAATGAACCAGACAAAATCTCCCATACTCGGCTGACTTGGGATGATCCAGAGCTCTTGTTACGGATCATTGAAGAGCGCTACGTTGCCTCCCATGGCCCAGAGAGTGATCCGGCACAGATGTGGCGGAATTACTTTTGTTCTGAGGTCAATGGT
>Ga0207834_1000636_pt1 | contig 12149 bp, 9 predicted proteins | sample LuqExpMetagenom5_FD_187763 | JGI IMG/M metagenome (GOLD analysis project Ga0207834, IMG submission 187763) | Tropical forest soil microbial communities from Luquillo Experimental Forest, Puerto Rico - Sample 5 (SPAdes) | ecosystem: Environmental > Terrestrial > Soil > Tropical forest ...
GAGAAAGAGGGATTTGAACCCTCGCGCCGGTTGCCCGACCTACACCCTTAGCAGGGGCGCCTCTTCGGCCTCTTGAGTATTTCTCCAGAAACTGAACTTGAGATTTCTCTATTCAATTTACCTCTTCATTTCTCAGAGGCAAAACCTAGTATAACAAATGACTTTTCTTTTGTCAACTGCTTTGCATAACTATTTCATATAAATTGTTACCTTTGGAATCGATGACTACAATAACCGGAAAATCCTCCACGTAGAGTTCACGGATTGCTTCCGTTCCCAGATCATCATATGCAATCACCTTGGAGGCTTTTATTTTCTTGGAAAGTAATGCTCCGGCTCCTCCGACAGCCGCAAAATAAACTGCTTTATTTTTTATCATGGATTCAATGACATCATTATTTCTTTTGCCTTTACCAATCATACCCTTAAGCCCATGATCCAGAAGAAGAGGAGTGTATTTATCCATTCTGCTGCTGGTTGTCGGTCCTGCAGAACCAATCACCTGACCCTCCCTTTCCGGAGTAGGTCCAAGATAATATACGATATTATCCGCAAGATCAAAGGGAATGTCGTTACCTTCCTTCATGGTCTCATACATTCTCTTGTGAGCTGCATCTCTGGCGGTATAGATTATTCCTGTGATATATACATAATCTCCTGCCTGCAGGCTTTCTGTCTTCTCTGCTGTAAGGGGGGTATTAATATATTTATCCATATTAACCTCCATGCTGCCGTCAGGCAGCTATTATAACTTAAGTAAAACTTATTATTAATTTACTTTTAAAAAAGCGAGCTATCACGCTTTTTGTTAAAGAAAATTATACAAAGTATAATTTTCTTTATATTTCTTTTTATCTCTTTTTTACTTTATTATTCGGTCCTTAAAAATGCTTTTTAACCTAAGCCTCTTTTGCAATGACCTGTTGTTACATCAGACATAGCGTAATTTATCTTTCCCGATTATTTGTATTTTGATTATCAGTACAATAAATTATAGAACTCTGGTTATATGACGGTTAACGTGACAGCAAATATTAATTGCCACCGGAAGTCCTGCTATATGGGTAGGATAGGTTTCTACATTTACTCCAAGGGCAGTGATTTTTCCTCCAAAGCCACCCGGTCCGATTTTTAAATCGTTAATTTCAGTAAGCAGTTCTTCCTCCAATTTACGGATATGCTCAAGTTCGGAAGGCTTATCCATACTGCGCGCTAATGCCTTTTTTGCAAGGATAGCACATTTTTCAAAGCTTCCTCCGATCCCAACTCCGACAACAATCGGGGGGCAGGCATTCGGTCCCGCAAGCTTAACCGTTTCTAATACTGCCTGCTTTACACCTTCTGTTCCATCGGAAGGCTTTAACATGTAGACACGACTCATGTTCTCACTACCAAAGCCTTTTGGTGCCACTGTTATCTCCAGCTTATCGCCCGGAACGATCTCATAGTGGATAATTCCTGGTGTATTATCCTTGGTATTATTACGGATTAACGGATCACCAACGACTGATTTTCTTAAATAACCTTCTTCATATCCCTGGCGGATTCCTTCATTAATCGCATCCTCCAGATTTCTTCCCTCAATATGAACGTCCTGGCCAAGCTTGATAAAAATGATTGCCATTCCCGTATCCTGACAGATCGGGATAGAATCCTCTGCTGCTATATCAAGATTTTCACTTAACTGACTTAAAATTTGTTTTCCAAGGGGAGAGGTTTCTTTCTCATATGCACTGCGAACCCTCTCTTCTACATCAGAAGCCAACTTATAGTTGGCTTCGATGCACATTTCTTTTATATTTTTAATAATATCATCTGTGTGCAGATATCTCATGATGACTCCTTTTACGAAAGATTGAGTATTTGATCAAAACTTTATTTCTTTCATTACTGCTAAGCAATTATGAAATGATAAGTAGTCCCTTATTCCTCTTTACCTTCCTCAGAGACATCTTCTTCAATTAATTCGTCAGCCTCTTCCGGTATTATAGCTTCTTTCAGATCATCGTACTCGTTAATGTCTTCCCCATAGTCTACCGGATCTACTGCAATGTTTTCCTCATCCAGTTCTTTTTCTAAGTTCTTAATTACATCCTCATCAGAGGTTATATTATTACTTTCCCTAACTTTTGCAAAGCTTGCTACGGTAATATTCGTATCCGTATCAATTGAAATCAGTTTTACACCGGAGGTAATACGTCCGAGAACTGAGATATCACTAACCATCAGACGGATAATAATGCCCTCCGTTGTGATGAGAATTACTTCATTTTCTTCATTAACTGCCTTAACACCAACCACATCACCGGTTTTCTCAGTAATCTTATAGCATTTTACACCTTTACCGCCGCGGCGCTGTACCGTGAATTCTTCCATTTCCGTTCGTTTGCCCATACCATTTTCCGATACGAACAGCAGATACTGACCCTGGGTATTCAGCTGCATTCCGACAATCTGATCATCACCGGTTAAAGTCATACCGATAACACCCATGGAGGTTCTTCCTGTCGGTCTGACATCACGTTCATTGAAGCGGATGCACATACCATTCTTGGTTATCAGGAAGATATCTTTTAAATGATTTGTCGATTTTACTTCTATCAGTTCATCGTCCTCTCTCAGGCTGATTGCCAAAAGACCGGACTTTCTGATATTCTCATATTCACGGATCGGTGTCTTCTTCACGATACCATTCTTTGTAGCCATGAATAAGAAACGGTTATCCTGATATTCCTTCAAAGGAATAATCGCTGTAATTCTCTCCTCCGGCAATAGCTGAAGCAGATTTACAATGGCTGTTCCTCTGGCAGTTCTTCCGGATTCCGGAATCTCATAGGCCTTCAGACGGTACACTCTTCCCTTATTCGTAAAGAACATGATATAGTGATGGTTTGTCGTCATCAGAAGATCTTCGATGAAATCTTCTTCGATTGTCTGCATCCCTTTGATACCTTTGCCACCGCGGTGCTGACTCTTGAAATTATCAATAGTCATACGCTTGATATAGCCGAGTTTGGTCATCGCGATCACGGTATTCTCATTCGGAATCAGATCCTCCATGGAAATGTCGAATTCATCAAAGCCGATGGCGGTTCTTCTTTCATCGCCGTATTTATCACGGATTACTGTGATTTCTTCTTTGATGACACCTAATAACAGCTTTTCATCAGCAAGGATTGCCTTATATTCAGCAATCTTAGCCATAAGCTCTGCAAATTCATTCTCCAGTCTCTCTCTTTCCAGACCTGTCAGAGCACGGAGTCTCATGTCAATGATAGCCTGAGCCTGAGCTTCGGAAAGTGCGAAGCGTTCGATCAAACGCTCCTTTGCTATATTACCGTTCTGGGAAGACCGGATGATGGAGATTACTTCATCGATATTATCTAGCGCGATTAATAAGCCCTGTAAAATATGGGCACGCTCTTCTGCTTTATTCAAATCATATCTGGTACGTCTGGTAACAACTTCCTTCTGATGCTTTAAATAATAATCCAGCATCTGAAACAGATTAAGTACACGGGGCTCGTTATTAACAAGCGCGATCATGATAACACCGAAGGTGTCCTGCATCTGGGTATGCTTGTACAGATGGTTCAGCATAACATTGGCATTGACATCCCTGCGAAGTTCAATAACTATTCTCATACCGGTTCGGTCGGATTCATCTCGAAGCTCAGTAATTCCATCTAATTTCTTTTCTTTGACCAGTTCCGCAATTTTCTCGATTAACCGGGCTTTATTAACCATGTAAGGAAGCTCCGTAACGATGATACGGTTCTTGCCGTTGGGCATAGCTTCGATATCGGTTACTGCACGTACGCGAATCTTGCCTCTACCGGTTCGATATGCTTCTTCAATTCCCGCGGTTCCAAGAATCTCTGCACCTGTAGGGAAGTCTGGTCCTTTGATTATTTTTAATAATTCATCAATATCTGTTTCTCTGTCCTCTTCAATATAGTTATCGATGATCTTTAAGACAGCATTAATAATCTCACGTAAATTGTGAGGAGGAATATTGGTAGCCATACCTACTGCAATACCGGATGTACCATTCACCAGGAGGTTCGGATATCTGGAAGGTAATACATCCGGCTCTTTTTCCGTTTCATCGAAGTTCGGTGAAAAATTAACGGTATCTTTGTTGATATCCGATAACATCTCCATGGAAATCTTACTCAGACGTGCTTCGGTATAACGCATCGCTGCTGCCCCGTCACCATCGACTGATCCGAAATTTCCATGCCCATCTATCAGTGGATACCTGGTTGAGAAATCCTGAGCCAGTTTTACCAATGCATCATAAATAGAGCTGTCTCCGTGAGGATGATACTTACCCATGGTATCACCGACAATACGCGCACATTTACGATGCGGTTTGTCAGGACCATTATTTAACTCGATCATTGCATATAAAATTCTTCTCTGTACCGGTTTTAAACCGTCCCTTACATCGGGCAAGGCACGCGCAGCAATTACGGACATGGCGTAATTAATATACGATGTTTCCATAGTCTTTTTCAAATCGACGTCATGCACCTTGTCGAAGATATTCTCTTCCATTACTTTTCCTCCGTTCAAACTATTCCGGGTCTTTATCTATTCTTAAATATCCAGATTCTTAACATATTTAGCATTTGTTTCAATGAACTCTCTTCTTGGTTCTACCTCATCACCCATTAACGTGGTAAAGGTAATATCAATTTCAGAGGATTGTTCATCATCCATGGTTACTTTGAGGAGTATTCGTCTCTCCGGATCCATGGTAGTTTCCCAAAGCTGTTCCGCATCCATTTCACCAAGACCTTTATAACGCTGGATCTTATTGTTGCTGTCACGGCCAACTTCCGTCAGTATCTGATTCAGCTCTTCGTCACTGTAAGCATAACGTACCAGTTTATTCTTCTCGACCTTATACAGCGGAGGCTGTGCCAGGTAAACATAACCCTGTTTAATCAACTCCGGCATAAAACGATAGAAGAAGGTTAATAGTAACGTACTGATGTGAGCTCCGTCTACGTCTGCATCCGTCATAATGATAATCTTATGGTAACGCAGCCTTGAAATATCAAAGTCGTCGGAAATACCGGTACCGAAAGCGGTAATCATAGCTCTAATCTCATTGTTAACTAATATCTTATCCAGTCTTGATTTTTCAACGTTCAAAATCTTACCACGAAGAGGCAGAATTGCCTGGGTTGCTCTGGAACGAGCCGTCTTCGCAGAACCTCCCGCAGAATCACCCTCAACGATATAAATCTCACTCTTGGAAGGATCCTTCTCAGAGCAGTCTGCCAGTTTACCCGGTAAACTCATGCCCTCCAAAGCAGTCTTTCTTCTCGTTAAATCTCTTGCTTTTCTTGCAGCATCTCTTGCTCTTTGCGCAAGAACCGCTTTTTCCACCATCATCTTAGCTACCTGAGGATTCAGCTCAAGGTAGTAGGTTAACTGTTCACTGACTACACTGTCCACTGCACCTCTGGCCTCGCTGTTACCCAACTTCTGTTTTGTCTGTCCTTCGAACTGGGGCTCCGGAATCTTAATGCTGATAATAGCGGTCAAACCTTCCCTGATATCTTCGCCTGTTAAATTAGCATCACTGTCCTTTAAAAATTTTTGCACTCTCGCATAATCGTTAAAGGTTTTGGTGATGGCATTTTTGTAACCTGCCAGATGGGTACCACCTTCAGGAGTTGTAATATTATTAACAAAACTGTAAATACCCTCAGTATAAGTACTGTTATGCTGCATCGCAACTTCAACATATACATTATCCCTCTGACCCTCACAGTAAATGATGTCAGGATACAGCGGATCCTTATGTTTATTTAAATATTCAACGTATTCCTTGATACCGCCGGCATAATGGAACTCTCTTTCCTTGGTTTCTTCTTCTCTTAAATCACGAAGAATAATTTTAATATTCTTGGTTAAGAAAGCCATTTCACGGAGCCTTTGTTTTAATACCTCATAATCGTATACGGTTTCTTCAAAAATTTCCTTGTCCGGCAAGAAAGTAACCTTGGTACCTCTGCACTCAGTTACTCCGATTTCCTTCATAGGATACATAACCTTACCGCGCTCATAACGCTGCTTATATATTTTGCCGTCTACACAGATTTCAACTTCAAGCCATTCAGATAAAGCATTAACTACGGACGCACCTACACCGTGAAGTCCGCCGGATACCTTATATCCTCCACCGCCGAATTTTCCTCCCGCATGCAGGATGGTAAATACAACTTCAACTGCCGGAATACCGGCTTTCTGGTTAATTCCGACAGGAATACCTCGGCCATTATCGATTACAGTAATCGAATTATCGGGATTAATGGATACATCAATCGTATCACAGTATCCTGCCAAAGCTTCGTCTACTGAATTATCTACGATTTCATAAACCAGATGGTGTAATCCCTTGGAAGAAGTGGAACCGATATACATACCGGGACGTTTTCTTACAGCTTCTAACCCTTCCAATATTTGTATTTGATCTGCACCATATTCGTTACCCATAGCTTAATAACCCTCCAATTCTTATTATTGGCGGTTCTTCCAACGTTTCATGACAAAGGTTCTACCTCTGGATGTCATTGGATGCTTACCACCAAATCTTTTACTGCAGGCTCTGATCTCCTCCAGTTACTGTGCCATTAATCACTTGAAAAATCTTATCATATGCAAATCTATGATTTACAAATTCCTCTAATCCGGTACAAGTAATCATTGTTTGTATATCTCCGATGCTGTTTAACAGATAATTCTGTCTCTGCCTGTCCAACTCGGATAATACATCGTCTAGCAGTAAGACCGGATTTTCTTTAATAATTGATTTAACTAATTCTATTTCTGCAAGTTTGCAGGAAAGTGCAGCTGTACGCTGCTGTCCCTGAGAACCAAATTTGCGAATATCAATTTCCCCAAACATAAAGCTTAAGTCATCCCTGTGAGGTCCGACATTTGTCATTTTTAAACTTAAGTCTTTTTCTAAGGATTTTTTTAATTTTCCCTCAAAATCTGACGGCTTCACATTGGGTTCGTATCGAAGTATCAGTACTTCCTTACCGCCCGTAAGTCTCTTATGTATTTCACCAACGATTTCATTCAGCCTGATAACGAAATCATTTCTGGTTTCAATCATTTGACGGCCGTATTCCATCAATTTTTCATCCCATATATAAAGTGTATCCAATAAATTCCTGTTATTACCAATCTGTTTTAATAAATTATTCCTTTGAACAAGAACTTTATTGTAATTGCTAAGATTATTGAGATATATCTTATCCAACTGGCATAATTCCAGATCCAGAAACCTTCTTCTTTCAGCCGGACCATTTTTAATAATATAAAGATCCTCTGGTGAAAAAAACACAAGGTTAAGCATCCCAAACAATTCACCTTGTTTTTTTATCGGGATACCATCTATGGCTACCCCCTTCGCCTTGTTTTTCTTTAAATGTATGTCAATCCGATGAGGAATTTGATTTTTTTCTAACATTACTCTTACATGAGCTTCTTCTTCCGTAAAGCTGACTATCTCTTTATCTTTGCTCCCTCTATGGGATTTAGTTGTTCCGCAAAGATAGATAGCCTCAAGAATATTCGTTTTTCCCTGGGCATTTTCTCCATACAATATATTGGTACCGCTAGAAAAATACATATTGAGATTACTATAATTACGATAATCCTTTAATTCTAATGATTTTACAATCATAGTTGCACCAATGATTCCTTCTGCGTCACCATGGACATTATTTTATGATTTGAATCTGATCCCCGTTATATTCAACCAAATCTCCGTCATGAAGCTTTTTACCTCTTTGAACTTCAACAACTCCATTCACTTTTACTAATCCGTCAAAAATTTCATTTTTCGCATCTACTCCGGAATCAACCAGACCGGCAGCTTTCAGCGCCTGTCCCAGCTTGATGTATTCTTCTCTTAGTTTGATCTGATGCATGAGTACATCCTTTCTAAGCCTAATATTCCATACTTTAACTTCTTAAACAAACAAGTAATAGTAACATGGATTATTAAGCCATAACATTAATATTAACCGGTAAAATTAAATAAATATAAGACTGCTCCTTATCACGGATGAAGCAAGGTGCCTTAGCATTGATTAAATATATGTCAACTGATTCATCATCAATAACACGCAAAGCATCCAGTAAGAACTTTGGATTAAATCCAATCACAATATCCTTACCCTCTAACGTAATATCAATCTCTTCATTCATGGAACCGATGGCTGTATTTATTTTTAATTCAAAATCATTATTCTTGATATCGATGATAATCGGCTTTTTATCTGTTTCCCTGATCAATAAAGATGCTCTTTCGATACAGTTTTGAAGCTCTTTTTTATTAATTGTTACTTTTGTCTCGTAATCACTGGACAGCATCTGGTCAATTCGATAATACTCGCCCTCAATTAATCTTGTTAATACAACAGTATCATCAAATTCAAATAGAGCATGCTTATCTGTAAAGAAAATATGAACCATCGAAGAAACTTCACCGGATAAAATTTTACTGATTTCATTCAGAGTCTTACCGGGAACGATTATTTTCCTGTCCTCATAGGAATCCTTCATGTATATTTTACGGATGGAAATTCTATGACCATCCAGCGAAATAACTCTAAGCTCATTATTTTTGATTTCAAATAATTCTCCAGTCATGATTTTATTGCTTTCATTGTCGGAGATGGAAAATACGGTCTGTCGGATAATTTCTTTTAACGTAAATTGGGATAGAATAACTGCATTCTCTTTTTCAATCTTAGGTAAGCTCGGAAATTCCTCTCCTGATCTTCCTGATATTGAGAATTTTGCTTTTTCACAGATAATTTCTGTCATAAAGGAGGAATCAGTTGTTATGTTAACTTCATTTTCCGGAAGTCTTCTTACTATTTCTGAAAATATTTTTGCATTTAGAGCTACGGTTCCTTTTTCAATAATTATTCCCTTTACAAAAGTTTCAATACCAAGCTCCATATCATTCGCTATTAATTTAATTCCCTGGTCGGCAGCTTCTATAATCAGACATTCTAATATCGGCATAGTTGATTTTACAGGTACCGCTTTTAATACAATATTAACACCATTCAAAAGGTCCGCTTTCTGGCATTTGATTTTCATCTGTGTATAACTCCCTTCGCGATAAAATATATAAATAAATAAAAGATTCTTAGTATCCATAATAATATAGGCTGTGAATTTGTTGATATCCCTAAAAAGCGCTTAAGAATCATGGCTTTGGGCATTAGGATAACTTGTCTTAATTCTCAGCTTTTGCATGTGGACAAGATAAAAATTAAAAACATACAAAAACTGTAAAATGATTTATAAACAGAATGTCAACGAATTATCAACTTAATATCAACACAAAATCAACAGCTGGTCATAATCCTATTCGGGATTAATTTTCTTTATTAATACATCTATTGTATTATGTAAAGAAGAGTCCTGTGCCATATCACCAGATACTTTATCGAAACCGTGAAGAACAGTGGAATGATCCCTGTTACCTAAAGTCTTTCCGATTTCGGTTACAGACATATCGGTCAGACGACGGCAGAGAAACATTACAATTTGTCTGGGATAGGATACATTTCTGCTCTTATCCTTAGAATATACATCAGAGGGTAAAATATTATAATGCTCCGCTACTACTTCTACGATCAATTCGGCAGTAATTACTTTTTTCTCATTGGGTGAAATGATATCCTGTAACGCTTCCTCAGCTAATAACAGATTGAGCTCTCTCTTTTTTAATCTGGAGAAAGCAACAATCTTAGTTAATGCGCCTTCCAGCTCACGGATATTGGACTTAATATTCGTAGCGATATAGCGAAGAACTTCTTCGTCAACCTTTAAACCATCGAGTTCCTCTTTCTTACGAAGAATTGCCATTCTTGTCTCATAGTCAGGCGACTGGATATCAGCCAGAAGTCCATGCTCAAAACGCGAACGAAGCCTGTCCTCTAAAGTAAGCATTTCTTTCGGAGGACGATCACTGGAGATAATGATCTGACGTTTGGATTCGTGCAAAGTATTAAAGGTATGGAAAAACTCCTCCTGAGTTCTTTCCTTACCTATTATAAATTGTATATCATCAATAAGAAGAATATCGATGGATCGATACTTATCCCTGAACTGGGTCGTTGTATTCTTCTGAATGGCATCAATCAGCTCATTCGTAAACTTTTCACTAGTAACATAAAGCACTTTTGTATCGGGATTTTGATTCAATACAAAATGAGCGATGGAGTGCATCAAATGCGTCTTACCAAGACCTACTCCACCGTAAATAAAAAGAGGATTATAAATTTCACCTGGGTTTTCAGCAACTGCGAGCGCCGCAGCCCTTGCAAACTCATTATTACCACCAACTACAAAGGTATCAAAGGTATATCTGGCATTTAAAAATGTCGGTCCGTTATTTTTTTTCTTCGAAACGACGGGTTCAACTGCCTTTTTTTCAGAATCAATCTGGCTTTGGAGAACAAACCGGATATCATAGGGTTCATTCAATATCTCTTCTATCGAAACTTTTAATAAAAGTTCATACTTATTCTTAATAACACTCAAACTCGGAGGTCCAATGCGTTCATCATTGATCAGAATAGTTATAACATGATCCGCAACATCATATACCTTAAGTGGTTTGAGCCACGTGTTATAGGATACGTCTGTTATGCCATATTCCGATATCATATATTTTAAAATGTCGTCCCATTTCGATTGAATTAAATTCTTCATTGTAGCCTCCATCAATACTCACATAGATATATATTATAACAAAATTATTAAATTTTCAATGGTTAATCTGTCATTCTTTATTTTTAGTCCAATTGTGGAAGAGTGGACAAGGATTTATACATTATAAACAAGACATCAAATGTTTATAAAACCTAAGAATTATTAACTTTCTAATTAAAAAAACTACAACTTATCCACATAAGTATAAAAGTTATCAACAAATGTGCATATTAATAAGGAAAGAATTCATTTTCAGGGATATGCACAAAGGCCAGAAAACAAAAGATTCACTTGACGTAGCTAGGTATTGCGAATATAATAGACGTGATATTCCAAAATTATATAAGTAAAATAGAGAAAATTCGCTTATCATATTGCACGGTGCGTTAAAAGGAGGTGCAGAGCAATGAAAATGACATTCCAACCGAAAAAAAGATCCCACTCTAAGGTACACGGCTTTAGAGCAAGAATGGCTACAGCAGGTGGCCGAAAAGTATTGTCTGCTAGAAGAGCAAAAGGAAGAAAGAAGTTATCTGCATAGGTCGCAATTATGTGACCTTTTCTTCTATTGCTGAAAGCAGAGGAACGGAGTAATCTGTTCCAATTATTTTCAAACAAGAGAAATTATATCAGGTGAATGTAAATCATGAAATAGGTAAGTAAAGAAGATAACTCATATTCTTCTTTGCTTGCTTAATCATCTTCTTTTTTCATTTTCAACAGCACCTATACATTCATTTTCTTGTATTACTAGGACAAGGTATATAAACATGAAATTTTCCGAGGCGTTAAAAGATAACGAAGACTTTAAAGAAATATACCGTACCGGTAAATCATTTGCGAATAAATATTTAATCATGTATGTGAAAAAGAATGATTCTGGCATTAACCGACTTGGAATATCGGTAAGTAAAAAAGTGGGCAATAGTGTTGTGAGACACAGGATAACCAGATTGATCAGGGAAAGCTATCGATTATCGGAGGATAGTTTTTTAAGCGGATTAGACATTATCGTTGTGGCAAGAGTAGGTGCCAAAGGGAAAGACTACAGTGAGATAGAAAGTGCATTGTTACACTTGATGAAGTTCCATAAAATCAGAAAAGAAATGAGTAATTTTTAACGGATAGAGAGAAGAATAATTGTAGGGGTATAGAAGTGATTATTAAGAAACTATTTATTGTATTGTTAAAGATATATCGAAAATATATATCTCCTCTTAAGAGAACTCCAAGCTGCATCTATACACCTACCTGCTCTTTATATGCAATTGAGGCGTTGGAAAAGTATGGAGCTCTCAAAGGAACATATTTAGCTGTGAGAAGAGTTTTAAGATGCCATCCGTTTCACAAGGGTGGATATGATCCTGTCCCGTAGGACATTTGAG
>Ga0207834_1000643_pt1 | contig 12057 bp, 10 predicted proteins | sample LuqExpMetagenom5_FD_187763 | JGI IMG/M metagenome (GOLD analysis project Ga0207834, IMG submission 187763) | Tropical forest soil microbial communities from Luquillo Experimental Forest, Puerto Rico - Sample 5 (SPAdes) | ecosystem: Environmental > Terrestrial > Soil > Tropical forest ...
GGCTCGAGGGCGTTACAGTAGCCAGCGTCGCCGATGATCTGAAACCTGTGCAGGGTTCCAACGAGTATGTAGAGTGCGATACGCTTCTGCTCTCAGTGGGCTTGATACCTGAAAATGAGATAACGAAGGCGGCTGGTATCCGTATGGACCCGGTGACAGCCGGCCCCGTTACGGATAAAGGCATGGCGACGTCCATGCCCGGTGTTTTCGCCTGCGGCAACGTAGTCCGTGTGCATGACCTTGTCGACAATGTTACAAGGCAGGGCGAACTTGCGGGAAGGACTGCGGCCGCCTGGATAGCAGCGAAACGAATCGCAGTAATTGTGCCACGGAGGCAGTGATGGAGAAAGAGATCATATGTATCGTATGTCCGAAAGGGTGTAAAATTAGTGCCCGGTTGAGATCTGAAAATGCCGCCTCTTATGAGATATCGGGCCACAGCTGTACAAGGGGATATGAATACGCGATAAGCGAGTGTACAAATCCCGTACGGACGCTTACGACAACGGTACGCCTGCTTTGCGGAGAAGGAGACGGAGTCCGGCATACAGGCGGAATAAGGCCGGTACTTGTGCCGGTCAAATCCTCGGCACCGCTTCCGAAGGACTTGCTGAAGGAGTGCATGAAAGCAGTGAATTCGGCTGCAGCAAGGCCACCCGTCAGGATCGGAGATGTTATCATACGTGATATCCTGGGCACAGGTGCGGACATTATAGCAACAGCCAATATTACCGGGGAGGAACACAGATGGATAAGCGGTTCATCATCGCGCTCGACCAGGGGACGACAAGCTCAAGGGCGGTCATCTTCAACAGCGTCGGCGGAAAAATAGAATGTATCAGGAGCAGGCCGCTGACACAGCATTACCCCAGGCCGGCATGGGTCGAGCACGACCCGGAGGAGATCTGGTCGACGCAGCTCGATTCCCTTAAAGAGGCAATAACGACTTCGGGAATAGATTTGGCGGAAGTCGCCTGTGTTGGTATAACTAACCAGCGTGAAACGGTCATCGTCTGGGACCGTCTGACAGGCACACCCGTATGCAACGCCGTCGTATGGCAATGCCGCAGAACGGCCGACATCTGCAACGATCTCAAGGCCGGAGGCTACGACGACCTGATAAGGCAGAAAACGGGCCTTGTCACAGATGCGTATTTCTCAGGATCGAAAATAAAATGGATACTGGATAATGTCGAAGGCGCCCGCAAGCGGGCTGAAGCAGGCGAACTGCTCGCCGGAACCGTTGATTCATGGCTTGTCTGGAAGCTCACGGGAGGCAGGATACATATAACGGATTTTTCGAACGCTTCACGTACAATGCTCCTGAATATAAATACACTCGACTGGGACGACGAACTGCTTAAGATATTGGAAATACCAAGGTGCATGCTTCCGTCACTCGTGCAGTCGTCCGGGTTTATTGCCAATACGTCGAAGGATATTCTGGGGGTGGAGATACCCATAAGCGGCATCGCGGGCGACCAGCAGTCCGCACTGTTCGGCCAGGCCTGTTACGGGGAGGGTTCGGCGAAAAATACATACGGCACCGGCTGCTTCATTCTTATGAACACGGGCAGCAGGCCCATCATTTCAAAAAACAGGCTTCTGACTACCATTGCGTGGGTACTGGACGGAAAAGCCGAATATGCGCTCGAAGGCAGTGTTTTCAATGCAGGCTCTGCAATACAATGGCTGAGGGATGAAATAAAGCTGATCGGCAGCGCTCCCGAGGCTGACGCGGCTGCGGAAACAGTTCCCGATACAGACGGCGTCTATATAGTTCCGGCTTTTACAGGCCTCGGAGCGCCGTACTGGGATATGTACGCGAGAGGCGCACTTGTTGGGCTTACCCGGGGCACCAGGAGGGAACACCTGATCCGCGCAGTGCTGGAAGCGATCGCTTATCAGAGCAGGGATGTCCTAGAAGCTATGGAGAACGACTCAGGTATCAGGATCGCCGAATTGAAGGTCGACGGCGGCGCCAGCGTAAGCAATTTCCTTATGCAGTTCCAGGCGGATATAATGGATGTGGTCGTCAAGCGGCCTGAGATCGCAGAGACTACGGCGCTTGGAGCAGCTTATCTTGCAGGCCTGGGCGCCGGGTTATGGGAAAGCAGGGATGAGATCTCTCAGAGCTGGAAGATGGGCAAGGCATACGAACCCGCTATGGCGAAAGACCGGAGAGAAAAGCTGTACAGGGGCTGGAAAAGGGCTGTCGACCGCTCCATGCGCTGGGAAGAGAGATAACGCACGCAGGTATCCGAGGAGGTATCTTTATGAACCGGGAAAGTTTTACGTTTACGGGCGTCAACGGGCATGAAGAATATGTATACAGTTGGAACACCGATACAAAGCCGCGGTGCATACTGCTGATAATACATGGAATGGCGGAGCATGGAGGCAGGTATTCCGATTTTGCAGGTTTTCTCAATAAAAAGGGTATTTCCGTCTATGCATCGGATCTGCGCGGACACGGCGTAACGGGCGAAAGGAACGGCAACCTGTGCGATCTCGATAATGACGGCTTCAACGGGATAGTGGAGGACCATGCGAAACTTATCGGGCTGCTGCGCGAAAAACATGCCGGTGTCCCGCTGTTTATCCTTGGGCACAGCTTCGGTTCGTTTATTGCCCAGGAATTCATAAGAACTCATGGGAAAGAAATCAGCGGGGCCGTACTGACCGGTACCGGCTTTATGAAAGGGCCGGAGATCCTGCTGGGCCAGGCTGCAGCATTCATTTCCATGATTTTCGGAAGCCATAGACCCAATAAATTTATCAATTCTTTAAGTTTCGGTACATATAACAAAAGGATAATAAGTCCGACGTCCAAATTTTCATGGCTTTCACGCGATGAAAATATTGTACGGTCATACGATAATGACAGGTACTGCGGGAACACCATGAGCACCGGCTTTTACCGCTGTTTTTTCAAAGGCTTGAACAGCCTTTACCGGAGAAAGCCTGACTTGCCTGCAAGTCTTCCCATTGCAATACTTTCAGGCGCCGAAGACCCTGTCGGAAAATATGGTAAAGGTCCGGAAAAGCTGTTCGGATGGTATCGCTTCCGGGGCATGACCGATATCTGCCTCAAGCTGTATGAGGGCAGCAGGCATGAAATATTGAATGAGACGAACAGGGCCGAGGTCTATGACGACATCTCGGGATGGTTCGACAAGCATATAGCCGATTAAAACCAAACACCGGGGACATTGCTCTCGCCCCTGGACACGGCTCTTACACTACGGCCCCGAGAAGCAGTATTCCGAGGTTCTGGCTATAGATCCTCGGCAGCTGTCCAAATGCGACCGGGTTGACTCCGGTCCCGGTTTCTATCGTATAGCCTGGCCTGCGGAATTCCTGCAGGAACCAGTCCTTGTAGCCAGCGTATGCTGCTTCGGCTGTACCCGTTTCTATCGAGTAGCCGCTAATTGCCGCGAATTGCCTTGCTATCGGGAGCGACTGGGGAGGAGCATAATTGTCGAACTGCCAGTAGATCACTTCTCCCTGCGTGTGGTATGCGATAACTATGCGAAAATTGTGCGCGCGAGTAAAGTCTACCATTGCCCTGGACTCCGGCTCCGACAGGGGCGCATCGCCGCCGAAATCCCTCGGTCCCGGTTTAGTGATGCCCTCTTTGATCTCTTCCTGCTTCTCCTTGTCCCAGTCCGCCGGATAATTCAGATTCAGGTCCACTCCTCTTATGTTGGCCTTCCATACGCTTGGAAGCGGGAGACCTGTCGTGTTGAGCCTTGCCGCCCTTATAAACGCGGGATCTTCATAATTGGGCCAATACTGCACAAGATCCATTCCGTCAGGGTTTACGACCGGGATCAGATATATGCTGGTCAGATTGTACAGATCCCTGATATTGTAACCAAGGATGCTGCTTCCTGTTGAATAGGCCTTGGAATATTCCTCTATGAATTTCATCAGCATCGGGGTATTGATGTATTCGTTTGCATGGTGAGTAGCGTTATAGTGTACTTCCCTGCTGCCTCTTCCGAGCCTCAGGTAGGTCAGATCCCTTCCCATGACGCTTTTCCCGGCGGAACCGGTTTCTATGAACGGATACCTGGCTTTTAGCCCCTGTATCTGATATTGGATAATTTCATAAGTCGGTTCTATGTCAAACGTTACGACATCTATCCCGTAAGGTACGATCAGCCGCTGTCCCACGGTTATCATGTTCGGATTGATACCGGGGTTGGCCGTGACTATTGCGTTTACGGTCGTATAATATCTTCTTGCGATATTGTAAAGAGTATCTCCGGGGCGGACAGTGTATGTATCGTATCCTCTGAGGAACTTGATGAGTACGTTCCATGTAGCAGGTCCCACTATCCCGTCGGGCGTAAGCCCGTTATCTCTCTGGAAAGCGATCACCGCCTGCTTCGTTTGATTGCCGAAAACTCCGTCGACCGATCCTGCATTATAGCCTATCCTGTTAAGTACACTCTGAACGACCCTTACATCCGGCCCGGTCGAGCCGGTCGCTACTGTTTGCATACTCCAACCACCCATCTTTTTCGATGTATTATTATATTAACAAAGCGAATCAAATGTGTTTCCAGTTCTGCTTGATATTTCATGTTGGATGATATACAATCTACTCGGATGCTGCTGATTCAAGGCATCATATAAGTACTCAAACAGGGGATGTAATGGAAAATTCAGGTTACCGCGAAGTCCTGCAGCAAAATTCGAAGCTTCTTACTACATTGCTGGATGTATCAAACCTTGTCTCTTCGACAATGGAACTGAAACCGCTGCTTGAAGCAATTCTGGACAAACTCAGGACTATCATCGAATATAAAAACGCTAAAATATTTATCACCGACGGCAGCAAGGCAAGCGTTATCGCGCACCGTTCGGCTATCCCCAAAGATATGGAGGGGAATTTCCCTCTGCCGTTCGGCGCATGGCTCGCCAATGAAAAAAAACCGGTGGTGATCGATGATCTGCTTTCGGATGATGAATTTACCGTACGGTTCAGATACGATATGAGCACGTACATGGATACCGTTTACAGGGATGTCCGGTGCTGGATGAGCCTGCCCATGATCTACAAGGACAATGTGATTGGGATCATGACGTTGGACCATGGCGAACCCGGTTATTACAGGACATATCATATAGAACTCGGAAAAGCGTTCGCAAATCAGGCTGCTATCGAATATGAGAATGCGAAGCTGTTCAACGAGATATCAAAAAGAGCTGATGAGACAAAAACGCTTCTGAGTATCCAGCAAGCCATAACCAGCCGGCTCGAGCTGGACTCTGTACTCAGGCTGATAGCAGGGGAGGCAAGGAGACTTACCAACTCCAATTCGACAGCAGTTTACCTTGTTGATGAAAATGTCGGGGAACTTGAGCTCGCGGTTCTTTCCGGAGTCAATCATAATGCTCTGACAGGGATGCGTATCCCGATCAGGGGTTCTGCAGCCGGAGAAAGCCTTCTCCTGCATGAATCGAGGATATTTGACAGGGAGAGGATCGAGAATACTCCGGAACATAAGCTTGCCGAAATAACTGAAATGCACACCTGCCTTTATGTGCCGCTTTTCGCCGGCTCAAGGCCCGTCGGAGTCATTGCGGCCTTCAGCAGAGTCGAGGGGGAGTTCAATTCCGAGGATGAGAGAATATTCAGCATGTTTGCGCCCAGCGCCGTAATAGGCATTGAGAATGCAAGACTGTACCAGGAGGAAAAAAGGGAGCTTCAGGAGAACGAGCAAAGACGGCACGTAGCAGAAGGGCTGAGGGAGATACTCAGAGCATTGAACTCGAACAGGTCCCTTGAAGAAATACTCGAGTTTATAGTGAAGGAGGCAGCGAGGCTTCTGCATACGGATTCCGCCGCTCTCTTCAGGCTCACTGATGATAAAACGACATTGGCGCTGGAAGCTTCCTGCGGACTTCCGCATTATGCAAGAAACGAGGCCAGAGTCAGCTCCGATGACGGTATCCTCGGCAAGTCATTTATTGAAAGAAGACCGATCGTCAGGAACGAACTTACCGAGATAGATTCGCTGTATAAAGCCGACCCCATCCAAAACACCTACCTTAAATGGCTGCATGACAACTGCAGCGGTATGATGGCGGTGCCCCTGATCTGCAAGGATGAAGTATACGGCGGGATAGCGCTTTACTTCAAGAAGGATGAAAAGCAGCCATTCAGAATAATTACGAAGGAAGAGATCGGCCTTGCAATGACATTTGCGGATCAGGCCGCACTGGCAATCGACAACACCAGGCTCAGGAAGCAGGCCGAGGATATTGCTGTTGCAGCGGAAAGGAACAGACTGGCAAGGGACCTGCATGATGCGGTCACGCAGACTCTGTTTTCCTCGAGCCTCATTGCCGAAGTACTGCCAAAGATATGGGAGCGCAGCAGAGAAGAAGGAATGAAGAGGCTGGATGAGCTGAAACAGCTGACACGCGGCGCTTTGGCCGAGATGAGAACGCTGCTTTTCGAGCTGAGGCCCGCGACACTGGTGGAGGCGCCCCTCGGCGAACTGCTGAGGCAGCTTTCGGAGGCTGTGACCGGGCGTGCCAGGATACCGGTATCGCTTGATGTAAAAGGTTCGGCGAAACTGCCGCCGGAGGTAAAGATCGTATTTTACCGGATAACACAGGAAGCATTGAATAATATAGCAAAGCACTCGGGAGCTTCAAAGGCGGTTATCGAGCTTTTGGCAAACGAGGATGAACAGCTTGGAGTTATAGTGGCGAATCTGAGGATCGCTGACGACGGAAAAGGTTTCGACCCGGGAAGCGTGACATCTGAGCATTTCGGGATAGGTATCATGAAGGAGCGGGCCGAGTCGGCCGGAATAAAGCTGAAAGTGACATCCGAACCGGGCGCAGGAACTGTTATTGAGCTTGAGTGGGTCGGCAGCATAGTACATTAATTGACATAACGAAGTTTGCAGGTAAATAGATCGTGATAGTTGTTTTGGAGGATTATTATGGAAAACGGAAAAATAAGAATATTGATAGCAGATGACCACAGTGTTGTCAGAAGCGGATTATGCGCATTCCTACAGGTATTTGACGACTTCGAACTCGTCGGGGAAGCCTCCGATGGCAGGGAAGCGGTCGAAGCCTGTGGTAAATGCAAGCCGGACGTCGTGCTCATGGACCTGCTGATGCCGGTAATGGACGGCGCACAGGCTACCCAGGCTATTCGCGGGCGTTTCCCGGAGACTCAGGTGATCGTGCTGACCAGCTTCAAGGAAGATGACCTGATAGAAAGGGCGCTGCAGGCCGGTGCGATAGGATACCTGCTCAAAAATGTTTCGGCCGATGAGCTGGCCGGCGCAATACGCTCTGCTTACGCCGGACGTCCGACACTGGCCCCCGAAGCTACACAGGCTCTGATCAAGGCATCCGGCCGCAGACAGGACCGTGACAGCGAGCTGACCCAAAGAGAAAAGGAAGTACTCAAAATGATGATAGATGGCCTCAGCAATCCTGAAATAGCAGAAAAGCTGATAGTAAGCAGATCTACAGTGAAATTCCATGTGAGCAGCATACTGTCGAAGCTGGATGCAGTCAGCAGAACAGAGGCAGTTGCCATAGCACTGCAGAAGAAGCTGGTTTGAAGCGCCTATCTCATTTACCTGGCCATATGGCCAGGTAAACAACAGGCCATCCGGACAGTAGAAATCCACCCATGTGATTGAAGCATATGGCTGGATTTTTTATTACAATTGAAGCATGGGAGTATATCGCAGAGCAATCTGAAATGGGGTGATGGCATGCGGATACTGATAGCCGACGACCAGGCTGATGTACGTTCTGCTCTTATGATATTGCTTGAGCATACTGATGATGATTTCAAGTTCGAAGAAGCGCAAGATACCGCAAGTCTGTTCGAAAAAGCCGAGGCTTTTCGGCCTGAAATAATATTGCTTGATTGGGAGCTTTCCGGCAGTAACATGTGGGATGAGGTCTCAAGCTTAAGAAAACTGGTGTGCGGAGTCTCAATAATAGCATTGAGCAGCAGGCCTGAGGCGGCCCGGACTGCCAGGGCCGCCGGAGTAGAGGCTTTTGTCAGCAAGGGCGAGAACTCCGATGTACTGCTTGAAACTATCCATAGGGTGAAACAGGAGACTAGCCAAACGGCCAGGTGAAAGACTAAACCTGTGGCCTGCTGAAAATCCGTTCTGCTGACTGATGTACAGTCAAAGCTGAAACCGTATAATGAATTCAGTAGTTAAAACCTGGCCGGTCCGGTCGTATCCGGATCAGGCGTAAGTGATACCGGAGGTTGTTGAAATGGAAAGAGCAGATAATGAATTGATAAAACTGTGCCTTGAAGGAAATAATGATGCCTTCTCCGAATTGATATCGAGATATAAAAGGCTGATTTATTCCGTAGCCTACAAGTTCTCCAGAGACAATGAAGAAGTCAACGATATGGCTCAGGAAGCGTTCATCAAGATCTACAAATCGCTTTCCAGGTATGACAGCCAGTACAAGTTCTCGACTTGGAGCGTAAAGGTTGCGACCAACATTTGTCTGGATCATGTAAGGCGCAAAAAGCTCAACACTGTCTCGCTGGAGGAGATAGAGAATTACACGGGCAGCAGCAATTCACCCGAAGAATATTTCATGCGAAAGGAGCATACCCAGGTACTGAGGAATGCCATCGACGGTCTTCCCGAGATATACAGGATACCTATCATAATGTACCATCAGAAGGGTATGTCCTATAAGGAGATCGCCGATTCACTCGGAAAACCTATGTCGATCATAAAGAACAGAATATTCAGAGCAAGGCATGCCCTCAGGGAAAACCTCGCGGGAGTCGCATAAAAGGAAAGCCAGATGCTTACCAGAGCGTCTGCGGGCCATTATATGCACTTGACTGGCCTATGGCCATCCACATATAATATTAATAGGTGGATGCTACCATTTTTATTAGGGGGTGGCAGATGAGGAGCATATACATTGTCCTAACGGCTACCGGTACCTGGTTTTCCAGATGTATCGGCCTTTATACGAAAGAGAGATACAATCATGTTTCACTCTGCCTCGACGCCGGGATCAACAGGTTTTACAGCTTCGGCAGGAAAATCGTCTGGTTTCCGCTGTTGGGCGGGTTTGTTGTCGAACGTAGGGACACAGGGATATATAAGGCATTTGGAAATACAACATGCGCTATCTACAGGCTTGATATCGATGATGACAAATTCAAGACTCTGAAACAGTCGGTAAAGCTTTTTGTCAGGAACAGAGAGGAGTACGGATATAACCTTCTGGGACTGATAGGGGTTATTATGAACGTGCCGATGAAGAGAAAAAACAAGTTTTTCTGCACGCAGTTTGTTGCATTAATGCTGCAAATCAATCAAATACATGATTTCGGGAAAGACCCGTCACTAGTCACTCCGCGCGATTTCTACAATATTTCTGACATGACGCTCGTTTATGAGGGCAGGCTCAGAGATTACGTGAATTTATCACAAAATAGCTCTCTTGCGCTTAATTTATAAATTTTGAAACAGGGGGACAGTTCTTTCGTTCCATTTTGCTCGCAAAATGGAACGAAAGAACTGTCCCCCTGTTTCACTTGATTTAAAGCTGATCAGTATACATATACCATGTGGCCGATCCTTGCCCGTATGGGTTTGGACCAGAGCCATTTGTTCGTTGCGCTGTCATCGAAATAATAGAGTGCTCCGTGGCTGGGATCGCTACCCTTCAGCGCTTCAAGGGCTGCCTGTCTGTCGATGTCCCTGGCAGGTCTGCTGATCCAGCCGTTTTCTACCGGCGTAAACTGGTAGTATCCGCTATCCTTTTCATAAATGACGGAAGTTATCGTATTCGGGAAAAGATTGCTCTTTACCCTGTTAACGACCACAGCCGCTACGCCTACCTTGGCGCTGTATGGTTCGCTTTCAGCCTCGGCCCTGACAAGTCTGGCCAGAAGGTCGACTTCAGCCTGGGTATAGTTAATCGCAGCCTGTCCTGACTTAGGCGTCGCACTTGAATTTGCCGATGCCGGGACATTCAGTTTCTGGCCGGCGTAAATGGCATTGTCCCATTTATTATTGGCCTTCCTTAGCGAATACAGGCTAACTCCGAGTTTTTTTGCGATAAGGTATAACGTATCGCCTGACTTTACGGTATAAGTGCTGGCCCTGACATACAATACCTGACCGGGATAGATCATATTGCCGGATAATCCGTTGTCAGACCTTATCGTTGAGGACGAGACTGCAAACAGCTGTCCGATCCCGTAAAGCGAGTCGTTTGCCTGAACGGTATAATTTGCCGCAAAGGCAGTGTTTGCCAGGAACGCTGACGCAAGAACAATTCCTGCAACCATCGTGCCCAGTTTCTTGAATATATTCATTTTTACCCCCTTTAGCCTCCGAGGTTAGCTGACGGGTTCGGGTCGAGGAACCACCCTACTCATTTCGAGATTCACCCATGGATACGGCCGCATGTCTGCCGCCGATTCCTAATTGTATCCCCCGTACTCCTTGCGGAGATTCGGCACTTGTTTTTATGGCATTTGCTCGTACGAATACATTTATTCGAGCAAGTGTCCCCGATATCTAGGTATTTTAACAGATGAGCCGACGGTAATTCCATACAATATTTATGGTAATAGAGGAATAATGTATAATGTAAGGGGGAATCAATGTAAATACTGGGGTGATGGTATGTACGGGTTAGTACTGGAAGGCGGCGGGGGCAGGGGAGCCTATCAGGCAGGCGCCTGCAAGGCAATCAAGGAAATGGGGCTCGAGATCGGAATGGTCGCCGGCTGCTCTGTCGGTGCGCTGAACGGTGCAATGGTCGTTCAGGGAGATACTGACAAGGCGTATGACGTATGGTATGATCTAGATCCTGCCAGCGTAATCGATTTTGCCGCCAGCGAACTTGCAGATTATGCTGAAAACGGCTTCAGATCGGAAGTCTTGAAGGATCTTGTGCGCAATATAAAGAAGATCATAGCAGATGGGGGTCTTAACGTCGCGCCGCTCGAGAAGCTGGTAAAAGATGTGCTGGATGAAGAGCTTATAAGAAAATCGAAAATGGGCTTCGGCGTCGTAACGGTTGACCTTACACAAAGAAAAGCCGTCGAAATATATAAGGAGAATATCCCGTACGGACAACTGGCCGACTATGTCATAGCCAGCGCGAGTTTCCCCGCCTTCAAAAGGACTATAATTGACGGAAGATCGTTCATAGATGGTGCACTGTACAATGTCCTTCCTGTGAACCTCGTCAGTGACAGGGGATTTAAAAACATTATCGTTCTTCGTACATACGGACTCGGCATAAAAAGGCATTTCAACAGGAACGGTCTCAATATTGTAAGCATATCGCCGTCGGAAAGCCTGGGATCCACCATGGACTTTACGAACAAAACCGCACGCAGGAATCTTGAACGCGGTTATGAAGATGCGTGCAGAGTGCTGGAGAAGCACGGCAGCGAGCCGGAGAACGGTTGATCGGTGCCGGCTCCGACCGCTTTTATGGGATTATATGGATTATTATGAATATCACTGTTTCAGGGTATGCTATTGATGCTGTGAAGAAATTTGGCAATCAAAAGTATGGAACGGTGATATTTTTTAATGGGTTTGATAGCGGCAACATATGTTATTCTGTCAGGTTTAATCATTTATCTTTTCATATTGCTTTCAAAACGGAAGACTGACCGCTGTGTTCAAGTTAGAGATACCATACTTGCTGATGAAGATCTGCAGAAGCATGCGGTCGAAATAGCCCGCAACCACCCTGTAGGGAAATCGGTAAAAAGCCTGCACTGGCTGGTCAAGCGCCTTAATGACAACTACGGTTTCATTACAAGCGTATACAGGGAACTGGACGCCGATGTAAAGGAATCGATGCAGACAGCTCCTGCCGCGGAATGGCTCCTCGATAATTTCTATATAATCGAGGAACAGGTAAAGCTAATCAGGAGGAGTTTGTCGCGGGGGCAGTATTCAAGGCTTCCCATACTTAAGAAGGGATATCTGAAGGGTTACCCCAGGGTATACGCAATAGCTCTGGAGATGGTAGCGCATTCGGACG
>Ga0207834_1000644_pt1 | contig 12049 bp, 4 predicted proteins | sample LuqExpMetagenom5_FD_187763 | JGI IMG/M metagenome (GOLD analysis project Ga0207834, IMG submission 187763) | Tropical forest soil microbial communities from Luquillo Experimental Forest, Puerto Rico - Sample 5 (SPAdes) | ecosystem: Environmental > Terrestrial > Soil > Tropical forest ...
CCTTCTGAACAGCAAGAATCTGTTCAAGCCGGACATGCTGGCCACCATGACCTTCGAAAGCCGGCCTGAAAATCAGCTCACGGTTCCCATCACCGCGGTGGTCCGCGAAGAGAACAAGGATTTCGTCTTTATCGCTGTTGGCAACCAGGAATTCGCGCTGCGCGAAGTGGAGCTGGGGCCCGAGGTCGCCGATCACCGTGTGGTTTTACGTGGCCTGCACATCGATGAAACCATCGTGCTCAACGGCGCCTTCCACCTGAACAACAAGCGCAAGCAGGACCAGATCAAAGGAGAACAGTAATGCAGAAACTGATTGCCGGTGTTCTGCATCAACGGCTTGTAATCCTTGTGGTGTCGGCCATCCTGTTCGGATTTGGATTGAATGCGACAAGACACCTCTCGGTTGACGCCTTCCCCGACGTAACCAACGTTCAGGTCCAGATCGCCACTGAAGCCGCCGGCAAATCACCGGAAGAGGTGGAGCGATTCGTCACCGTCCCAATCGAGATCGGCATGACCGGACTGCCCGGCCTGAAGGAAATGCGCTCGCTCAACAAACCTGGACTGTCTTTGATCACCCTGGTTTTTGAAGATGGCAAGAGCGTCTACTTCGAGCGCCAACTGGTCAGCGAACGGCTTTCCGAATTGCGCGACCGCATGCCGGAAGGCGTCACACCCGTGCTCGGCCCCGTCAGCAATGCGCTCGGCGAGGTCTATCAGTACACCCTGGAAACTCCCGAAGACGGCAAACGCACACTTACCCACGATGAGTTGGTGGAGCGGCGCACGCTGGAAGATTGGGTGGTGCGTCCCTTGCTGCGTTCCATCCCCGGCGTGGCGGAAATCAACTCCACCGGCGGCTACGTCAAGCAATACGAGACCCTGGTCGATCCGCAAAAGCTGCGCTACTTCGGCCTCTCCATCGACGACGTCTACAACGCACTCAAGCGCAACAATGAGAATGCAGGCGGCGGTATTCTGCAGCAACATGCCGAGCAATATCTGATCCGCAGCATTGGCCTGATCCACGGTGTAGACGATATCCGCAACATCGTGCTCAAGCAGAATGCCGGCACACCGGTTTACATCCGCGACGTGGCGGAGGTGCGCACCGGTGAAGAAGTCCGCTACGGCGCCATGACCAAAGGCGGCTACACCGAGTCAGTCGGTGGCGTGGTGATGATGATCGCCGGTGGCAACGCCAAGGAAATCGTCAGCCGCGTGAAGGAGCGCGTTGACGAAATTAACCGCAAGAACATGATCCCGGGCGGACTCAAGATCGTGCCCTATTACGATCGTTCGCGGCTCGTGGATTCTGCGATTCGCACGGTCACGGAGGTATTGGGAGAGGGCATTATCTTGGTCGTCATCGTCCTGTTCCTGTATCTGGGCGATCTGCGTTCCAGCATTATTGTCAGCACCAATCTTCTCCTCACGCCATTGCTCACCTTCCTGGTGATGAATCACTACGGCATGTCGGCCAATCTGATGTCTCTTGGAGGTCTGGCAATTGCCATCGGCTTAATGGTGGATGGCTCGGTCGTTGTGGTGGAAAACATCTTCTCCCGGCTCAGTCACGGCGGCAAGGAGAGCCGCCTGCACATTGTGTGCAACGCCGTCGTGGAAGTGGCTACTCCGGTCATCTTTGGCGTCACCATCATCGTGCTGGTCTTCCTGCCCCTGATGACGCTCGAAGGCACGGAGGGCAAGATGTTCTCGCCTCTGGCCTTCACCATCGCCATTGCCTTGCTGCTCTCTCTGGTACTCTCGCTCACCCTTTCGCCTGCACTGTCCATGTTCTGGCTGAAGGGAGGTAGCGAGGAAGACACACGTTTTGTGCGCTGGCTGCGTGCTCCGTACCAAAAGGTTTTGGACTGGGCCATGCACAACCGGATCAAGTGCGTCTCCGGTGTTGTTGCATTATTCTTCGTCTCGCTTTGTCTGTTTCCACTGCTTGGCACGGCCTTCATTCCTGAGATGCAGGAAGGCTCGCTGGGACCGAATGCAGATCGCGTGCCCAACATCTCGCTGGAAGAGTCCATCAAGATGGAACTCCAGATGCAGCAAGCCATGGCCGATATTCCTGGCGTGGAGCGCGTTGTTTCCCGCCTGGGACGCGGCGAATCGCCAGCCGATCCTGCCGGCCCCAACGAAGCGGACGTGATTGCCACGCTGACGCCATATGATGAGAGACCGCGCGGCATGTCGCAAGAAAAGATCGCCGATCAAATGCGCCAGCGTCTGGCACGTTTCCCCGGCATCAACCTCGTCATGTCGCAACCCATCTCTGATCGCGTGGATGAGATGGTAACCGGTGTGCGCGCGGATGTGGCTATCAAAATCTTCGGCGACGATCTGGATACTCTGATCGCCAAGGCCAAGGAGATTGCCAAGGTTGCTTCCACCATTCCCGGCACTCAGGACACACGCGTGGATCGCGTCGGCGGCCAGCAGTATCTGGTAATCGACATCGATCGCAGCGCGATTGCGCGCTATGGCCTGAACGCCGCCGACGTGAACGACACCATCGAGATGGCCGTGGCCGGAAAATCCGCGACCGAGATCTACGAAGGAGAACGGCGCTTCCAATCCATCGTGCGCCTGCCGGCCAACTACCGCAGCCGCCTGGACGATATTCGCCAGCTCATGGTGGCCTCACCCAGCGGCATGCGTGTACCGCTTGAGGACATTGCCAAAATCCGCGTGCAGGAAGGCCCTGCGCAGATCAATCGTGAAATGGGCAAACGCAGAATCGTGGTCGGCATCAATGTGCAAGGGCGCGATCTCGGCGGTTATGTGGCCGAGCTGCAAAAAACCGTCAACGCAAAGGTGCCTCTGCCTACCAGCTACTATCTGGAGTGGGGCGGCCAGTTCCAGAACATGCAGCGCGCCATGCGCCATTTGATGATCATTGTGCCGGTCACCATTGGCGCCATCTTCTTCCTGCTCTTTCTGCTCTTCCACTCGGTACGTTTTGCCGCGCTGATTATTACGGTCTTGCCGCTGGCCTCCATCGGCGGCGTCTTCGGCCTGTTCATCACACAGGAGTATCTCTCCGTACCTGCCTCGGTCGGCTTTATTGCGTTGTGGGGCATCGCGGTGCTGAACGGTGTCGTGCTGGTCTCCTACATCCGCAAGCTGCGTCAGGAAGGCATGTCGCAGAACGAAGCGGTTCTGCAGGGCACCCGCCTGCGCTTCCGCCCGGTGATGATGACCGCAACCGTTGCCGCGCTCGGTCTGGTGCCTTTCCTGTTCGCCACCGGTCCCGGATCGGAGATTCAAAAGCCGCTGGCCATCGTGGTGATCGGCGGCCTAGTGACCTCCACTCTGCTCACCTTGATCGTGGTTCCCTGCCTCTACGGCCTGTTTGAAGGCAAGGAACAGATCACGCAGGACAAGGAAATGGAGCATCACCTACTCAGTTAATGCGCTTGCGGGCTTTTCTTCCCCGGAGGAAGAGCCCGCAACGGTTGAGGGAGAGAGGAATGCGTGAGTGCGTCGTCCTCTCTCCCTCGTTTTTTGCCTTTCCTACACGAGCTTCGCTGAACGAATACCGACCCTCCCGAGCCACATCATCGCGACACGCTCTTCCACCTCATGCACAAACCTGTGCGTGCTGCCCTCTCGAGTACCTCACGGTTCTCCTGAGGACCAGTCGTCGCAATTCCATCCTGCACAGCACAGATGCGGTGATAGAGCGCAGAGGTGCGCTCCTGATCACATAAGAATCACCACTTCGATTCAGTTTCGAATTCCAGGCGCCAAAAAGCACAACAGCCGGCAAGCAGCCGGCTGTTGTGCGATCAATTTGGTGGATCAGGCTACCACAAGCACTTTCGCTCCGGCAGAGGATCGATGGTATCGATCATGCGCGCCATCAGCTTCTCCATCATCATGGCCCGGGTGGCCCGTGCAGACGATTCATCCCACAGATTACGCACCTCGTCGGGATCTTTCTGCATGTCATACAGCTCCCCTACACCAAGATTCTGATAGTAGCTCAGCTTGTACTCTTCCGTACGTACACTGAGCGCCATTGGCGGCGGATCGTAGAGCGCCAGAGAATCGAAAAACTCGCAGTAGATCGAATCGCGATGCTTGGTACTCTTGCCCGTCAGCACGTCCGTCAGCGACCGACCTTGCATGCCGACTGGAACTGGCAGACCCGCCGCTTCCATCAGTGTGGGCGCAAGATCCACGAACTCCACCATCGCATCGCTCTTCAGGCCAGCCTTGTACTTGCCCGGCCAGCGCATGATCAACGGAACGCGGATAGCTGGATCGTAGAAATAGGCACCCTTGAGGAAGATGCCGTGATCGCCCAGCATTTCGCCATGGTCGCTGCAGTAGATCACGATGGTGTCCTCCATCTGTCCACTGGCCTCCAGAGCCTTCAACAAGCGGCCCAGGTCGGCATCCACCTGCTCGATCATCGCGTAATAGCCAGCTTTCATGCGGCGATGCTCAAGATCGCTGGTGGCTGCATAGGAAAGCTCGCGCCCCGCCTGAGAGCCCCCATGATCGATCTGCTGATAGATCGGTTTCGACTTGAGCTCGCCCTCCTTGTATTTGGGCGAAGGAATATCAGAGGCACGGTAGTGGTCCATGTATTCCTCTGCCGGCCAGTAGGGGGAATGCGGCTGATAGATGTTGACCGACATCAACCAGGGCCCGAACTGCCGTTGCCCATGCAGAAACTGAATAGCACGATCCACGCACCATGCAGTCTGCATATACTTCGGGCCCATCGGCACGCCCCAGGCCAGCGCCTCGCGGCCTTTGGGAGGAGTAGGCCATTTGACCCCTATTTCATTCAGCCACACGCGCCACATATTCTGCCCGGGCCACGTGTCGCCAATATCGTGGCTCCAACTGAACACCGAATACCCATCGTCGATGCGATCCTCAAGCCGTCCGCCAAAAGTAGGCGAAAGATGCAGCTTACCGGAAAGCCCGCAGGTGTAGCCGGCATCGGAAAGTATTTTGGTCACCAGCTTTTCATCTGGCCGGATGCGTTGACCCAGCGCCCGCAATCCCGTGGTATGCGGATAGCGCCCGGTGAGAAAGCTGGCCCGCGATGGCGAACAAACCGGATTCTGCACGTAGGCATGGTTAAAGGTGACAGACTCGCTCATCAACTTACGCAGATTAGGCGTACGAATCGAGTCATTGTTGAGTCCTTCGATGGTGTCATACCGTTGCATGTCAGAGCACACCCAAAGGATGTTCGGCATTCGTCCACCATTCAGTTGCTGCGGACGATTGGGCCAGATATGTGGATCGGTTCCATGCGAAGGAGCCGGTACCGCTTGAGCGAGCGAGGCATTCATAGCCAATGCTCCCGCACCAAACAGGGACGATTTCAGCACATCACGTCGATTCATGAGTCATAACCCTTGGCTGAAAGGTGAGTCGGTTCCTGCACCGTCCGCTGGCTAGGACGCCGCAGGAACCGGTTGTGTCTGCGCTGCCCTGCTGTTCAGCCGCGAGCCACCACATGCGGGCCCCGCAGCCGGACAACGGCAGAGCAGCAAAGGCACTAGAAGGTGAACTTCGCTGCGAACTGAATTTGACGTGCCCACGGCGAAGGAAGCAACGAAGTGATCTGACCATAGGTGGAACTGCTCAACGCGGTGTCGGGCAGGCCAAAGTGCGCGGTATTAGTCAGGTTAAAGGCCTCGGCGCGGAACTGCAGATGCAGATCGGAGAACAACTGCGTCTCCTTGGTCAGCGTCATATCCATGTTGTGCAGTCCAGGACTGCGCACCACTCCGGTGGTACGCGAAACATTGCCCAGAGTAAAGGCGGAGGGTGTTGTGAAGGCCGCGGTATTGAACCACTGCGCCACCTTCTGTGCCTTGCTACGGTTGGAGCTGAGCACTGGACTCACGCCAGCTACCCAGTTGGGACGATTCCCTCCAATCGTGGTTGTTGCAGAAAGAGCCAGCGGATTGCCCTTCTGCTGGTTGATGATGCCCGAAACGCTCCAGCCGCCCACCAGCTTCTGCACTGGCCCATGCGCATTATGCAGCAGCCAGTGACCACGGCCCACAGGAAGCTCAAGCACAGCATTCACAGTGAAGGCATGTGGAATGTCGTTTTCAGAGAGTGACTTTTCCGCGTTCAGGTCGTACCAGTTCTGCACGCTGGCACTGTTGGTGGTGCCAATGGGAGCATCCTGCGAGGTCACATTCGAGATCCACTTGCTGAAGGTGTAGATGGCCAGCAGGCTCACGCCATGTGATGTGCGTTTGTGGAACTTGAACTGCGCCGAATGATAGTTCGAGTCGCCCCATGTCTGATTCACATACGCAACTCCTGTGAACTGCGGATATGGCAAAAGCAGTTGCTGCCGGGCAATGGTCGCATTCGACAGCGTACCCACCGTCACATATGAGGAAAATGGATTGGTCACCATGGATTGCAAGGCCGTGCCCATCGAGTAGTACTTGGGATCGAGTGAATTGGCATTGTAGTTGTGAGTCAGATGCAAACCACGGCTAGCCACATATGCGCCTTCCGCCAGGATATCCCAGGGCAGTTGACGCTGCACGCCCAAGCTCCATTGATACGCCATGGGCGTGCGAGGATGCTGAGCCCAGGTGCTGATGGACTGGCCAACAGCGGTACCAGCCCCCAACGAAGTCCCTGTTGGTTTTACCAGCCCCTGCGGGTAGGGATTGGAAAGAAGATTACTCGGGATCAATCCGCTCGATGTTGTAGGCGCCCAGTTGGTGGAGGAACTAAATCCCGTGGAAGGCACAAAGCCTACCGCGTTGTTGCTCAGCTCGAGTGGAGCAAACACAATGCCGCCGCCACCGCGAATCACAGTATTCGGAATTGCTGTCAGCGCAAAGCCGGCGCGCGGCTCAAACTGCTTCACATTCCACTCGTAAACGCGGGCGGGCGTGCCTCCCACACCGGCAAACATCAATCCTCCCGTCAAACTGGGAAACGTTGTGTTGGCTGCGGGGCTGGAGACTGTCGAGCTGAAGTAGTTCAGCATGTTGTGGCGGTCCGTGTACGGGGTTTCCGTCTCATACCGCAGACCAAAGTTGAGTGTCAGCTTGCTGGTCAGGTGAAAGTTATCCTGAATGTAGCCGGCCAAATACCAGTCGCGTAGCGCATTGCCAGAGCCAATCGGCATAGAGCCCGAGCTGCCCACTCCCAGCAAGAAGCTGGCCAAGGCATTCCCCGCCACCGTGCTGGTGGTGTTTGGATTCGGCCCCTGCGTTTGCGCATTGGCAAAGCTGAACTGGCCTGCGCTGGAAGCCACGTTGAAAAAATTGATCAGGTGTAAACGCACATCGGCGCCTATCACAATGTTGTGACGGCCCTTGATTTTGGTCACGGAAGCCAGCACGCTATGCGAATCGTTGCCATTCAGAAGATAGCTCTGTCCGTTCATCGCGCTGTAGTTGGCCACGGAGATCGACGGAAACATCGGAATGGTAATCAAGCTGGTGAACTGGCTTGGAAAGCTCAGCTTGCTGGCATCAAATCCGTAACTAAGCGTACGGCGCGACTGGAACCAGCGTGCATAGCCGTAGTTCACGGTAATGAACAACGTCGGGCTCACCGTGTAGGTGTTGTCGAATGCAAACGACCAGCTATGAAACTGCGTTGTACCCACTGCCCCTGTGCCGCCTGTCGCGATATTGCCAAAGGTGTTGGGTTGGGTCAGGTCGGTCAGCAGCCAGCCAAAGCGGCCAAAGAAGTGATAGCGATCCGAAACGTTCTGATCGATGCGGGCGCTGCCCTGCGCCTGCGCCACACGCAGCGGTGCATTGCTCACATAGTTATTGGCGTTGGTGTAGGTTGAGCCGGTGGCATTCGGCAGCGGGTAATAGTTCATGATGGCCTTGGCCACAGGGTCCAGCAAACTCGACGGAATCACGTTGCCGGTAAACGCCGTACGCACGTATTGCCCCGAATTGGCAGGATCAGCCTGGGTGCTGAACGGGTTGTAGATCACCACCTGCTGGCCTTTGGAATTAAAGGTCTGGCTGAAGTCGCCGGTACGCTGCAAGGCCGTAGGCACCGTCCCCAGGAAGGAAGCGCCTTGAACACGGCGTGTGCCCTGGTAATCGGCAAAGAAGAAAGTCTTGTTCTTCCCGTTATAAAAATGCGGTACCAGCGCCGGTCCGCCCAGTGCTCCGCCAAACTGGTTCATCTTGAAAGCAGGTGTTGACTTGCCCTTGCCTTTGTTGAAGTAATCGTCGGCGTTGAGCACATTATTGCGCAGGAACTCAAAGAACGAGCCATGCAGTTGATTCGTTCCAGACTTGGTGGTGACGTTAATAACACCACCCGTGAAGCGGCCGTATTCCGCGGAGAGGTTATCGCTCTCCACCTTGAATTCCTGGGTATCGTCTACCGAAGGAATGGTCGTGATCTGGTTGAAGAAACCAACCGAACTCGGAATGCCATCGATCAGGAACTCGTTACTCTGCGCCTGACCTCCGTTGATGGAGAAATTGGTATCCCAGGTTGTGTTCACCGGCACGTCGCCAAACTGCCCATAAGCGGACTGGTTGAAGTTGACGCCCGGCGTCAACTGAATCAGGCGAAAACTGCTGCGGCCATTCAGCGGCAAGTTCGTGATGGTGGTGGTATTGATCACTTGGCCAATGGAACTGGTTTCCTGATCCAGTAAGGGAGCGGCGCTGGTCACCACGATCGTCTCGGTAGACGAACCAATCTCCAGCACAAAGTTCACCTGAGCGGTTTGCGACACCTGCAACACAATGCCGTTCTGCGTAACCTCCTTGAAGCCTTCTTTCCCAACCGTCACCGCATAGCCTTCGGCTGGTGGCAACAATGGCAGCGCGTAGCGGCCGGTGGCATCGGTTGTCGCTGTGGTATGAATACCGCGGCTCTCGTTGGCTAGTTTGACGGTGGCTCCGGCAACGGCCGCACCGCTTCCATCGGTCACATGACCGTCGATTTCACCAGTCTGCTGCTGCGCCCAAAAATTGGAGCCGGTAAGCCCCAAAGGGAGAAGTAGCATAAGAGCTATTCTTAGCCCCAGCCGGAAGGTCCGCATTCGGACTCCCACCCGGTAGACGACTGCAGGAAATATTCTGGACGATTGCATCGCTCCTCCTGAAAGTCTTGCTTTGACTCTCCTCAGGCGCTCAACAACCACCCGGCTGAAAATTACAGCCTTACCTAAACGCTCGTTGGAAAGTCACGCGATCATGTCTAGCCAGTGGAAGAGCGATCAAGTCAATTTACAGCGGTTCCAGACATGGTTTACAGCAAGTGGTGCCCACCACAACGCCGCCCGGCAGCAAGCCATCTTGCGCACGAGCACACTTTCTTTCTGGCCGATGCATTTTCAGCATGGAGCAAAGACCATTCCATTTTCTGGTGTTCACATACCAGCGCATCGCCTTCTGTCGCAGGCTGGATTGCACGTTCCAAACAATTGAATATGCTTGATTTATATCCAGGAAAGACAAGCTACATTTATCCGCGCACTTTGGCTCTCCGGCTTGCGCTCACGCGGCCAAGCCTCTAGGATTGCGTGGCAGTTCTTCCAAGCTTTGAGTACAATTGCGCAGTCGCAACGAATGGAACCGAAGTGGCATAGCCTGCAGTCCCTTACAGTTAGAACCGATACTCCTAACTGTCTGGAGATTGGTTTTCAACCCCGGATGTCGAACTGAGTGCTCGCCCACTGCAAAAGAAGGATGACAACTCCAATGCCGACCGTTGATTCCACGCCTGCCGCTTTGAAACTGCCCGACCTGAGCGAATGCTGGGAGCTGGTGGAACGCATTGCGTCCAGCAATCAGTTGCGCCGAAGCACCCGTCTGCGCGAACTGCTGCTCTTTGTTTGCCGCCGCCACTTGAAAGAGGGCTGCAATCTGCTCCATGAGCAACAAATCGGCATTGAGGTCTTTGGACGTCCAGAAACCTACGACACCAATGTGGACAATATTGTTCGCGCCAATATGAGCGAGCTGCGCAAGCGCCTGGAAGCCTACTTTGAAAACGAGGGCTCCAGCGAAGTGCTGAGCCTTGAAATGCCGCGTGGCAGCTATATTCCAGTCTTCAACTTCCGTCCGCAGCCAGCCTCTCGTCCTCCTGAATCGCCCGCCCCGCAGCATTCCGCCGCAGAAGAACATGGGCTCCCTGCCGCGATAGAGGCTCCCAACCTGCGTCACAAGCAACGATCCGCTCTTTTATCCTGGCGGGGCATGCCCCTTCTTCTTGGAATGGGAGTGGTTCTGGCGGTGCTATTGGTACAGAATCTGGAACTGCGTCGCTCCTTGCGCGAGACCCAGCATGCTTTCTATCCGTGGCGCGATGAACCCACAGTAGCAGCCTTCTGGTCCAACTTCCTGGAGACCCCGCAAGACACCGACGTTCTGGTTCCAGATGCCTCCTTCAGTCAGGCGCAGTCCTACAGCAGAACCTCGATCTCGCTGCACGACTATATTGACCGCAGCTATATCCGGCAATTGGAGAACACCAACCTGCCGCCGGAGGCGCGCTCGATTCTGGGCACCTCCACCAACCTGAACTTTGTCACGCTCAGCGCCGTGAAGATGGCGCACAACATTCTGGCCCTGGATCCGCTGAACAAGAAGATGCATCTCTACTTCAGCCGCGAATACATTCCTTCCTTCATCGACCGCGACAACATCATTTTGTTGGGTGATCCGCGTTCCAATCCCTGGGTGCAGTTGCTGGAAAACCGGCTGAACTTTCAGGTCGTTGTGGATCATGGACAAATTGGCCCAATCTACAATCGCGCACCACGCCCTGGCGAACAGGCAACCTATCAGCCAACCGACAGCGAAGGATATTGCGTGGTGGCCTTTCTACCCAATCCCGGCCACAGTACACGCTTTCTGCTGATCCAGGGCAGCAACCCCACGGCAACGGAGGCGGCGGAGTTCTTTCTGATGAACGAGGCCTCCCTGGCCAGCTTTCAGAAAAAGCTGAATGTCCAGAAATTCCCCTACTTCGAGGTTCTGCTGAAAACTTCGCAGGTAACTGGAACACCGCTGATGGCCACCGTGGAAGCCTACCGTGTCCATAGCGAGCAATAACACGCATCTGTTCGGCTCTGTGCGCAAGGCGCAAAAATGGGCATAGCTATTTTGCTATGCCCAGAGATTCGGCGCTTAGGCTACTTGCCGGCCAGCGCCTCGATCACCAGTTCCAACCCATTTTGCCAACTCGGCAACTGCACGCCAAAGACGTCGGCAAGCTTTTGTTGCGAAAGCCGTGAGTTCATGGGCCGCGCCGCGGGACGCGGAAACTGGCTGGTGGGCACCGCTTCCAACTCGGGAACCGGCGTTCCTAGCGCTTCATGCGCAAACGCAAAAATCTGCTGCGCAAAGCCGTACCACGACGTTTCGCCGCCATTGGTCACGTTATAGATACCGCTGCGCATGCCAATGCCGCGGCGTTGTTGGGTAAGAATCTGCGCCAACACATCCGACGTGGCCTGGGCAATGCACTCCGCCGTCGTGGGCGAGCCAATCTGATCGCTCACAATCTGCAAATGATCGCGCTCCTTGGCCAAACGCAGCATGGTGAGCAAAAAGTTGTTGCCCCGCGCGCCATAAACCCAACTGGTGCGGAAGATCAGGTGCTCGCAACCCGAGGTCTGAATCGCTTCGTCGCCAGCCAGCTTGGTACGCCCATACACATTCAGCGGCCCTGGAGTGTCCGCTTCGTGGCGCGCCACAAATCCAGTGCCATCGAAAACGTAGTCCGTGGAGTAGTGAATCAGCAAGGAACCCATCTCCAAGGCCAGTTCCGCCAGCACGCCTGGGGCAATGCCGTTGATGGCCATCGCCAGATCCTGCTCGGTCTCGGCCTTGTCCACCGCCGTGTACGCCACGGCATTAACGATCACCTGCGGCTCAGTTTTGTAGATGGCATCGCGCAAACTCTCGGGGCGCGTGAAATCGATCTCCGGGTAGTCAAGAGAAACAATGTTGCCCAAACATGCTAGCTTGCGGCGCAGCTCCCAGCCCACCTGTCCCACGCGTCCAAGAATCAGAATCCGCTTTCTCTGCATCGTGCT
>Ga0207834_1000645_pt1 | contig 12045 bp, 10 predicted proteins | sample LuqExpMetagenom5_FD_187763 | JGI IMG/M metagenome (GOLD analysis project Ga0207834, IMG submission 187763) | Tropical forest soil microbial communities from Luquillo Experimental Forest, Puerto Rico - Sample 5 (SPAdes) | ecosystem: Environmental > Terrestrial > Soil > Tropical forest ...
CACTTCTATAAAGAACTCCAAAATGAATTTCAATGGAAATTCATTTTGAACTTCTTTCAGGTTTTGTGCCGGCGCGAAACAGCGGAATGAACGTAAGAGTGAAAACAGTCCCGTAAAGTTCATACAAGCCAAGAACTATTATCACACCTAGAACTTATGCATGCGAGCAAGTCGCATGCATGGATGTTAATATAAAATCATGATATTTCATACAGCAAATTTGTACCAACGTTTAATAGCGAGGCATTTCGGCAGAATGGAGAGGTTATATGGTAAAAGTAAATAGATCCATAGGTAGAATAAAGTCGGCAAAGCTCCAGGGGGAAGCCTGTGGCTTGCACTGTATCCAAGTCAAGAATATCAGTGTAAGAGATGGTGCAAATGTTATTATCGAAGATATTAATCTGCATATCCACTGCGGTAAAATTACAGTAATCATTGGAAAAAACGGTGCCGGTAAATCAACCCTGATCAAAACAATTCTTGGTGAAATAAAGCACGATGGCACAATTGAATTCAATGATTTAAAAAATCAAACACTAGAAAATCTGAAGATAGGATATGTCCCTCAATACATTAATCTGGAAAAAAATAATCCCATGAGTGTATATGATTTATTTGCGAGCTTTATCAGTAATTCACCGGTTTTTCTGCGGAAAAATCGGAAAATAAAGCAGCAGGTGCTGGAGCAATTAAGTGTCTTTGAAGCTCAGGATTTAATTGATAAAAGAGCATGCGATCTGTCCGGCGGTGAATTGCAGAGGGTGCTGTTATCCATAGCAATCACTCCTGTTCCTAACCTTTTGTTATTGGATGAACCGGTATCCGGTATTGATAAGGTGGGAATACAGCTTTTTTATCACAACATCAGTAAATTAAAAAGTAACTTCGATTTAGCTATGATTATAGTATCCCATGATTTTGATTTTGTAAGAGAATATGCGGATCATGTTATTTTATTAGATAAAACAATTGTAAAAGAGGGAACTCCCGACGAAGTCCTGGATAGCGAGGAATTTCATAGAGTATTTGGATAATGAATGAAGGCGATTGCATAATCGGAAGACAGGAGATAAATCTTATGGAAATACTATATAAAATAATAGAAACACTTCTGCCATTTTCCTGGGTGGAATATGATTTTATGAAGAATGCTTTGCTTGCCATGCTTATTATAACTCCGCTTTTTGGAGTTCTAGGTACGATGATTGTCAATAATCGAATGGCCTTTTTCTCCGATGCATTAGGGCATTCTGCTTTGACTGGTGTTGCAATCGGAACTTTATTTGGAATGGTTAATATTAATCTATCTATGTTAATCTTTGCAGTTCTGTTTGCATTATTTCTTAATAAGATCAAACGTAAGAAAACTGTGTCTACGGATACGGTAATTTCAGTATTTGCATCCTTAAGTATGGCCATCGGTTTGGTAATTCTATCGAGAGGGGGCAATTTTGCCAAATATTCTGCGCTTTTGGTAGGAGATATCTTAAGCATCAAATTCAACGAAGTAGGGATGTTATTTGTTATTCTAGTAATTACCTTTGTGTTCTGGTTGTTGGGCTTTAACAAATTATATGCAATCAGTGTGAACGAATCGCTGGCAAAAAGCAAGAATATCAATATAAATCTGATGGAGGATTTATTCAGTGTTTTAATCGCCATCATAGTCATGTCTTCCGTTAAATGGGTTGGTATTCTTATTATAAATGCCTTATTAATACTTCCGGCAGCTGCAAGCAGGAATATGTCTTCCAATGTTAGGGAGTATCATTTGTTCTCTATTTTAATATCGTTATTCTCTGGAATTACTGGATTAATAATTTCATATTATATAGGAACCGCAACGGGCCCAACCATTGTAATCATTGCAGCTATTATGTTTTTTATTACCTTTCTTATGTCCCAGGTATTAAAACAGAAATCATAAGTTGATTACTTAAGAAATGTATTTTTAAGAAAGCGCGGAAATAGATAATGGTAAAGCATCTTGAGTAGTTACTTATGGGATGCGAAAATTTGAGATAAAAGCGAAAGACTTAAGGTTGAGAACTTGACTAAAGCTAATTAAAGATAAAACTAAAGACAAAAATTGAAGTGTGAAGCTTATAACAATATACTAAAGAAAATATTCACTAAATAATAACTTTAGATAATAATTTATTAAATTTAGCAATGTTAAGGAAACCTTATATTCTTTATTGTAATCTAGATAAAATAATCTATTTTCAAAATTGGAAAAATTGGGTATAATGTACACGAGAAAGCAAAGCGTTCATGTTATCAAAAGCTTCTCATATACTAGCATAGGAAGCAATAGAAGCTTGAAAGCTTAGTATTCAAGTTATTAATGGTGCTCGTGTACTGGAATAGGAAGTAGTATAAAACTGAAGATTTCGCTTTAAATTTAAAATACTTCTCGTATAATGGCGTGGGAAACAGCTTAGACCGGAAGGTTTCGATTTTGAATTATTAAATGCTTCTCATATAATAGCATGGAAACAACCTAAACTTGAAACTTTCGCTTTCTAGCTATGAAACTAGCTTCTCAAGTACATGGTATATGCAGCCAATTGCTCCAAAATCATCTTAGTGAAGGAGGAACATATGAAATATACAAAGCTGATCACTTATATAAAGATCTTCCTCAATTATATATTTATCATATTAGTGGCATTATTCTTATTGTTTGTCCTTCCGAAATTGATAGGCTTCTTTTTGCCTTTTGTCATCGGTTTGGTTGTCGCTATGATTGCTAATCCATTAGTGCATTTTCTTGAAAAGAAGGTGAAGCTGTTACGAAAGCACAGTTCTGCAATTATAATTGTTCTTGTAATCGTAGTAATTGTCGGGGCAGCGGCACTTTTGATAGCCGTTCTGGTAAGAGAAATAAAAGGTTTGATGAATAATTTACCTGCGATGATTTATACAGCCAAGCAGCAGATTAATGATGCAACATTATATATTAATAAATTAACGGCACCTTTACCGGATAATATAAAGACAGCAATTGATAATGCTATAACCGGGATAGAAGATTCGATTACCGAGTATGTTAATAATAAGCAGCCGCTTACGATGAGTAAAGCAGGGAGTTTTGTAGGAAATGTTGCAGAAGGCTTTCTTGGTGTGATTGTTACCATCCTTTCCGCTTATTTCTTTGCTGCAGGTAGGGATGAACTGGTTGGAGGCCTGAAAAGAATATTACCTGACTCGGCTATTAATTATTGGCGATTGATCTATGATAATTTTAAAGCGGCTTTCGGAGGTTATTTCAAAGCACAATTTAAGATAATGTTAGTCCTGACTGTGATTATGTTCATCGGATTTGAAATACTGAAGGTAAATTATTCCTTCCTATTCGCCTTAGGAATAGCGTTCATAGATTTGCTTCCTGTATTTGGTACCGGTGCAATCTTATGGCCCTGGGCCATCATTGACATGATTAACGGTAATTATGTTGAGGCAATCGGACTTGCTGTGATTTACCTGATCTGTCAGATTGTAAAACAGGTTTTGCAGCCGAAAATGGTGGGAGACAGTATAGGACTTCACCCGCTTGCTACCTTAATTTTCATGTTTATCGGCTACAAATTATATGGAGTTTTTGGAATGATTATTGGTATTCCCATCGGTATGGTTCTCGTAAATTTATATCGAATCGGAATGTTTGACCGGCTAATTAAGGGCTTTCAGATTATTGCCCATGATCTAAATGAATTTAGAAAGTTCTAATTTGTAATTATAATACAAAAGTTTTATATACAAACAAGTTAAACAGTGTTAATATAATCTGTATATTTATAAGTACACGTAAGATACCATTATATTAACTGAGGAGTATATGTATGAATAGTAACAGAATTGAAATAGGAACCGAAGCAGTTATTTCTGCAGATGAAATTAAGTTGATTCTTGATAGATATCGTATAGGAAAAAAGCCATTGGCTAAGCTTCTTGGTTGGGGAGAGACAACTATTATCCGTTATATGGAAGGCGATGTTCCGACGAATGAATATTCCAACAAGCTGAGAGCGATTCTAGACGATCCGGAATACTACTATGATCTTTTGATCAAGAGAAAAGACTGTCTTACCGGTGTAGCCTTTAAGAAAAGTAAAAAAGCTGTAATGTCAAAAATTATGGGCTCAAAGATTTATGCCATTGCATATTATATTGTCAATAAGAGCTGCGCAGAAATGTGTGCCAGCTATATACAATACCTACTGTATTATTCACAGGTTTTTTCCCTTGCATTGTATGATAAGGAGCTATTTCAGGAGGACTGCGGTGTTAACAATGAAAATATGCCTTATCTGAAGCTTTATGATGGCATGAGACGCAGTGGCATTCATACCTTGGAGGGCGGAGAGGAGTATCTTACTGCAGAAGAAATCGAATTGGTTAACTCCGTCACGGACAGCTTTCTCTGGTATGGGCCAAAGGCATTGAATGTGATGGTTAATTATGAAAAATCAATGATAAAGATATCCAGGGATAAATTTAATAATAAGATTATATCCAAGGACACACTGAAAACATATTTTAAAGATATCCTGAATCAATACCAAATTAAGAGTGTAAACGATATCTACAAATATCCGGAGCAACGCATTATGGATATCAGGGAAATGAATAAAATATAATACTTATTCAACCGATGAGCCTGCCGTTTGGCAGGCTTATTGATTTTTAGAGTCATAGGTTACTCCATGTATTCCTGTGACATAAAAGCTTTCCAGGTAAGGTGTGCACAAGGGTAAAACGTAAATTAGCATTTACATAAGGGATTTTACCGGCTATGGCAAATGTACTGGATATGAGAGTCTACATTCTGAATTTTCCCGGTGCTAACAAAGCAATATTCATTGCCTTTCTGTATTGTTCATAAAACAGATTTAATTTTTCCTAGAATTTATTACCTTTCCATATTGTTCAATAGTATAATTTTATCTCTTTGTAAATCGTATCTCATTCATTATGCTTTCCAAAAGAATATCACAATAAGAAAAAGTTATTAAAATAACAGGGATTAATATAACAGGGATTAATATAAGAGCTTCACAGTCTAAAGTGTTTTACAAAAAAACAGGAAACAAATTTGTATAAATATTACAAAATTGCTTCCTGTTAATGTATAAATATTAATTGCTTTGCTTATTTCTGCGATCTCTCATACGTAAGGTACTGTCAAGTATCTTCTTTCTGATACGTAAGCTTAAGGGTGTTACTTCCAGTAATTCATCTGTTTCAATAAATTCCAGAGCCTGCTCAAGACTCAGAACTCTGGGAGGAGTAAGCTTAAGTGCATCATCTGCTCCGGAGGAACGCGTATTTGTCAACTGCTTACGCTTGCAGACATTTACTTCGATATCCTCTGCCTTGGGATTTTGTCCGACAACCATTCCGGAATATACTCTAACGCCAGGACCAATGAAAAGAATACCACGTTCCTGAGCGTTATATAATCCATAAGTGATACTTTCACCGGTTTCAAAGGCGATTAAGCTTCCTGTCTTACGATACTGGATATCACCTTTATAAGGACCGTAGCCATCGAATAAGGTATTGATAATGCCGGTTCCTTTCGTATCAGTAAGGAATTCACCGCGGTAACCGATCAAGCCTCGTGCGGGGATGGAAAACTCGATACGGGTATGGCCGTTGCCGGAGGTATGCATATTAATCATTTCACCTTTACGCTGACCCATCTTCTCAATGATAATGCCAGAATATTCATCCGGTACATCAATCATGGCATGCTCCATCGGCTCCAGCTTCTTGCCGTTCTCATCTGTCCTATATAATACTTCGGCCTTACTAACGGAAAATTCAAAGCCTTCCCGTCTCATATTCTCAATCAGTACGGATAGGTGAAGCTCACCTCTTCCGGATACCTTAAAGCTTTCGGTTGTTTCTGTTTCCTCTACACGGAGGCTGACGTCAGTGTTAAGCTCACGGAACAATCTATCCCTTAAATGTCTTGAGGTAACAAATTTTCCTTCGGTTCCTGCTAAAGGACTGTCATTAACGTTAAAATACATTGCAATCGTTGGCTCGGAGATCTTCTGGAAGGGAATCGGCTCCGGGTTATCAACGGAACAGATGGTATCTCCGATATGGATATCTGCAATACCGGAAATAGCAACGATGGAACCGATGGTAGCTTCCGATACTTCCACTCTTTTCAATCCGTCAAACTCATAAAGCTTGCTGATCTTAACCTTGAAATTTGTGTCGGGCTCATGGGCATTTACTAAAACAGCATCCTGATTAACTCGGATAACACCGTTATCTACTTTACCGATACCGATTCTTCCTACATATTCATTGTAGTCAATCGTACTGATGAGTACCTGGGTACTCTTCTCCGGATCTCCTTCCGGAGCAGGAATATAATCTACAATGGTTTCAAATAAAGGTGTCATGTCAACAGCCTCTCCTTCGATTGTAAGGGAAGCGACACCCGCTTTTGCTGAAGCAAATACAAAAGGACAGTCAAGCTGTTCATCACTGGCATCCAATTCCAATAATAACTCTAATACCTCATCAACAACGTCAACCGGTCTTGCCTCCGGTCTGTCCATTTTATTAACACATACAATGACCGGCAGTGCGAGCTCCAGAGCCTTTTTTAATACAAATTTGGTTTGCGGCATAGGGCCTTCAAAAGCGTCAACCACCAAAACTACACCATTCACCATCTTTAATACACGTTCCACCTCACCACCGAAGTCAGCATGGCCTGGGGTATCTATAATATTAATCTTGGTTCCCTTGTACATGACAGCAGTATTCTTCGATAAAATTGTAATACCGCGTTCACGTTCAATTGCATTGGAATCCATGACTCTTTCTACAACTGCCTGGTTGGAACGAAATACACCGCTTTGCTTTAATAATTCATCAACCAGGGTAGTCTTACCGTGATCAACATGGGCGATGATGGCAATATTTCGTATATCCTCTCGTTTCATTTCTTTACCTCCATTCCGCCGCTTTGCGGCGGCACATAAAGCGAATTCTTTTGTTAATCCGCATAACTACCATCTGCGTGCTAAGCACAACTGATAACAGAAAAATATTTTTAAACAGCTTTTACATTGTATCACAACGTATCTTTAAAAAGCAACGTATGTTTGGGAAATATTCAATAAATATTTTAATGATAATTTGTATAAAATAACAAAATTTGTAAATAATAAGATGGAATGAATATTTTTACTTCTAAAATATGGAAATCAGCATATATTTAATCATAGGTGAATGACGCTGTCTTAAAAAAGAATAGCTTCGTGAAATTTGTTAAATTTCGATACCGCCAGCATCGAGACATGCATTTTATCATCGGGATTTGTAGGTTTCGGTTCTGGCAGACCGTATTGATTGAACTACACGTTATATTCAACTAAGCTGAGTAATTTACCCCACATTTTAGAGCAGATTGGCGTAATGAGGAACGCCGAGAAAGAAGGGAGAGGTACGATATGACCGATAAAGTATTTGATAACAATCAAGTAAGTATTGCAGGAGAGGTAATCAGTGATTTTACGTTCAGCCACGATGTGTTCGGTGAAGGATTCTATGTTCTGGAGGTAGTTGTAAGCCGGTTAAGCAATTCCTATGATATGATACCGGTAATGGTTTCTGAACGTCTCATTGATGTAAAACAGGATTATAAGAGTAAGTTTGTTGAGGTATTAGGACAGTTCAGGTCCTATAACCGCCATGAAGAAAGTAAGAATAAGCTGGTGCTTTCGGTCTTTGCAAGAGAAGTGAAGATGGTTGACGAATTGTCCGAAAATGCAAAACCGAATCACATTTTCTTAGATGGCTTTGTATGTAAGCCGCCGATTTATCGTAAAACACCGCTTGGCAGGGAGATTGCAGATGTTCTGCTGGCGGTAAACCGTCCGTATGGTAAATCAGATTATATTCCCTGCATCTGTTGGGGAAGAAATGCAAGATTTGCCGAGAGCTTTGCAGTAGGCGGTCATGTTCAGATCTGGGGCAGAATCCAGAGCCGTGAATATCAGAAAAAGGTAACTGATACGGATTTTGAGAAAAGAGTAGCTTATGAGGTATCCGTAAGTAAGCTCGAATATCTGGAGGAATATTAAGAGAGATCGTAATATTAAGGAAGATTATAATATTAAGAAAGATTATAATATTATGAAAGATTGTAAAATTACGAAAGATCTGTTTCAATACTTTGATCCATATATTTTATTTCTTGAGAAGGTTCCTATATACATTACAACGGACTGCTGTAAAATATCAGAGTATATTTTACAGCAGTCCGTTTATTATATTCTAGCCTATCAATTGAATATATTGCTTCTAGTCGGTCTATTGAACATTCAAGCCAGTCTATTGAATATTTTAGTTGACAGTATAATGCCCTCGGTGTTAATATGAGGTTACGAATATTGTGAAAATACATATTGCTTATGGTAGAGGTGCATTGTTTATAAGTAAACTGCTGGATATGTCAGACATAGAAGAACGCAGCGAAAGGAAACAGTGCCGAAGTGGTAATAAATCTGAATTATTACTGCTGGGTGTATGGTGAACAACCATGCAACTGTCATCAATTTTATTGATGGAGCGCTGCTAAAGGATATATCAACTGCAAGGACCGTGAAGGCATTATACTATCATGGAATCAATCAGTTATTCTTTAGTGTCGACTCGAGGGTCGGCTTTTTTTATTATAACAGGTAAGTTGGAGCTCCAATTTCACTTGTATGCCATGTTCATGCAATCACTGGTACACAATTCGTATTTTAAACCATTTAAGTGATACTATATATAATAAAGTAGGAGGAATAACGATGGCAGTATTCAAAGGAGCAGGGGTTGCGATTGTAACACCATTCACACAGAATAATGAGGTAGATTACGAAAAGCTTGGCGAATTGATTGAATATCAGATTGCAGAAAGTACGGACAGCATAATAATCTGCGGAACGACAGGAGAGGCTTCGACACTAACACATGAGGAACACCTGGAATGTATCCGCTATACGGTTAACAAGGTAGCTAAGAGAGTTCCGGTGATAGCAGGAACCGGCTCTAACGCTACAGATACAGCAATTTACTTATCGCAGGAAGCAGAGAAATATGGTGCGGATACACTTTTACTTGTTACTCCATATTACAATAAAGCAACCCAAAAGGGGCTGATTGCACATTTTACGGCGGTTGCTAATTCTGTTAAAATACCGGTTATACTATATAATGTTCCTGGCAGAACCGGCTGCAACATCTTGCCTCAGACCGTGGCTGCCATGTTCAAGAATGTAGAGAACATCGTAGGTATTAAGGAAGCAAGCGGAAATATCGCACAGGTAGCTGAGATTATGCAGCTTACGGATGGTAAGATCGAATTATATTCCGGTAATGACGATATGGTTGTGCCGGTGCTTTCCCTCGGCGGGCTCGGAGTAATCTCTGTATTATCGAATATTGCCCCGAGACAGACCCATGATATGGTAATGAAATTCTTTGAGGGTGATGTTGCAGGCAGCCGTGACCTTCAATTAAAACTGCTTCCGTTGATCAATGCATTGTTCTGTGAGGTTAACCCAATTCCGGTAAAGAAGGCAGTTAATCTGATGGGCTTTCATGTTGGTGCACTCAGAATGCCGCTGACAGAGCTGGAACCGGCCAATGCGGAGCGTTTATTAAAGGAAATGAATACTGCCGGCATTAAAACAGTATAAGGAATAATAAATCCAAAGATACAAGGAGGAAGCATATGACAAACATCATTTTACGTGGGTGTAACGGAAAGATGGGTCAAGTAATTACCGATATCGTAGATGCTGATGAAAAGGCAGTCATCGTTGCCGGTATTGATATTACTCAGAATAAGCTGAACAAATATCCGGTATATCAGAGCTTTACAAAATGTAACGTGAATGCTGATGTAATCATCGACTTTTCAGCACCGATCAACCTGGAGGAAATGCTGGAATTTGCATTGAAAAGAAAAACAGGTATTGTGCTTTGTACCACAGGTTTTTCGAAGGAACAGCTTGTGTTAATCGAAGAAGCTTCCCGGACAATACCAATGTTAAGATCAGCAAATATGTCAATGGGAATTAATCTGATTACGAAGCTTCTGAAGGAGGCAGCAGTTGTTCTTGCCGATGCAGGCTTCGACATCGAAATAGTAGAAAGACATCATAATAAGAAGGTAGATGCTCCCTCCGGTACAGCACTTGCTCTGGCAGATGCGATGAATGAGGCTTTGAATAATGAATATGCGTATCAATATGACCGCTCCCAAGAACGTGCCGTAAGAAGCAAAAAGGAAATCGGCATTTCTGCAGTCCGTGGTGGAACGATTGTTGGAGAGCATGAGGTAATATTTGCGGGAACGGATGAAGTAATTGAGATTAAGCATACCGCTTATTCAAAAGCTATCTTTGCCAAAGGCGCAGTACAGGCAGCTAAATTCCTGCCAGGGAAGCCTGCCGGTATGTATAAAATGAGTAATTTGATGGACTAATAATACAGGAATGGAAAAACGAGCCTGTGAGTGAAGGATCATGATATTCACTTATAGGCTCTTTTATTATTTAATGGATAAAGTTGTGAAGCTAAAGGACAAAATATATAAAACATGGTTTTTGTTCACAAAATTTTCGTATTCTTATTGTATCATTACAAGGAAAAGTACATTTGCCGTGCAGGATATTCACACGGAAAGAGCAAAAGACCTTTGGGATTATGCATTTATGCATATTTTATTCATGAAATGGACTGGCTTACTAATTCATCATGCCTGGGGGAAAGGAATTTTGCAGCATCAAAGTTTTTTATAATTAACAACAGGTATGGATGGAAAACGGAAGAAGGAACATCCCTACCAAAATGATAAGGAGGAAATGATTTTGATTGAGGTAAAAAATTTAGTGAAGCGTTACGGAAATCAAGCTGCCGTGGATAATCTGTCCTTTACCGTTGAAAAGGGGCAGGTTTTAGGCTTTCTTGGACCAAATGGTGCAGGTAAGACGACAACCATGAACATTATCACCGGTTATATTTCTGCAACACAAGGTACGGTTACGATTAACGGTCATGATGTATTCGAGGAGCCGGAAGAGGTTAAGAAAATGATCGGTTATCTGCCGGAATTCCCACCGCTGTATCCGGATATGACAGTAAGAGAATATCTTGCCTTTGTTGCTGAGCTGAAGAAGGTAAACAAAAACGAAAGAAAACAGATGATTGAAGACATAATGAATTCAACTAAAATTACTCCGATGGCGGATCGTCTGATTAAGCATTTATCCAAAGGTTATAAGCAAAGAGTAGGTCTGGCACAGGCAATTATGGGTTATCCAGAATTGATCATTCTTGACGAGCCGACCGTAGGTCTGGATCCGAAGCAGATCATCGAAATCAGAGATTTAATAAAGGAATTAAGCAAAAATCACACGGTAATCTTAAGCTCCCATATCATGCAGGAGGTTAGCGCTGTTTGTGATACTATCATGATTATTGATAGAGGAAAGCTGATTTTAAGCGATAAGCCTGAGAATCTGAGTGCCCGCCTGGGTGCTACCGGTGGCTTAAAGCTTGTGGTGAAGGGTAATAAGAAGACGGTTACCTCTGCACTTAGAAAAATCAGCCGCATAACCAAAATCGAAGAGCAGCCTTCATCAAAGCAGGATATCGTAGAGCTTACCGTTCACTATGCAGAGAAGGAAGATATCCGTGAGGAAGTATTCTATGCAATGTGTGAAACGAAAACACCGATCCTTGAGATGCAGTCTATCAGAATGAGTCTGGAGGATATCTTCCTTAAGGTTACAAGTCATACGGTTGCTGTTGATTATGAAGCTCAGCCGGAAATAACTGAAGTAACATCGGAAGAAACGACGATTAACGCTGAGGAGGGAAATTCAGATGCTGGCGATTTATAAAAAGGAGCTACGCTCCTATTTCAATTCGATGATCGGATATGTGTTTTTAGCATTATTCCTGGTTATCATCGGTATTTACTTTTTTGTAATGAATTTTATGTACGGTTAC
>Ga0207834_1000648_pt1 | contig 11991 bp, 7 predicted proteins | sample LuqExpMetagenom5_FD_187763 | JGI IMG/M metagenome (GOLD analysis project Ga0207834, IMG submission 187763) | Tropical forest soil microbial communities from Luquillo Experimental Forest, Puerto Rico - Sample 5 (SPAdes) | ecosystem: Environmental > Terrestrial > Soil > Tropical forest ...
CGCCCCACCGCAGGTGGTGTGGTGGAATGGAAGTATGTTGCGTGTGAAGCTTTTGGCTGAAGGAGCGCGGACGCCCGCTGTGGCGCATCCGGGCGAGGATTTGGGATACGACGTTTTTGCCCTCGAGGCCGTACATTTAACGCCTCTGACCCCCGTTAAGGTACGTACCGGGATTGCGGTGGAGGCGCGCCATCCGGTTACCGGCGACCCGCTGGGTCTGCTGGTGCGCGACCGCTCCTCCATGGCGGCTCGGGGCCTGGCCACCACCGGAGGCGTGATCGACGCCGGTTACCGGGGCGAGATCCTGGTTTTGATGACCAATCTGGGGGCAGAGCCGATTGAGCTGGCCGCCGGCGAAAAAATCGCCCAGATGATCCCCGTCCCCGTGCTCACCGGCCCGGTGGAGACAGTGAACGAGCTGGAAGACTCCTCGCGAGCCGCCAAGGGCTTTGGCAGTTCGGGACGATAACCGCATCCGCCGGGAACCGCCAGGCTCCCGCGCGCGTATGCTTGGGTGTAGCTAATCGGCGCTGCGGGGAAACGTGCGTTCCCCGGGCGTTGTTTTCTGTCAGAAAAGCAAGAACTGGTTGAAAGCAGGCTTATGTATTTCAGTGAGGCGCTCAAAATCGCTTTGCAATCGTTGTGGGGCAACAAACTCCGCAGCATCCTCACCTTGCTGGGGGTGGTGATCGGCGTTGCTTCCGTGATCATGGTGGTCACGCTGGCCAACGGCGCAAAGGAATTCGTCACCTCCAAGATCAATTCCTACGGCGCCTCGGTAATCACCATCAGCAAGATGCCGCAGACCTTCATGACCATGGAGGAGTACCTCGAGTTCCAGAAGCGCAAGGATGTTACGGTAGACGACTACCGCGCGGTGCTGGACAACTGCAAATCCTGCATGACGGTGGGCGCCACCCGCCAGACCAGCGGCAAAGTGGTCAAGGGCGGCAAATCCACCACCGATACCACCGTGCGCGGCTGGACCTGGACCATGCCTTCCCTCTCCAACCTCAACGTCGCGCTGGGCCGCGCCTTCACGGAAACGGAAGATGAGCACTCCGCGCATATCGCGATTGTGGGTGCCGACATTGCCAACAACGTGTTGGGTGGCGAGGATCCGCTGGGCAAATCCGTCCGCGTGGACGGTGTGGAGTACACCGTGGTGGGTGTGGGCGAAGCCCAGGGCAAGATGTTCGGCTCCAGCATGGACAACTGGGTGGCGGTGCCGTTGACTACATTCTTGCAGGTGTATGGTGCCCACGGCCGCAGCTCGAGCCTGAGCGTCTATGTGGATGCAGGCGGTGGCGGCGAGGTGATGGAAGCCGTCGCCGACGATCTGCGCACCATCATGCGCACCCGCCGGCACCTGGCGCCCGGCAAGCCGGACACCTTCAACATTGATTCCAGCGCCACCTTCAAGAATCTGCTGGCCAAAATTCTGAACAGCTTTGGCGCGGTGGTCGCCTCCATTGCAGCGGTCTCGCTGGTGGTTGGCGGCATCGTCATCATGAACATCATGCTGGTTACGGTCACGGAGCGCACCCGCGAGATCGGTGTACGCAAGGCCCTCGGCGCCCGCCGTAAAGATATTCAACTGCAATTTCTCATTGAGTCCGCTACCCTCTCACTGATTGGCGGTTTCATCGGTATCTTCATCGGCATTGGATTTGCCAAGGGCATTACGCTGGCCATCGGTTTTCCGTCGATCGTGGCAATCTGGTCGGTTCTGGTTTCTCTTCTGGTCGCCACCTCGGTAGGCCTCTTCTTCGGCATCTATCCGGCCTACAAGGCCTCGGCGCTCGATCCCATCGTGGCGCTGCGTGCGGAGCTCTAAGCCATGGCCATCCTCCTTGTTCATCAAAAAGAAGCTGTCACGCTGGCCTTTGATACGCTGCGCAAAAACAAGATGCGCTCCGGACTTACGGTGCTGGGCATCCTCATCGGCATTGCGACCGTTATCCTGATCTCCTCAGCCATCAATGGTCTGAACACCAACATCAACAGCTTCGTCAGCTCGCTGGGCACCAATGCGCTGTGGATCTACCACTTTGAGCCCTTCGGCCACCGGCCCACCACCGCCGAGCTGAACCGCAAAAAGCTTTCCTATGAAGATGGACTGGCCATGCGCTCCTTGCCGCATGTGGTCGCCGTCGATCCCGAGCAGACGTATCAGAACTTCCAGACCGGCCTGGGCAGCGTCTCGCTCAAGCATGGAACCCACAAGATTCAGAACACCATCCTGAACGGCAACACAACGGCCTTCAAGGATGTGCAGGATCTTGCGCTGCTGGAAGGCCGCCTCTGGACCGACGCCGAAGAAGAACGCGCCAGCAACGTGGTGGTGCTGGGCCACGATGCCGCCGAGGACCTGTTCCCGGGCGAGAGTCCCATTGGCAAGGATGTGGACTGCCAGGGCAGTATCTTCACCGTGATTGGCGTACTCGACGTGCAGCCGCAGCCCTTCGGCAGCGGGCGCAACACGCAGGACAATTCCGCCTATTTCCCCGAGAGCACCTTCCATAAGATCCATCCCGAGATCAAGGATTTCTGGATTGTGGTCCGCTATGACGATCCCAAAAACAAGGCTCTGGTCACCGAAGAAGTGCGCGAGCTATTGCGCGTACGCCGCAAGGTGATGACGCAGCAGGACGACGACTTCGCCATCTTCAGCCCCGACTCTCTGACCCGGCTCTGGAACCAGCTCACCGGGGGCCTGTTCCTGTTCATGGTGGCCGTCTCCTGCGTTAGCCTGATGGTCGGCGGCGTAGGCGTGATGAACATCATGCTGGTCTCCGTGACGGAGCGCACCCGCGAAATCGGCATACGCAAGGCTATTGGCGCTACCCGGCGCAACATCCTGCTCCAGTTCACCGTGGAAGCCATCATCCTGTGCATGGTGGGTGGAGTGCTGGGCATTTTGACGGGATCTTTGCTGACTCTGATCCTGCACTTCGCGGTCGGCTTCCTGCATGCCGCGCTCTCCGCAACATGGGTGGCCGTCTCGTTTATGGTGGCCTGCTCCATCGGTCTGGTCTTCGGTATCTATCCGGCCTGGAAAGCAGCCAACCTGGATCCAATCGAAGCGCTGCGCTACGAATAACACCGGCAAACCGCAGAAAAAAGCACGCAGCACCTACGGGATTCCAGAGCCTTATCCGCTCCGGAATCCCGTTTCTGTCTCCGCGCACTGTCCGGTAGCCCCTGCGTAACTTAAACTTCATGTGTGATGCTCCACGCGCTTGCTCTTCTTCTTGAATCCGTGACGACTCTGCTGGCCGTTGCCGGCTTGGCCTACTTTCTGACCGCCATGTTTGCGGCGGCACGCGCCTTGCGGGAGCGCAGCCAGCCGCTGGCGCAGTTCGCGCCCGGTGTAACGATTCTCAAGTCGCTCAAGGGCCTCGACCCCGCCATGCTGGAAGCTTTTCGCACGCACTGCGTGCAGAGTTACCAGGGTGAGTACGAGATTCTGTTCGGCGTGGCCGATGCCGCCGACCCCGCGATAGAAGCCGTCCAACAGCTCCAGAGCGAGTTTCCCGATCAAGCGATTCGCCTGCTGGTTTGTCCGGAGAAACTGGGCACTAACGGCAAGGTCTCCACGCTGGTACAGATGGAGCGCGCGGCACGTTACGACTATCTGCTGGTCAATGACTCCGACATCTCGGTTTCGTCCCGCTACCTGGAGCGCGTGATGGCCTGCTTTGCGCCCACCGAGGGCAAGCCGCAGGTTGGCCTGGTCACGGCGCTCTATCGCGGCCGCGCGCATGGTTCTCTCTGGTCGCGTTTTGAATCGCTCGGCATCAGCACCGATTTTCAAGCCGGCGTGCTGCTCTCGAAAATGATCGAAGGCGGTTTGCACTATGGCCTCGGTTCAACGCTCGCAGCCTATCGTCCCGCACTGGAAAAGGCCGGCGGACTGATCGGCCTGGTGGATCAACTGGCGGACGACTACGAAATGGGCGCGCGCATCGACAAGGCCGGCTATGGCGTGGCGCTCTGCTCCGACGTGGTCGAAACCAGTGTGCCCGATTATCGCTGGCAGGATTTTGCCGATCATCAACTGCGCTGGCTGCGCACAGTGCGCGATGCCCGGCCCGGCGGCTACTTTGGCATGATCTTCATGCATGGATTCGCATGGGCCTGCGTGAACCTTGTCCTCAGCGGGTTCAGCACACTGAGTCTGTGGATCTTTGTCACCAGCTTCTTTGTGCGTTTGGCCATGGCGCTGCTGGTGGGCGCACAGGTGTTGGAAGATCGCCAGGTGCCGGGCCTTCTGCTGCTGGTACCCCTGCGCGACCTTTGCCAGATGGGCCTCTGGGTAGCAGGGCTCTTCGGCAACACCATCGTGTGGCGCGGTCAGCGCTTTGTTCTCAAGAACGGCAAGCTGATTGGAACAGCGTCCAGATAGATTTTTCCTGGAAATTTCTATTTCTGTGAACGACCACCGGCTAATAGCCGGTGGCTTCGGGTCACGGCTGAAGCCGGATTGATCGGCCGCGCGGCCGATTCAGGAAAAACGCTTCCCGAGCTCCAGCCCAGGGCTGCCGCCCTGGGCTATTTTCGACCGGCCCCTCCGGGGCCTCAACGTCTTGCAGAATCTTTCGCCGACAGACAACACCATCGGAAGATTGGATGACTGGCCAAGACCCCTTCCGTCGCCTAAAGACGAGGGGGTTACGGATCCCCTATGGGAGACTCTAAAGTTCTTCTATTTTGGCCGGGAGCGTCGACCGCAATCCACACTCCCGGCTCGCTGCGAAGGCGAAACTTCAGTCGCCTACGTTGGTCGGCGGCCTGTCCTCTTCCCGAATCGCGTTTGTATCAATGGACAAGCAAGTGCCCAGTTCGTTGAAGTCCTTATCCCACTGCGGCCGATCTTCCGGAGCCAGCGCGGTCAGCGCGTAGGACGAGGTGCGCAGAATCTCATACCAGATGTTCTGTGCCTGCCACAGGCTCAGCTCAAACGGCATCTCCGTCAGGCAGCGTGCCAGCCCCAGCGCGCGATCCAGCACATCCAATTGGCCGGAGGACATCTGCAACTCCACCATGGTGCGCTTCATGCGCATGTCGGCATTGTAGGAGAGCGTCGCGGTTTCCAGTTGCACCTGATCGGCCTTGGCCAGCGCAAGATAGGAGCGCAACTGCGCGTGATCGATGGGGTCGGTCTCCAGCACGCGGCGCAGGCCGGCGTTGATGGCAAATCCAGCCGCCAACGCCAGAGCCGGCGGCTTGGGCAGATCGGCCTGAGCAAGATAATGCAGCAGGCTGGCATGATCCTGATAAATGGAGGTAAGCGAGTTCTCGATATCGCAGAGAGTCGAGTTCAGAATCAGATCCATAATGCGCCGCTGCTCATCGGTAAACAACGAGGTAAGCGAGTAGTCGGCGCTGCCGTAGGTGCGGTCGATCAGGCGGATCACCTGCGGGAAATCGGCGCGCAGCACGCTGGCCGCGGCCTCGGAAGAGAAGCTTTCAAACGCCGCAGCCTCGTCGTCCGTATAGGGGCGCACCGCCGCGGTAATGTTCTGATCGCCGAAGTGCAGGACGGCAAAGCTGAAGCGGTCATTATGTCCGCTGATGGCATTGATCACATGCGCCCGGCCCACTGCGAGCCGACCGCGGCCGGAGGTGAAAATCTCATACGACTCACGGCGGATGCGGTAGCAGTAAAGCTCTGTCTCATCAGCAAACGAAGAAAAGACGCTCGATATGGCGTAGTGCGCCGCCACCTGCTGTAATTGCAGTTCCTTGGCGCGCACGCACTCTTTGTAGATGGCCGCGCCGTCTCCGGCCTTTGGATTGTTGGAACGGGCCTGCGCCAGACGCGCCAGAAATGCCGACTCCAATGCCTCAACCTGCGCGCCAAAATGCCGTTGCGCCAACTGAATCACACGCGCGGCGTAGGCAATGATCTGTACGGTTTCAATGCCGGAGATGTCGTCGAAGAACCATCCGCAACTGGTGTACATCAACTGCGCGTGACGCTGCAGCTCCATCAGTTCCAGCGCGCGGATACGCTCCTCTTCGTTGAGCGAATGATGCTGATGCGCAGCAAAAAACTGCTCCACATTTTCGTTGCTGCGTTCGAGAATGACGTGAATGTAATTGTCGCGCGCCTTCCACACATCGTTAAAAAGCTTGGCGCCTTCCTGCTCGGTGAGCGGAAGCAGAGCGTCCCGCAATCCATCCAGTGCCTCGCGCAGCGGCGCGCGCCAGGCTTGATTCCATCCGGCCCGGCCGCCATTGCAACCGCAGTCGGAACGCCAGCGTTCCACCCCATGCGCGCAGCTCCATGAAGTGTTGTCCACAATCTCGCATTCGTACTCTGGCGGAAACTGCTCCAGAAAACTTCCGTAGTTGGTCAGCTTCACAGTGCGGTCGCGTTCCAGCAAGCGCAGGGCATAGGCCAGCGCCATTTCACCATGCTTGTGGTGGTGGCCGTAGCTTTCGCCGTCGGTGGCCACATGCATCAGTTGTGGTTGCGCGGTATCACGAAAGCCCGACTTGAGACGGTCCACAAAACTCTCGCCGGAGTTGAGCAATCCTTCAAAGGCAATCGCACGGGAGACAGGGCCGTTGTAAAAGAAGACGGCAATCGATGCGCCGGAAGCAAAGCGCAGCAGGTAGGGTCGCGTGGTATCCACCGAGGCATTCGGTGTATCGGTCCATTCCGCTCCGTCCTTCAGGGCACGTATGCGCTTGCACTGATGCGGGGCCAGGAGGGTGAACTTGATGCCCTGCTCGGCCAGCAGCTCCAGCGATTCCGTATCGGCCGCGGTCTCCGCCAGCCACATGCCTTCCGGTGGCGCGCCGTAATTGAATTCGTAGTCGGCAATGCCCCAATGGATCTGCGTAATGCGGTCGCGGCGTGCGGCCAACGGCAGAATCATGTGGTTATACACCTGCGCCATGGCCGAGCTATGGCCGCGAAAACTCTTGCGGCTGCGGCGCTCGCCCTCGAGAATCATGCGATAGGTGCGGGGCGCATTCTCGCGCAACCAATACAGAAGGGTCGGCCCCACATTGAAGCTGATGCGCGCGTAGTTGTTCATGATGCGCGTAATCTGCTGCGTGGGATTGACCACCCGGGCGGCGCCGTTGGGCGCATAGCACTCGGCACACACTCGCTCGTTCCAATCATGGTACGGCGCAGCGGAGTCCTGAGTTTCGACCGTCTCCAGCCACGGATTCTCGCGGGGCGGCTGGTAAAAGTGTCCGTGAATAGTGATGTATCGTTTGCTGACGGCCATGAGGAATCCGAGGCGGCCTGGAATTTAGATCGGCGTCGACCGCTTCGGTTATTGTAGGCTGGAGCGGCCCGCGGGAGGGGTGTTTTTCGCAAGATCGCACGCCCGCCACATGTACCAGGAGGCCACGGAACGGAAGGGCGCCCAGCGCTTGGCCCGCTTCAACAGGACTTCCGGCTTGGGCAAATCTGCCGCCTCCAGCGGACGGTTCTTGGGCACACGCTGGAAAGTGAGGGCAAAGCCTTTGCGCACACCGTAATCGCTCACCGGAAGAACGTCCGGACGCCCCAAACGGAAGATCAGGAGCATCTCCACCGTCCAGGGACCAATGCCGCGCACCTCGGTCAGCCGCTCCACAATCTCCGCATCGCTCATTTTCCGGATAGCGGCATGGGTAGGTACGGTACCATCCAGAGTGCGAGCAGCCAGATCGCGCAACGCCTTGATCTTATTGCCGGAAATACCCGCTGCCCGCAACGGATCGTCCGGGGTAGCCAGCAGGAGTTCCGGGGTGGGATCGCCGTGGAAGTACGCCCGCATGCGAGCATGGATGGTTGCCGCGGCCTTACCGTGTAGTTGCTGGTAAAGAATCGATTCCACCAGGGATTCAAAGGGAGAGGGCGCAGGATCGAGCCGCAGAGTAAAGAGCCCGGCGCGCTCAATGAGAGCTGCCAGCTTGGCATCCGCGGCCTTCAAGTGCGCAAGGGCCTCTTCGGCATCGAAGGGAAGTTTTCGGCTCCGACCATTGTGAATCATGGACCGAGTGTAATTCAGAAGATCCGGGTTTGTACCCCTCAGTACATACCCAGATGTAGAACGCAGAAAGGCCTCCGGGCCAGGAGGAAGTATTTTGAACGATCGCCTGACACGAATGTTCCACATTGCTCTGTTTGTTCTTGCCGCCAGTTGGGGGCTAGGTGTTTGCGCCTACGCTGCAGGAGCTCCGCAACAGTACGGCTACGGGCAAAACCAGGGCAGAATCCCGGACCCGGGCCCGCCGCAGTCTGGCTGGGACGTTCCCCCGCCCAACATGAGTCAGATTCAGGCCGACGGATTCCGGACTGGAATTCTGGCTGGCCAGGATGATATCTCCCATCAAATCCAGCCCAATGCCACCAATCGCCCGGAATATCGCAATCCGCCGAAGATGTCGTTCCTGCAGAGGGCGATGTACCGCGATGGCTTCCAGAAGGGGTATCAGCGTGCAATGGACCGGTTCTATGGCACCCCGGCTCCGCCACCACCGCCTCCTCAGCCTGCATACATGCCGCCGCCTCCGGTCGAGGGACCTCGCTACCGGCCCGGACACGATATGGAATACCGGCACCAGGGATACCAGGAGGGCATGCTCGGAGCATTGCACGACACGGATCATAACCGGCGTCCTGACCCGAACAACCGTGATGAGTTCCGCCAGCCCAACGTGCCCTATGAGGCAGTCAGGTTCTACCGCGAGGGCTTCCGCCGTGGCTATGACGAAGCCATGGACGCAATGACCGGCATGCCGAACGACATTGCCCGCGGTTCGCATGGCGATGTGATGATGCGGGCTTATCACGAAGGTGCCGCCGGCGCCATCCGCGACTGGGACAATCACCGCCGGCCTGATCCAAATAACCGGGATGAGTTTCGCCAGCCGGCCGGCCCCCCGGATATGCAGCATTTGTACCGCGATTCTTTCCGCAGAGGGTATATGCGGATTGCCGGGCAAATCTACGACAATGGCCCCCGCTGGTAGAAGATCCCCGGGGCGTTGCGATAAGGTAAGGGACGGACTTCGGTCCGTCCTTTTTTTTGTACGGATTGGCACCGGAGTGTTCCAAGATGGGTCAGTTGAGGAGCTTGCAGGTCCATTAGAATCAGCCGTCGCACACGGGGCGAGTAACATCGAAAAAGAGAAAGAAGGAGCACGCTAGCCATGAAGATGCGGCCAGGAACACAAACTGGATTTTTGCTGTGCGGCAAGGAGTGGAGCGAGGGCGAACCTCTCGAAGTCCGCTCCCCCTGGGACCAGGGCGTGGTGGGCCGGGTAACTATTGCCACCCGCAACGATGCCCGCCAGGCCGTCTCCCATGCCGTGGCCAGTCTGCGCCGCACCCGCGCGCTCCCCCGCTGGAAGCGCCGCGAGATCCTGGAAGACGTGGCCGCAGCCCTGATCGACCAGAAGGAACGCTTTGCGCAATTGATTGTGGCTGAGTCCGGAAAGCCCTTGCGATTGGCCCGCATCGAGGTGGATCGCTCCGTGCTTACCTTCAAAACCGCCGCGGAAGAAGCTGCGCGGCTGGGCGGCGAGAGCCTGCCGCTGGACCTATCGGAAGGCAACGAAGGCCGCTGGGGATTGGTGCAACGCTTCCCGGTGGGACTGGTTCTGGCCATTACTCCGTTCAACTTCCCGCTGAATCTTGTGGCGCACAAGCTGGCACCCGCCATGGCCGCCGGATGCCCGGTCCTGCTGAAACCCTCGCCCCAGACTCCGTTTACCGCTCTTGCGCTCGGCGAGGTGATTCTGAAAGCGGGCTGGCCTGAGGAGGCCTTGTCGGTTCTGCCGCTCGAAAACGCTGACACCGCCTGGCTGGCCGAAAAGGAAGATCGCATCAAGCTGGTGAGCTTTACCGGCTCCGCCAAAGTGGGATGGGAGATGAAGGTGCGCTCCGGCCGCAAGCGGGTTCTGCTGGAACTGGGCGGAAACGCCGCCCTGATCGTTCACGGCGACTGGGACAATCTGGACGAGGCGGCCATGCGTACCGTGGCCGGCGCCTTCGGATTTTCCGGCCAAACCTGCATCAGTGTGCAACGCATCTTTGTTGAACGCAGAATCTATCAAACCTTCCTTTGGAAGGTGGTGGAGATTGCAGCCAAACTCAAGTTGGGCAATCCCTCCGACGAGGCTTCGGAAATTGGCCCCATGATCCGCCCGTCCGAAGCAGAGCGGATTGAAACCTGGATCAAGGAAGCCGTCAGCAACGGCGCCAAGCTGGTAAGCGGCGGGGAGCGGAATGGTTCCATGGTGACGCCCGCGATCCTGACCGGCACCAAAGCTGGCATGAAGATTCGCGATGAAGAAGTCTTTGGCCCGGTTGTGGTGATTGAACCCTACGACGACTTTGAGGATGCGCTGGCCCAGGTGAACCACTCGAAGTACGGCCTGCAGGCCGGTCTGCTCACCCGCGACGCCGGCCGCATCATGACCGCTTATCGCGAGCTCGAAGTGGGAACGCTGATCGTAGGCGACACCCCAAGCTGGCGTCTGGACCCCATGCCCTATGGCGGCTTGAAGGAGTCTGGGCTGGGCCGTGAGGGCATCCGCTCCGCAATTGCCGAGATGACGGAACCCAAGATGCTGGTCATGGGCAGCCTCGCATAACAACGCGCCTGAATACAAAGGGCTGGTGGAGAAATCTCCACCAGCCTTTTTCTTTCTTCCCGCAGCTTCACCGTTCCGGATATTGCGCCGAGCTTCTTCACGCCGCCACATTTATGACAGGCACCGCGCCAGTTTTTCTCCGTACTCGAAAGTTCCCCCACTATTGCCTGCTTCCCGCGTGTGTCCCGCTAAACTGAGAAGGATGACAGAGAGTTCCAGCGCCATTGAAACCATTGCAGCCATCTCCACCCCTCCAGGCCGGGGCGGCATCGGAATTGTGCGCTTGAGCGGCCCTGAAGCGGCAGCCATTGCCGTGCAGTTGGTACGTTTGCGCAAACCGTTGGAACACGGCCGTGCGCGGTTGGCGGATGTCATGGACTCCGATTCCCCACAGGCTGCCCGCATCGATGAAGCGCTGGTCACATTCTTCGAGGCTCCTCATTCCTACACCGGCGAGCATCTGGTTGAGATCGCAGCGCACGGTTCCCCGGTTGTTCTCGAACTGTTGGTGCGCAGGGCGCTGGAGTTGGGCGCGCGTCTGGCTGCTCCCGGAGAATTTACGCAACGCGCCTTTCTCTCCGGTCGTCTAGACCTTACTCAGGCAGAAGCGGTTCGCGATCTCATCGAAGCACAGACCCTGACGCAGGCCCGTCTAGCTGCCAGCCAGCTCGGCGGAGCGCTCAGTCATCGCATTGGTCCAGTCAAACAGGATTTGGTGGACCTGGTTGCCTTGCTTGAAGCTGGCATCGACTTTGCCGAGGACGATGTGGATGTCACTCCGGCAACTGAGATTGCTCACCGCATTGATGAGCTTCTTCCGCCGCTTGCCGCTTTGGAAGCAAGCTTCAGCCGTGGTCGCGTGGTGCGTGACGGACTGACGCTCGCCATCGTCGGTCGGCCGAACGCCGGCAAGAGCTCGCTGTTTAACCGGCTGGTGGAGCGGGAACGCGCAATTGTGACCGCCACACCGGGCACCACTCGCGATCTGGTAACCGAACGCATCGCCATCGATGGCATTCCGCTAGAGCTGATTGACACTGCAGGTTTGCGCGAAGGCTCAGAAGAAGCAGAGCGGCTCGGCATTGAACGCAGCCGCGAAGCTTTGGCGGACGCCGATATTGTGCTGGTGGTACTGGACGCCACAGAATCGCTGAACAGCGAAGAACGGATTCTACTGCAAGCCGTGAGCGAGCGGCCCGCCCTGATCGTCCGCAACAAGGTTGATCTCACCGACGGCAAAACTGCGGAGAGCGCTGCGAACTTCCCTGCTCTCTCCACCTCCGCGCGCACCGGCGAGGGAATCGACACTTTGCGGCAGAAGATTCTGGAGCTGGCAACCGGCGGGGTTTCCGCTGAAAGTGGCATGCTCACCAATCTCCG
>Ga0207834_1000649_pt1 | contig 11990 bp, 7 predicted proteins | sample LuqExpMetagenom5_FD_187763 | JGI IMG/M metagenome (GOLD analysis project Ga0207834, IMG submission 187763) | Tropical forest soil microbial communities from Luquillo Experimental Forest, Puerto Rico - Sample 5 (SPAdes) | ecosystem: Environmental > Terrestrial > Soil > Tropical forest ...
ACGCTCGAGCGCATCGTCAAGGAAGGTCCGCCGCTGGTGTTGATCGACCGACTCTTTCCGGGGTTGGAGGCCAACTATGTGGGCACTGATGACGAGGCCGTGGGCGCTCTGGCCACCGAACATCTGATCGCCATCGGTTGCAGGCGGATTGCCCATTTGCGAGGTCCAGATACCAGTGGTGGACGCGGCCGTCTGGCCGGTTATTTGAAGACTCTGGAACGGCATGGGATGCAGGTTCCGGAAGGCTATGTTTCCGCCCAGGGACCAGCCGATGTGCACGGTATGGAGAGCGGCGAGGAACTGACCCGCCAACTGCTGGAACGGGACCCGCGTCCGGATGGTATTTTCACGTTCAATGACCCCATGGGGATTGGCGCCATGCACGCCATTCGCAATGCCGGACTGAAGGTTCCGGAAGACATTGCCGTGGTGGGCGCGGGCAATCTCTACTACAGCGAAGAGCTGCGCATTCCGATTTCCACCATCGACCAGCAGACCGAGGAGACAGGCGAACGGACAGCTCGGCTGGTGTTGTCGTTGCTGGAGTCGAAGGCCGCGCAGAAGCCGCGCTCAATGATGATTGAGCCCAAGCTGATCGTACGCGCCTCCACGCAGCGCTAGCACCTGCGGTGCGGCTGCCCGCTGCGCATCCTTGATGGTATGCCTCGGGCGAAGAGGGATGTTCTGTGCGCGGTTGTAAAGAAAAAGCCTGCGCATGCAGCATGAAAAAAAGGCCGCGCCAGCCTGAAGTCTGACGCGGCACCCGGAATTCTTCTGTTCGAGGAGGCTGGCAACGAGCAGCGCGGTTGTGCGCTTGCGTTGCAGGCACAACCTAAACGGTTACGGCAAACTTTTGCATATCGCCCTTCATCACAGGCAGATCGTTGAAGCGCGCCAACCGGAACTGGGTCCAGTAACCGCTCCAGCGCGGATCGGCCTGGAGGGCCGCGGCCAGGCGTTGAATCATCTGCTTGCGCACCTCGGCATATTGCGGCTGCTCGATCACGTTTTCCGCGTCGTCGCTGGCGAGATCGTAGAGTTCATCCACCGGAGAGCCGCAGTTGAAACCGTAAAGAAAATGGCGTCCGTCGGGAGTGCGATACTGGATGCCGCAACTGAAGTTGACGCCCACGTGCCATCCGCCAAAGAACAGCAGCGTGCGGTCGTCGGCCGGTTCGCCTTTGCCTTGCAGCGCAGCCAGCAAAGAGGTGCCGTCGAACTTGGCTTCCGCGCGGATGCCGGCCACTTCCAAGAAGGTTTGCGAAACATCCATCAGCGAGACCGGCGCATTGACCGTCGGTTTGGCCACAGGTGCTGATTTGGGCGTTTTGATCACCAAGGGAACGCGCAGTACATCCGGATGCAGATACACGCCCTTGTCTACTAGAGCACGGCGGCCATTCATTTCGCCGTGGTCGGAGATGAAGGCCACAACTGCATCGTCGTAGAGGCCGGCTTGCTTGAGCTTGTCGAGCACCCGCCCGATCACTTTGTCTACAATCTCCATTTGCAGCGCATAGGCCACGCGGTAGTCGATCAGCTTTTGCTCGTCGTAGATGCCCCAGTAGCGACGATAGACTTCCACAATCTCCGGCTCTTCCGCAGCGCGCTGGAAGTCGCGTTTCCGGGCCGCGCGGTAACTTTCCGGTACGCTCATCTGCTGGCGCAACTCGCGCTCGCGCTCCTCCATTCCAGCAGGAATGGCGAACGGCTGGTGCGGATCGAAGATGTCCAACTGCAAGTAGAGCGGATGCTGTTCCAGGGTGCCGCGCGCAATCAGATCGTCGATGGTATTCACTGCCTGCTCGCCCAGGTACCAACTGTACTGCGCTTCCATGGGGAAGGGCTGACCGTCCTGCTGTACTACCCATCCGCCCACGGAGTTGCCGGGTGTTTTACGATCCTGCTGCGCAAAGACTATTTCGCGCGCATACTTCTGCGGCTTCACGCCCATTTTGCGCAGATAGGTCAGATACTCGTCGTCATCGTAGACCGGAGGCGACCAGCGATCCCAGGGCTTGTCGTTCTCGCCGAAGGCGTCAAGAAACTTCTGCTTGCCCACATGGCATTTGCCCACCTGCCGGGCGACATAGCCGCTGGCCTTCAGGTATTCGGGGAAGATGATGTCGGTGGGTTTCAGTTCGGTATCCAGGCCCTCCGGCGCATGTTCGCCGTTGCCCAGAATGGTGCTGTAGCGGCCGGTCATGTAAGAACCGCGCGAGGGTGCGCACAACGGCACGGTGCAGAAAGCATTCGCAAAAAAACAGCCATCGGCCATCAGCGAACGAATGGCGGGAATCCGCATCTTCTGGGCAAAGGGACGGTCGGGGCGGTAGAGATCCGGGCTCACCATATCGGCGGAGATCAGCACGATGTGCGGGCGGCGACCGCCGTTCTGGCGCAGATAAGGGCCAATGCCGGTGCGCTCCTGGGTGAAGCGGAGCGTGGAGGCGGAGGAATCAGCCGGAGATTCGGCGTTCAGCAGGCTAGCCGAGCCTGCCAGTAAGCCTGCAGTGAGGGAACAAAAGCTGCGCCGATCCATAGAGCGTGACAAGTCCAATCTGCGATCGCAAAGCGATGCGTAAATGATCGTACTGCGCGCGTACGTTTTTGTAAAGGATTACATTTCGTGTCCGGAAAAGATTTTTCCGCTCTGGTGCAAGCGCACCAGCGTGCCTGTCGATCTTCCTTTGCCCAGCTCCAACGTGTCGTCGCAGGCGCTGGCAAAAAGATTGTTTCTGGATTGTCAGACCAGGGCTTGCTAGGAATGCAGAACGGCAACTCTGCGGCGTTCGCGAAGCAAGGGCAGAACCTGCTCTAAAGCCGCGGCCACGCTGACGCCGTGCTTCTGGCGCAGTTCGTCCACCTTGCCATGCTCGATGAAATTGTCGGGCCAGCCGATGCGCACCACTGGAACTGCCGGCACCATGCCTGCTGCCTGCATTTCTTCGAGTGCTTCCAGCACGGCCGAGCCGAATCCGCCCATCTTTACGTGGTCTTCGAAGGTAACGATGGCGGCAACGCGCCCTGCGTAGGCGGCCAGCAACTCGCGGTCTAGCGGTTTCACAAAGCGCGGATCGATGACGGCGGCCGACAGGCCCTGCTGCTCGAGTTCGGCTGCCAGTTGTTCGGCCATCGGAAGCAGGTTGCCCAGGCCGAAGATGGCCACATCGGAGCCGTCCTTGATCACCTGCGCTTTGCCCACCGGCAGAACTTCGGGCTCGGCTTGGCGCTCCACGCCCACTCCCACACCCCTCGGATAACGGATGGCGCTGGGACCATCCAGGGTCAGGGAGGTTTGCATCATAGAAGCCAGCTCGTTTTCGTTGGAGGGTGCCATCAGCACCATGCCGGGAACCGAGCGCAAATAGGCAATATCGAACAGGCCATGATGTGTGGGGCCATCGTCGCCTGACAGGCCGGCGCGGTCCATGCAGAACACCACAGGCAGATTCTGCAAAGCCACGTCATGCACAATGGCGTCAAAGCCGCGCTGCAGGAAGGTGGAGTAGATGGCGCAGAAGGGGCGATAGTTGCGCGTGGCCATACCGGCGGCAAACACGATCGCGTGGCCTTCGGCAATGCCGACGTCGTAGTAACGCTTGGGATGACGCGGCCGGAACAGATCCAGTCCGGTGCCATTCGGCATGGCCGCCGTAATGGCCACAACCCGCTCGTCCTTATCGGCAAGGTTGGCGAGGGTGGTGGCAAACACCTCGGAGTAAGTGGGCAAGCCGTTCGGCTTGGTGTCGCCGGTCTCCGGATCGTACGGGGCCACGCCATGGAACTTTTTGGTCAGATCGAGCGCGGGCTGGAAACCGCGGCCCTTTTGCGTGAGCACATGCAGCAGAACCGGCCGGTCCACGGTCTTCAAGAACTTGAAGGTTTCCACCAGCAACTGGATGTTGTGTCCGTCGATGGGACCAAAGTACTCCATGCCGAACTCTTCAAACATGACCGAAGGCCACAAGAAGCCCTTGGCGGCTTCTTCGGCACGGCGCACCACCTTGACCGCCGTCTTGCCGCCAAAGCGTTCAATCAGCTTGGTGGCGCGGTCATGCAGGTGCTGGTAGCGTTCGTTGGTCACGATGCGGTGGAAGTAGCGCGCAATGGCACCCACGTTGCGATCGATGGACCACTCATTGTCGTTGAGCACAACGATCATCCGCTTGGTCTGCTCGGCAATGTTGTTCAGCGCTTCGTAGGTGATGCCGTTGGTAAAGGCGCCATCGCCGGCCACGGCAATCACGTGCTCGCTGCCGCCAGCCAGGTCGCGCGCCACGGCCATGCCCAGCGCGGCGGAGAGGGCGGTGCCGGCATGGCCCGCGCCAAAGGCATCGTGCGCGCTTTCGGTGCGCAGCATGAAACCGTTCAGGCCGCCGGGCTGGCGGATCGTGTCCATCCGCTCCCGCCGTCCGGTCAGAATCTTGTGGATGTAGGCCTGGTGGCTTACGTCGAAAGTGATTTTGTCCGTGGGTGTATTGAACACCGCGTGCAGAGCCATGGTGAGCTCCACCACGCCCAGGTTCGGGCCCAGGTGACCGCCGGTCTTGGACAGCGTCTGGATCAGGAACTCGCGAATTTCCTCGGCAAGCTGCACCATCTGCGCGTAATTCAGCCGCTTCAAGTCGGCGGGCGATTGAATGGTGTCCAGCAATGTTGCCATGTAGGGTGAGCCTCCTGAATCCATTGGAGCGGTTGGGTTTACCGCTGCCGCGGGCGCAAAAAGGGACCCCACGCGGGGGCCTCGGATCGCACTGCGCCAGTCCCTAGTATACGCGGAAGCTGGTTTTGGCGGGCCGAATCGTTCCGGGCCGGAAATGGGCAGAAAAAGCCCTCCTGGCGGTTCCCGTCGGCGGGCTACTCCATGGGGGCGTCGCCACCCCGTTTGCCCTGGTGTCTGGGACGCGAGGGCAACAGGACCAGAGGCAGGCAAGCTAGCGAAAGATATCCCACCAGCCGGAAGTTGTCGGCGTAGGCCATCAGGGAGGATTGCTGCGCCAGCAGGCGGTACACCATGCCCACACCCATGTGCTGGCCGGTGACCGGATCGGCGCCTGTGGTCTGGAACCGCGCGCTCAAGCCGTGCACCAGCGCCTGTACCTTGGGATTGGAGGGGTCCAGATTGCCGGCAAGATAATTCTGATGGCGCTGGCTGCCACGCACCAGCGTTGCCATGATGGCCGCAATGCCCACGCTGCCACCTACGTTGCGTAGCAGGTTGTAGACGCCCGATGCGTTGCCGATCTCCTGTTTCTTCAGCATGCCCATGGCCAGCGTGGTGAGCGGTACAAAGATGAATCCGCCGGCAAAACCGTTCAGGAAATTCGGCACGGCCACTGTCCACATGGAGATTTCAAGATTCACCCGCGCCAGCATCAGCGTGGAGGTGCCGAACAGGCCAAAGCCGAAGGCCAGCAACAGGCGCGCGTCCACATAGTTCACCAGGATGCCCACCATCATCATGGCTAAAAGCGATCCCACCCCGCGCGGGCTTACCGCCAGGCCGGAATCGAGCGCGGAGTAGCCCATCAGCGTCTGCAGAAACAGAGGCAGCATGGCCGTTACGCCGTAGAGTGCGAAGCCGAAGATGGCCATGATCAGCGTACTCACGCCAAAATTCCGGTTGGCGAGTACCCGCAGGTCCACGATGGGGTCGGCACAGGTCAGCTCACGCACAATAAAGCCCAACAGAGCCAACCCGCTCACCACGGAAGTCCCTACAATCCAGCGCGTTTCAAACCAGTCGGCTTCCTGGCCCTTGTCCAGCACCAGTTGCAGGGTGCCCAGCCACAGGGCCATCAACCCAAAGCCAAGCCCATCAATGGCTCCACGCACCTTTTGCCGCAAATAGGGAGGATCTTCCACGTACAGATTGACCATGAACATGGCCAGCAGACCCACAGGTAGATTGATGTAGAAGATCCAACGCCAGCTATAGCTGTCGGTAATCCATCCCCCCAGTGTGGGGCCGATGACCGGCGCTACCACGATGCCCATGCTGTAAAACGCCATGGCCGAGCCGTGCTGACGGGGCGGAAAGCTTTCCAGCAGAATCGATTGCGCAAGAGGCTGCATGCCTCCGCCGCCCAACCCCTGCAGCACGCGGGAGAGGATCAGCATGGGCATGTTCACGGCCATGCCACAGAGCAGGGAAGCCACGGTAAAAACAAGAATCGAAAGCAGTAAGAGCCGCGTGCGGCCAATCCGCCGCGAAATCCAGCCAGCGGCCGGCAACATGATGGCGTTGGCCACCAGATAACTGGTCAGCACCCAGGTGGATTCGTCGGTTGAAGCCGAGAGGGTGCCGGCAATATGCGGCAGCGCCACGTTAGCCACCGAGGAATCCAGCACCACCATGAAGGTGGCCAGCATGACCGAAACCGCTACCAGCCACGGATTCACGGACGGACGCCACTCGGTGAGCGCCGCATCGGGGCTGGAAAATGATTTGCTGACCATATAGTCATTTTAATATACTCCGAGGTCAGAGGAGTTGGATGGAAGCTAGTACTCATGCCGCCAAGAAGCGCGGACGCACCAAGAGCGAGGTGTTGGGCGAGTTTCGCTGCCAGGAGATCCTGGTTGCGGCCCGCCGCGTTTTTGCGCGCAAAGGCTTTGCCGAAGGCATCATGGATGAGATTGCCCGCGAAGCCGGCATTGCCAAAGGAACCATCTATCTCTATTTCCGCTCCAAGAATGAGATCTACAAGGCGCTGCTTGATCACGACATGAAGCAGTTGCAGCAGAGCACGTTGGAGCGCATGGACAGCGTGACGGAGCTGAAGGAAAAGATTCAGGCCTTTCTGCTGGTGCGGCTGGACAATGCCGAAGAGAAGCGCGAGTTCTTTCGCATCATGGATTCGGAGCGCGCCAATCTGCATATGACCCGCAAGCAGTATCGCGACTTTTTGCAGGAGCCGGTGGTGCGCCTGGCCACGGCCATCGATGCGGCGGTCGCGAGTCGCCAGATTCGCAAGGTGGATGGCGAAAGAACGGCTTGGCTTATTGTCGATCTGGCTCGGGGAGCCATTCAGCGCCGCCTGCTGAGCCAGAATCCTGCTCCTGCGGCGGAAGACGCTGCCTTTCTGCTGGATTTTATCTGGCATTCCCTGGCTCTATCCTCTAGTCTTGCTCCCTAGCCCCTAGCCCCTAGCCCCTAGCCCCTAGCCCTTCTCCCTCCTCCCGCGCATTCGATACACTTGCAGCGGGCTCGGGCTGGCCTTTCCACGGCTGCCGGGCTACTCCGCTTCACACTTTGTTCGGACTCAAGCTCCGGCCACGAACAGAGGGAAACGTTTGACCTCGCAGATGGAGACAATCAAGAGAAATATTCCCGCACGTCGCTGGCGGATTGCCTTGCTGCTGGGCGTGGGCGTGCTGGTCAACTACTTTGACCGCGTTAATCTCTCGGTTTCGCACGATTCGCTGATTGCGGAGTTCGGCATCACCGAGGTTTTGTTCGGTTACCTGCTTAGCGCCTACAACCTCACGTACGCCTTCTGCCAGTTGCCCATTGGCGTGATTCTCGACAAGCTGGGCGTGCGCCGTGTGGGCTGCATTGGCTCTCTGTTGTGGAGCGTGGCTTCGTTTGCCGCTGCCCTTGCACCCAACTTGAGCGCGCTGTTCGGCGCACGCTTTCTGTTGGGAATTGGCGAAGCGCCCACCTTTCCCGCCAACGCCAAGGCTGTTGGCCGCTGGTTTCCGGTTCACGAACGCAGCCTGGCCACGGCGGTCTTCGATGCCGCGGCCAAGTTTGCCTCCGCCATCGGTGTGCCGGCCATCGGCATCCTGCTGCTCAGTGTGGGCTGGCGCTGGAGCTTTGCCATTACCGGCGTGGTCAGCTTGGCCTATTTTGGCTATTTCTGGAGGGTGTATCGCGATCCGGCGGAAGATTCGGATCTGAGCCCGGAAGAGCAGGCCTACATTGAGCAGGGAAGCGTTCATCCGGTGCATGTGGATGCAAACGAACAACCTTCCTCGCTGATCCGGTTGCTGAAGCGCCCCAAGGTGCTGGGGCTGGCCATCGGTTTTGGCGCTTACAACTACGTCTTTTATCTGTTGCTCACCTGGCTGCCTACCTATCTGGCGCATACCCTCCACATCGATCTGCTCCACTCCTTCCTCTACACCGGAGTGCCGTGGTTTGTGGCTACGGTGGCGGACCTGGTGGTGGGCGGCTGGCTGGTGGACTTTCTTGTGGGCCGTGGCTGGAACCAGGATCGCGTGCGCAAAACCATTCTGATTGGCGGCACTGCCTGCGGGCTGGGTATTCTGGGCGCGGCCCATGTGTCGAGCGCAACCGAGGCGCTTATCTGGATTTCGCTTTCACTGGGCGGTTTGGCTGCCGCTGCTCCGGTGGGCTGGTCACTGCCTTCGCTCATCGCCCGACCTGTGGATGTGGGCAAGGTGGGAGGGATTGTGAACTTCTCCAATCAGGTGTCGGGCGTGCTGGCTCCCATTGTTACCGGCTATATGGTGGCCCGCTTTCACTCGTATTCCTGGGCATTTGGCATTGCCGGGGTCTATCTTGTCCTTGGTATTACCGCGTACGTTTTTCTGCTCGGCAAGCTGGAGCTTGAGCCCGGGCACTGAATTTTTCCGTGATCCCGCTATCCGGGAAGCCGGAATGGGAGCCATTCCCTTGCTGCAATGATCATTCTGGTCCCAGGTACGGTTTTTGTGCGACTTTAACAGTCGATCATGCAGAATAGTAGGCTAGGAGATTTGAATTGCCCCGTATTCACTTTCAGCTGCAACTGACCGAACTCAAGGACAAGATGCTGGCGATGGCCGCGCTTTCGCAGCAGGCGGTGGAGTCGGCGGTGGACGCCTATCTGCAGCGCGACAAGGGTTTATGCAAGTTCGTCAAGCAGAATGAAGCCGCGGTGAACACCGCCCAGCGCGATCTGGACGAGATGGCCGCCGAGTTGCTCGCCAAAGAGCAGCCCATGGCCGTTGACCTGCGCTTTATCCTGGCCGTGATCAAGATCAACGGCGATTTGGAGCGGATTGGCGACCAGTCGATGGGGATTGCCCGCCGTACGAAGGAACTGATCGACCTGGAACAGATTGACCTGCCGGTGGACTTTGAGGCAATGGGCGAGTATGCCACGCGCATGATTCGTACCGCGATCCAGTCCTTGTTGGAGGGCGACGCGCGGTTGGCCGAGACGGTGCGTGAGATGGACGACGAGATCGACCGCATGAACCACCACGCCCACGACGACCTGCTGAAGCTGATCATCGACAAGCCACAGTACACCCAGCAGTGCATGAAAGGTATCTTTGTGGCGAAGAACCTGGAACGCATTGCCGATCATGCCGCCAATATCGCTACCGATGTCATCTTCTGGGTGCGCGGAGCCGATGTGCGCCATCAACTGTCGATGGCGATCGACTAAGGGACTGAGGGACTAGGGACTAGAAAAACCTTCGAGAAAAATGAAGAAGCCCGGTGGCAAAGGCCATCGGGCTTCTTGTTGCTTTGTGGGCTTGCTGCAAGGCCGCGAAGCGGCGTCTGCTGCATGCAATGCCTAGACGCCGATGACGGCGCAGAGTTCCTTGACGGCTTCCGCGCTCTTCTGCAGGGCGGCGTCTTCGGCGGCGGTCAGCTTGATTTCGACAATCTGCTCGATGCCCTTTTCGCCCAGCTTGCACGGCACGCCGATGAAGTAACCGTCGATGCCGTACTCGCCTTCCAAATACGCCGCGCAGGGCAGGATCTTCTTCTTGTCCTTCAGAATGGCTTCGACCATTTCCACCGCCGCCGCTGAGGGTGCATAGAAAGCCGAGCCTGTCTTCAGGTACTTGACGATTTCGGCGCCGCCATCGCGGGTGCGCTGCACCAGCTCTTCCAGCCGCGCTGGAGCGATTAGCTCGGTGATGGGAATGCCGGCCACCGTGGAGTAGCGCGGCAGAGGCACCATGGTATCGCCGTGGCCGCCCAACACAAACGCGGTCACATTCTCCACGCTCACCTTCAGTTCTGCGGCAATGAAAGTACGGAAGCGGGCTGAATCCAGTACGCCGGCCATGCCGATCACCCGCTGGCGATTGAAGCCAGCCTGCCGGTAAGCGGTTTGCGCCATGGCGTCCAGAGGATTCGAAACAATGATCAGGATTGACTCCGGCGAGGCCGCCACGACCTTCGCCACCACATCCGACATGATCTTGTAGTTGGTATTCAGCAAATCGTCGCGGCTCATGCCCGGCTTGCGGGGAATGCCAGCCGTAATCACCACGATGTCGGAGTTTGCCGTGGCCTCGTACTCGTTGGCGCCAACTAACTGCACGTCGCGGCCTGCAATCGGCATGGCCTCGGCCAGGTCCAGAGCCTTGCCCTGCGGCACGCCCTCCACCACGTCGACGAGGACCACATCGGCCAGTTCCTTCGACGCGATCCAGTGTGCCGCCGTAGCGCCCACATTGCCCGCGCCTACAATGCTTACCTTCTTCCGCATTTCGATCTCCTTGGGGATGCTATGTCAGTGCCAGTGTTTGTTCATTCGTTTTGAAGGGGCACGACTCGAGTCGTGCCGGAAGGTCCAAGAAATGAAAACGGGCTTTAGCCCCTGAGGGGAAAAGGGCGCTTCTGCCCACAGCGATTTCTTTTGGGCTACTTCAACGGTTGGACGAAACCTGCTCCAACCCATCCGATAGCGCGAATTGCACCCCTATGAGGCAAATCCGCCAATAATGGCTTCCACCACCCCCAACAGAAGCGCCCGTCTTCGAGTCCCTTCTCTGAGATTCATCTCTGCGCCTTCATTTCAAATCTGCGAGACCAATCGAAGCATTCTTTCAGGGGCTAAAGCCCGCCGGAGTTTTCCCGAGCTTTGAGCGGCACGGCTAAAGCCGTGCCCTTTCAAATCGTCGGGAAAAGGAGACCAGAGACTTCCGCATTTCATTTCCTAGTCCCTCAGTCCCTTGGTCCCCTAGTCCCTTGCTCTTACATGTTTCCGATAATGCGCGTGGCAAACTCGCTGGTGCCCACCTTGGTGGCTCCGGCGGTCTGACGTTCAAAGTCGTAGGTGACGAACTTCTGCAGGATGGTCTTTTCCATGGCGGTTTCAATCAGCTTGGCAGCTTCCTTCCAGCCGATGAACTCGAGCAGCATCACCCCGGAGAGGATCACCGAACCCGGATTGATGACGTCCTTGTCCGCGTACTTGGGCGCGGTACCATGCGTGGCTTCGAATACCGCGTAGCCATCGCCGATGTTGGCGCCAGGTGCGATACCCAATCCGCCTACCTGTGCCGCTGCTGCATCGCTGATGTAGTCGCCGTTCAGGTTGGTGGTGGCCAGAATGCTGTAGTCCGAAGGACGGATGATGATCTGCTGGAAGATGGAGTCCGCGATGCGGTCGTTCACCAGAATCTTCTGTTTCCATGCGCCGTTGCCGTGCGTTTTGCCAATCGATGCCAGCACCGCTTCAACCTCGGCAATCACCTGCTGCTTGAAGCTGGCCGGAGCAAACTCAATGCCGGGCTCGATCAGGGTTGCGTTCTGCTCGGCCGTTAGACCGGGGTTCGCATCCAGATTACCCAGGATCCAGCTCTCGCGCTCGGTCACGGTCTCCTGACGGAACTCTTCGGTGGCTACTTCATAGCCCCACTCGCGGAAAGCGCCTTCCGTGAACTTCTGGATGTTGCCCTTGTGGACCAGGGTGACCGTCTTGCGGCCGCTTTCAATGGCGTGACGGATGGCATAACGCACCAGCCGCTTGGTGCCAAAGATCGAGATGGGCTTGATGCCCACGCCGGAATCGGCGCGTACCTGCTTTTTGCCGCCTGCCAGCATCTCCTTGTTCAGGAACTCGATCAGTTTGGCGGCCTCGGGCGTGCCCTGCTTGAATTCGATGCCGGAGTACACATCCTCGGTGTTCTCACGGAAGATGACAATATTGACCTGCTCGGGATGCTTCACCGGGCTGGGTACACCCTGGTAGTACTTCACCGGGCGGACGCAGGAGTAGAGGTCCAGAATC
>Ga0207834_1000650_pt1 | contig 11989 bp, 6 predicted proteins | sample LuqExpMetagenom5_FD_187763 | JGI IMG/M metagenome (GOLD analysis project Ga0207834, IMG submission 187763) | Tropical forest soil microbial communities from Luquillo Experimental Forest, Puerto Rico - Sample 5 (SPAdes) | ecosystem: Environmental > Terrestrial > Soil > Tropical forest ...
GACTATATTAACAATTACCCCGAGAAGACTTCGATTTCTAATGCATCCTTAAGCTATGACAGCTCAACAGGAGAATTGATCGGGAGCATGACAATCAACCGATATGCACTTACCGGAACCGGTAAGGTATATGAAGAGCCATACATCGGCGATATCAGTATCGGAACCGATAATATTTTCGGAAATGGCGCTAAGGCTGGTACATCGAGCGGAGGCACAACGAACGATACTTCCAATGACGGTAATTAATACAGTATGAAGCGAAGCATCTCCTCTGCTATTACATTGCCACTTCTGAGGCAGAAGGGTAGGTATATGAGAAGTATTACGAAAATAATGAAATCATTCAGAAAATTAGATAACCGCGGATTCTCTTTACTGGAGCTGTTAGTCAGTATCGTGATTCTGGTACTTATAATGATACCTCTGATGAATAACTTTTTCCGCTCCATGAAGATCAATGAAGAGGCAGCCTCCCTTCAGGATTATAGTAATGTTGCAGCGAACCTCGTAGAAAATATGAAGTCCATGGATTTAGATCAAACTCTGGTACAGTATCAGGCAAATCGTCTGCAGAGTAATCCGGATGGCACCTTCAGTTTATATGGCGGTACTCCGGCGAAGGGTAACTATTATTTTGGATTGGAGAACATCCAGGAGGGTGCTTCCTATTATGATGCATTGATTACAATCAGTGCAAAAGCGTACCAATATAATGGTTCCGAGCATAATGGCACTCTGATGAATAATTATAAGATGCCGGATATTGTAACCGTAGATAGTAATCTGAATGGAATGTTCTTCTCGACAATGTATAAGGATACTGCAACGAATGCCCTGGCCAATTCCGATGATCCGATGAAGACAACGGATAAAAATCTGGATCAGATGGTACTCGAATACTTTACATCATTAGGTGAACAGTATGCGGATGAGCAATTTAAAGCGAATTCTGCAGCCTATGCTGAGTATCTACAGAAGCTGAGGGCTTACCAGAACGGTGAGACTACCATCGTGCCTATCGAACCGAGCCGCTTCGTTGATCCGGTATATGCGAATCCATCGTATTGCAATCCGGATGATATCTCTGACTGGATTACGAAGAGCGCCGATATCCAGATGGATGCTGTGGAAGTATCTACGGATGTTTATGCGACCGTGATTAATTATCAGATCGCGTATCACTGCAGCTGGCCCACCGGATTAAGCATTGATAGTGACATTACCTATACAATTGAAAATAAAAACTATGCAACATTAATTAATAATGTGTATTTATATTACCTGTCCTCCATATTCCAGCAAAATGACTTGCTGCATCCGGACAGTATTACGATTACTAATAACAGTGGAAAAGCAGCTAATTTTTTTATTGTAAAGCAAAGCAGTGATATGACAAACTCAAGCATCAGCTTTACCCGCAATGGTATAGACCCGATTAACATATATACAAATCTTGCGGATGATAAGGTGGATGAGCTTGGTGTGGACGCTTCATCAGAAGTTATACATAATGAGATTATTGCATCCACGGCAAAGGACAGGATTTATTCGATTACTGTCCAGATTTATAAGCATGCGGATGGTACGCCTGAGACAAAGTACCAGTCACAGGATGTACTTTACACCCTGACATCCAACAGGGATAAGTAGGAAGGATGTGTGCAGTGTGAGAAAAATAGATACAAAATTAAATCATAAAGGCTCTACACTGCTTATGGTAATCATATGCATTGCATTTATCGGAATTCTCGGCGCCCTTATGTTGTCCGTATCGATGGTAAATCTTCAGATGAAAAAGGTCCAGAATAAAAGTAAGGATAATTTCTACTCCTGTGAAACTGCGCTGGAGGAAATCCGGGCCGGTCTGGAGGAGCTTACCGCAACCACAATTCAAAACGCTTATGAAGAGGTATTGTCAAAGTATGTATTATATGCAGCACTGGACGATGCCTCACGTAATACAGAGATTCAGACCTTAGTCCTTGATAAGCTGACGACAGCCCTTGGCAATGACTATGGGGTAATAGCTTCAGGTTTTAAGGACTATTTGTCGTTACCAAAGGATAAATTCACGATATCCATTCAAGCAATTACTACCCAGAATACGACAACACCTTACTCCCTTTTGTTGCAGGGAGTTAAAATTATATATCAGGATCAGGATTATAATACCTCAATTACTTCTGACTTAAGAATCACCTTGCCCTCGTTTACATTTTCCCAAAGTGGAAGCCCCGTTACCTATAGCATGAAGCAGCCATATGAAGGCTATGCTCTCGTAGCGGACGGAGGTATCTTCTCTGAGAACAGTACAGGGGAAAATGTGATCACTGGTAATGTATATGCGGGACAAGGCATTACGGTGCGTGATACCGGACTTATGCAGACCCATAAGGTTACGATGAATGGTGATGTCATTGTAACCAGAGGTGATATTACAGTAGAGGATACAGCGACGCTTGTCATCGGGAGCAATACCCGGCCGCTCCTTTGGGCTGATAATATCAGGACAGCAACCACCGGCAGTTATCCGGTAATATCTGCGCTGGCAACAAAACTGAACTTGAATGCCATAGTACTACTAAAGGATGACCTCACACTGGATGGCCGCAACAGTAATGTGGTATGTACAGGTGCAATGGTTGGTTATACTGGAGCGCATACGGTTGAAGGAAGTGCAATTATGATCAATGGCTCCGGTTCAAGTCTTGATTTATCAGGACTTTCTTCCTTGGTACTGGCCGGGAGGGCACATATTTTTGTGGAGGACAGTATCCTGAAGACAATCACGACGGAGGCGGACATTAATATCCTTACGGGGGAATCCCTTGCATTGAAAAGTAATCAGAAAGCTTATCTTATTCCCGGTGAATATATCTATCTCGATAATGGAACGACGAAGCAGGCAGCTCTTCATAATCCGATCACTCAGCAGGATTTATTAACCGGAACGCCTTACATATCGGTAGAAGCTACCACGGATTCCTCGAAACTGAATTGTGCGGACTATATTAATCCAAGTCCTTACCAGTATAAAATCGCAGCTAAGCAGACAGCAGCAGGAGCCTCTACAACCTTACGATACTACTATCTTAATTTTGCTAGCGGCAAGCTGGCAGATCAATATCTGGTTGATTATATGAACAAGTATCCGCAGGCACTTCAAGTAATGGATGCCTTCACCTTGGGCAGTGTTAAAATTCCCAGTACGGACAAGATGATCAGTGTTGGCAATGTGATGTATTATGATTCTGCTTCCTCATCGAACCCGGTAAAATATATACCTGGTCTGAGCAGTGATAGTACTTATACGGATGATAAATCCCTGGATGATTATATCGCTGCTTTGCAGTTTAATAATATCAACAATGATTCAATTTATCAGAATACGGTATTACTAAATAAAACAATCAGCACGCTGCCGGACATGTATTTTAATATGACACATATTCTGACTACTTCAGCAACCACCAGACAATATTTTGATGAGGATCAGGTAGTTGCTTCTTCTGTACTTCGTAATGGCATTGCACAGGTAGTCAGTGAGTATTCTGCAGGTTATACTCCGGTTAACTCAGGCTTTATCTTCTATCATTCCCTGGCAGGCAACCGCTGGGAGGGTACCGATCCGAATGCCAAGGCAATCGTTGTACTGAATGGGGACGCAGTGATTGCTCCCAATACATATTTTAACGGATTCTTGATGGCTTCCGGTAATGTTACGATCGGAGAGGGAGCTGTTGTTAATGGTATCATCCTGGCAGCTGGTAACAACACGAATCCGGGTGATGTTAATGTTATGAAGAATGTGAAGGTATACGGAAGAATTATTGCAGAAGGCAGCATTAATCTGAAGGAAAATTGTGTCATAGACTGCACCGGTAACACCACCTTTGACACCAGTTTATCGGTGAATACCTTTCTCGAGAAGCTATTCAATGCTGACGGGCAGCTGTTATGGAAGCTGTTCGTAAACCCGGAGGCTTCCGTTAATTTTACATCAGAAGGTACATCCGCTGATTTTGTAGATATTAGTAATTTAGTTTCCTTTGAGAATTGGAGAGTTAATAAGTAAGCATCAAGCCAAGATTAGGAAAACGGAAGGATTGATATTCATTGATAAAGAATAATCAGGGAGTAACGTTAGTTGAATTAATTGTTGTAATCTTAATCATGGGAATCTTGGCGGGTACAGCAATGATCGGCATGAAAAGTATTGATGCCGGTAATGCGCAGAGCACCGTGAACAGGGTAAGCGCTTTGCTAGATTATGTCCAGGTTGAAAATATGAGTAAGGATAAGACGTATTATCTTGTGATAGAAAAATCCGGAAGCAGTTATATCGCTAAGGTTCAGTATGATCAAAGCGGCACCAGGAAGGATGTTCTGACCGAGAAATTAAAACTGAAGGACGGAGCGGTTACCTATTATACCAATGCCGGAGCTGCTGAGACAGCCTACACAGTAGACGACATAGCTGTCCCATCGGTCACTCTTGAAATCAGCTATAACAAAGGCTCCGGAGACTTTCATATCGGCAGCAGTGGTGAAATCAAGCGTATTGTGATCAGTGCCGCAGGACGAACCCATACGATTTACCTCGTTACGGCGACAGGAAAGCATTATATTGAATAATAGGAGATCCCTAATGCGTGTAAAGTTGAACAATAAGGGTATGTCATTGTTAGAATTGGTTATATCCATGACAATATCAATTATCGTGGTATTGATGATTATTTCCTTCATCAGCGCTGCGTTCCGGGTATTCCGCCGGACCAACGATGATGTTAAGCTGCAGATGGAAGCGCAGACTGCGATGAACCAGATCATTAATATTGCCATGGAAGCGAAGAGTATATCTGCAAAAACAATCATTACTTCCCAGGAAGAACGTTATCTGATCGATAATCTGGATCTGGCCGGATATTCGGATTATGCACTGATCTACCGCAAAGATCTTCAGAAATTATATCTGGTGGAGATGGCTCCGTCGGATACACTCGGGAGTATCGTATTTGACAGCGAGGAGCATTTTGACCAGGAATGCCTGCTTTCGGAATATGTATCGGAATTTAATATCACCAGTGTCGGCAGTGATGACAGTGTGAAGAATATCGTAATGAAATTACAGCTTGGACAGGACACTTACGATGTAACGAAGGAAGTTAATCTGAGAAATGCTCCTTAGTTCCATGCGGAAGGTATATCAGAAGAATAGAGGAGGTGCTGCCATGAATAGAACATTGAAAAGTATATCCTTAATTATCATCGTTTTCCTGCTCATGGTGGCAATTCCATCCTTCCTGGGCAGCTACGATTTATTTGATAAAAAAGCAAATGCTGAGGATGCAGGCTGGTCTGAGACGACCACCGAAGGCAGCTCAGGAGGAGGCACGGCAACCGATCCGCCTAGTTCCTTCCTGGTAGTAGAAATCGTACCTTACAAGGGAATGGGTGAAATCGGATACCTGGTCGATGGGGAAGAGCCGGTTGATGAAGAATTAATGAATAAGAACAGCGCGGTTGGAGATTTATCTTTTCTGGGAGGCGCAATAACTCCCTATGATTCTTATGTCGAAAAGCCGCTTCCAGCATCAGGAAACGCTGATTCCGGGTGGATTCCCATCAAGACTATTTATACACAGAATGGTTACTTTGAATATGTCGGTACTACCGGAGGCACTTACCAGAAGGTAACAGGACAGGAGGTATATACCAGGGTAGCGGATGGGCAGGGAAGCTACAAGGCTAAGCTTGGAACAGAAAATACAAGTATTTATAGTGAGTCCTGGGGACAGACCAATGATAAGAATGTGAATGCTTATTTTGTATACGGTAAACCGTCGGGAGTCTCCTTATATAGTACTAAGAACGGATATGAGCCCTGCAGTGTTACCAGAAATGCGAACCACACCGGTGATTACGATTACAATTCGGCAACCAAGACCTTTTACTTAAATAAGGGAAAGGGCAGATATGATGTACTCTTTTCCCGCAGCAGCTCATCCTCCAATCTTTACTATATGCTTTCTGATTACCAGATTGTGGAGGATAATACCGGCAAATATTCCTGGAGCCTGATCTATAATTATGTCGGAGCTACCGGCGGCAATTACATCAAAGAAGCCAATGGCATGACCTTCAATTATCAGCTGAATAATGAATGGAACTACCGGTATAAATGGATTCAGTCGGATGAAGCCCTGAATAAGCCTTCGAATTTCTACCAGGAGGGTACCCCTGAAACAATCGGCGAGAAAATCTGGGTAAAGGGTCAAAAGTTTACAAAAACAATAGAATATAATTTCAATGTAACATTAGTAAACAACGAATGGTTTAAGAGATTATCCCTAGGAATTAAACCTGAGGACTGTGAAGGCTATAAGGTAGATGTAGTGACAATGACTCCGGGGGAGCTGAATCTCCCGGAAAACCAGCATTATCTTCAGGAAGCGAACCTGTTCTATGTGAACGATAATTATAACCATAACCAAAGCTACATCAATCTTTATGAAGCTAAAAGTTATGAAGGCTTAGCGCTCCCGGCTTCCAGTAAATTTAAAAATATAAAGAGTACCCTGAATTTTGGTATTCAGGATCTGAACTGGAGCAGTACCATCAAGGTATTTAACCGTGTTACCGGTGTTAATGCAGATGGAAGCTTAGGCGGATATCGTGCTGCGATTATATTCGATGATACCTTTTTTCAGAATGCGGTTGCCGGCAATGGTGGTTATAAGGACTATAATGAAAATGTCAGTGTAAGCTTTTCCTGGAACTCCAAAGGTGCTACGGTATGTAATTTGGCCAAGCTCTATATCATGCTCTATCAGCGCGATCCGGTGAAGTTCTATAAGGCTTTCCTGGCATCAAACGCACCGCGTAAGATTACTGAGGTGGCAAGCAGCCGCAATTCCACAAGTACAACCGGAAGCTTCCTTCGTCTGGATAGTACGGCTTCATCAACCAGTATCGAGGCAACCTTCTGGAATGGTAACACCTTCTGTGCCTATGTCCAGGATAGCAACGGTAATCTGGTTCCTTTGAACATTAACAATTCAGCGGACCGGGCGATTATTGAGAAGGAAATACCGAATTTTAATATTACTGCTCAGACTACGGACATGATAGCGAATGTCCTTGTATTGAACGGACAGGATATCTTTACGAGTAAGTTTGTTGATCCCCTCGGTAATATGCCGGCAGATGCCCTTGAAGACGCTCAGATTTATATGGCTTCCATCAATGGGGGAACTGTTCCGTCAACGATCAGCATTTCCAGCTATATCAATGTAAGTACGGCAAGCGGCACCGGTTATGGAGGCAGCAGCGGAAGCGGATCAGGTACTGACGGAGAGGATGGCTCAAGCGGAAGCAATCTAAGAACCTATACCAGTGTATTGAATATTGAGCCGACAGCGGATTTTGCCGCTTCTGAGGCCAATATCCGGACGATGCTGGACGGCTATAATCTGGTCATTGTGAATATGACCAGTGAGGAATTTAACAGCAACATTCTGGATATTAACACCCATTTTGACATGATTTATATTGGTACTGCGAATGGCAGATTCAATCTGGTTAATTCCAGCACTGTATTTAATAAAGCGGAAGACGTGGCAGGGGTTTTGGATGATAACCTGAACGGTTCCGTTTATAACAAGGGTGACCGTATGCTAACCTCTGAGGGTACGAAGAATTATACCGGCAATGATCTGACAACACAGAAGATAGCGGATCTGAAGGAATTCTTGGATGCCGGCTATCCGATCGTACTGGAAAACAGCCTTTATAACTTGTCAACTACTGTACATAAGAGTACGAATTTGTATAGTTTTATCCAGACAACCAAGGGTACAGCGCCGTCCTCCAACCTTATGAACTATGCTGATTATTCTTCATCGAAGGTAGCCTTTATGGGTAAGCTGATGTATTCAATGAAGATTGTACGTCCTCAGATACGTATGGTTCAGCCGGTGTTAGATTCAGCTTCAACAGTAAATTATTTATATGTTGATCCGGTTACGAAGATTTTGAATATTGAATTTGCCCTGGTTCCGAATGGACTGGTAGCAGACAGATCCATCAAATATAATGCTTATCTGTATGTAGATAAGAATGAGGACGGAATATTCTCGGAAAGCGAAAGAATTAATCCGATTCCTTCCGACGGAAGCTCGTCCTATGGTATTACGGAAAGTAAATTCAAAACCTATCTCTATAGCTATGACATGGCTAATTATAATGGTGTGTATCAATGGCAGGTTAAGGTGGTAAGACAGAGTACGGATTCGAATGGTAACACTCATGATACGCCAATCCGCAGTGAGATTACCAGGTATGCAGCTGCTACTAATAAGCAGACAATCCGCGTTCTGCAGATCATGGATAATCCGGCTACAGATTCGACTGCTTATTCCCTTGAGAATAAGGTAAATGACAGCTCCAGCCTGCTTCGGAAGTATGGCGGCTTTGGTACGGACAAGCTTGAGGATTACGATATCATTTTCGACACGATGTCAGTGGCTGAATTCCTTCAATTATGTCGGACGGAGCCATATACGCCTGCTACTGCTGCATCCACCAATAAGCTGGCCGGATATCATGTAATAATTCTAGATAACCAGGCAGATAAGATAACGGATACTTACGGTGCTTTGACTAATATTAAAAATGAAATCACTAGCGGCATTGGTGTAATATTTACCAGAGGAGCTATAAATTATAATAACCAGACAGACTATCTTACCTTCGACAATCTGCTCTTCGAGAATCAGAAAACCTATCCAAGACTCTGCTATTATGGTACACCGACAGCGGATAACCATAACGGTAACTACAATGATGATGATCCTTACTATATTTTTGATTTTATCACCAGCGGATTTACTAATCTGATGAATGTTGAGTCTACGTATCATACGAACTTTATTACGAAATCGAATGAAGGAGCAGATTCCCAGTATCCATACAAAATCGGTGCTGCAATCAAGATAGCAGATATCTCTTATAATGAGGATGTAACCGTTGATTATAATAAAAATGCAAGCATACCCTTAATCGGCTGGTATTCTCTGTCCGATTCAAGAAGTCCGGTAGTCCGTTCACAAGGCTTGGTAAGTGATACCACAGCGAATACTTATACGGGCATTTACAGCTCATCACCGAATGATGTGAAGAATAATTACTATCTATTCAACAGAGGTAAGACCTATTATTCCGGTATTCAGCTTAAAGCAGCAGATACAGTAAATAATGATGAAGAGATCAAATTGTTTATTAATACAATCATTGCATCTTATAAGACCTCGGGACGTATTATTTCGATTGCCCCGGTAATTACGATGAAAGCTCCGACACCGATAAATGGCAAGATTACCTTGTCACCGGCGGAGGTGGGCAGCAATACGCAGGTTCCGGTTAAATTCGAGATAACCAATAGCTCCTCTCATATGAAGCTGTCTGTATTATGGGATGATCTTGCTTTAACAACAGATAATTGGAATACGAAGATTTATAAATTATCATCTACAGGAGATCAGACACTTGTGACTGACCTGACGATTATTGATAATGGCACCTATGTTGTCAATATCCCGGTGACGGATTTAGAGGGAAGCCATAAGCTGACCTTAATTGCTGAGAACAAAGAAGGCACAATTACGAAGCTTGATACGACGGTGGAATATTCTTCCTTACCGATCACGGTTACAATTGATAATGCTGACCTTGTTAAAAATGTTGACAAAGGTGAACAATATCTATATATTGATATTGACTATGCTATGATTGATCAAGAGACGGCGTATCTGAATAATTCCGATCCGATCTGGCTGGAATTTACCGTTACGAACGCATCAGATAATGTAAGTATCCTGCTTACTGATGCGGGAGGAAACAGTATCGCTGCCACGGATCATCTGATTCATAAGGTAGGGGATGTAAAGACTTATGATCTTGATGAAGAAAGTGTACCGAATGGCAGCTATTATGTCTATCTGCCAGCAGCTGTTTTAAGCGGTATCAGCAGCCAGGATGTGACGATCACAGCAAAAATCAATAACACACACAGCGGTTTTGCGACCGTTAAATTATTAAGACGAAGCTTATTCCAATTAGATTAGGGGATTGGCACAGTCTTAGGAGGTTACATGGAGAAGAGATCATTTCTCGAATTAGTGAAAAAACTGTTTCGAATTGTGACAAGCCGTGAATTTATCACATATGGTATTACCGGTGTTCTAACTACCCTGGTCAATTACATCAGCTACTATTTACTGTGTAATATCATGGGAATACCGAACCTGATAGCCAATGCGATAGCCTGGGTTTTAGCAGTTGTCTTCGCTTATATCGTAAATGCCAAGGTGGTATTTCTACAGAAAAGAGAAAGTTTTAAGGGTGAAGCAATCAAGGTTACCAAATTCTTTGGTGCAAGAGTATTATCCTTTGCTGTAGAAGAAGCAGGTATGTTCCTGTTAGTTGATTTATTCGGCTACAATAACCTGATATCAAAGGCGAGCATGGCGGTTATTGTCATTATTTTGAATTATATTTTAAGCAAACTTTATATTTTTAAATAAGATCAGAGTGTCGAAAGTATCTCGTAAACAGATCGGCTAACAAAGATAAACGAATCAGAAATAAGGCATTGTTTCTGTATCTGGATTTGTTCACAGAGTACTTTGACATCCAATCTATTAATTGATGTGGGCTGTTGTAAACAGGAGATGCTTCTGGAGGATAATAAATTCAGTTATTATCTGAAAAGGACACGGAATGTTTACCTCAGCCCTTTCTTAAGAAATATTTATAAAAGAATGAATGGAAGAAATGCCGCTGCTGTGCGGTGGATGGAGGTCTATCTATGAACAATGGAAAAGCTGTAGTTAAGATTAAAAAAGGAGAAGCCAGATCCTTAAAAAGCGGTGGACTTTGGATTTACGACAACGAAATTGATCAGATTACCGGTGAATTTGTGAATGGTAATCTGGTATATGTGCATGACTTTGACGATTATTATCTGGGTTGTGGATTTATTAACACCAACTCCAAGATTACGATACGTATTATGAGCAGGGTGAAAGGGCAGGAGATTGACCATGATTTTCTTAGGATGAGGGTAAAAGCTGCCTGGGATTACCGTAAAACTACGGTAGATACGGACAGCTGCCGTATCATCTTCGGTGAAGCAGATTTTCTGCCTGGCTTGGTGATTGATAAATTCTCGGACATCCTGGTGGTACAATCCTTAGCCCTTGGAATTGATCGTATGAAAGAGGAAATTATTGATATCTTAAAGAAGCTTCTTGCGGAAGACGGATATAAGGTCCGTGGGGTATATGAGCGCAGTGATGCCAAGGTGCGTCAGAGCGAAGGTATGGAGAGGGTAAAAGGCTTTCTTGGTGAACCCTTTGACACCAAAGTGGAAATCATTGAAAATGGTGTGAAGTATCTGGTTGATGTTGCAGAAGGCCAGAAGACCGGCTTTTTCTTAGATCAGAAATATAACCGTACAGCGGTAGCGAGACTATGTAAAGGAGCAAGAGTGCTTGACTGCTTTACTCATACCGGCTCCTTCGCGCTGAATGCCGGCATGGGAGGTGCAAAGGAAGTCATCGGTGTGGATGCCTCCGATTTAGGTGTTGCTCAGGCTACCGAGAACGCTTCCCTGAATGGATTATCCGACAGAGTAAAATTCATCACTGCCGATGTGTTTGATTTATTGCCCGAATATGAGAAGAAGGGTGAGCTTTTCGATGTAGTGATTCTGGATCCGCCTGCATTTACGAAATCAAAGAATTCTGTTAAAAATGCGATCAAAGGTTATCGTGAGATTAATCTGAGGGCAATGAAGCTGGTTAAGGACGGAGGATATCTGGCGACCTGTTCCTGTTCCCATTTCATGACACCGGATTTATTTGCAGAGACCATCGGACAAGCGGCGAAGAATGTAAAGAAGCGAATCCGTCAGGTGGAGTACCGT
>Ga0207834_1000652_pt1 | contig 11986 bp, 8 predicted proteins | sample LuqExpMetagenom5_FD_187763 | JGI IMG/M metagenome (GOLD analysis project Ga0207834, IMG submission 187763) | Tropical forest soil microbial communities from Luquillo Experimental Forest, Puerto Rico - Sample 5 (SPAdes) | ecosystem: Environmental > Terrestrial > Soil > Tropical forest ...
CCGGTTGCAGGAAGACGATCATAGACAACAACATAACAGATTGCTTTTTTACCGTTGCTATCCTGGGTTTCTGCAACAATTGTAGCATTACCTGCCTTCAACGCGGTAACGACACCGTTATCATCCACGATAGCAACCGTTGGATCACTGGAGGACCAAATTGCTTTTCTAAAGGTAGCTTTTGCCGGCTTAATGGTTGCTTTTAAAGTTTTTGCATCACCGACTATCAAAGTCATATAAGATTTACTGATGTCGATGCTATCCACCGGTGTTACGATTCTGACTTCACAGGAAGCTTCCACATCACTTCCATCCGTTGCGGTAGCAGTTATTGTGGCATAGCCCTTAGAAATACCTGTTACCTTACCTTTTTGATTTACGGTAGCTACTTTTTCATTGCTTGAACTCCAGACAACCTTTTGATCGGTTGCAGTATCACTGGTAACGGTTGCTGTCAGCTTAAAGTTTTTTGCAAGGCCCAGATTGTAAGTATCATAATCAAGCTTTATCGTGGTTACCGGTTCTTTTACGGTTACTACGCAGGTAGCTTGAAAGCCGCCGTCTACCGTGACGCAGGTAATCACGGCTGTACCTCCTATGATTCCGGTTACTTCACCTTTATTATTAACTTTAGCTACCTTATCATTAGAGCTCTTCCAGGTGACACCGAGCTGTGAAGCGGTACTTGGCGTAACAGATACTTCCAGCTGAAATTTATTACCAACAAAAATTGTTTTTTCTGAAAAGTTTAATAAAAGACTGTTTACTGGCTGAGTAACGTTAACCTTACAGTATGCAACACCTCCGACTTCCGTTCTTGCCATGATGATTGCTGATCCGGCATCCTTTGCCACGACCTTACCATTTGCGTCAACAGTTGCAACCTTGGTATCGCTGGATTCCCAGATAAGTCCGTTGTCCGTACTATTCTTAGGAGTCAGCGTTGTTTTTATGTAATAATATTCGCCTTTTTTCAGATTTAATACCGAGACATCGAACGTAACCGCGGTAGCTACTTGTTTGACCGTAATCGTACAATATACGGTATATCCTCCATCCGCTGTTTTTAAGATAACTACGGAAGAGCCTACGCTCTTCGCCGTTACCTTACCTGTTGCATCAACCGTCACAACCGAAGTATTGGTAGAGGTCCAGGTAACTGAATTATTACTTGCATTTGCAGGGAGTAGAGTATAGGTCAATCTTGCTGACTGTCCAACATACATTGTCTTCGTTGTCTCATCCAAAGCCAGGGAAACGACCGGAACATCAATTGACAGGTTACACATAGCGGTAACCGCAGGACTATCCGCAGAGGTTGCGATAATCGTTACCGTTCCGGCTTTTAATAAAGTAACCCTACCATTAGCATCAACGGTAGCTTTGGTGGTATCAGAAGAGGTCCAGTTAACCGTCTTGTTCAAAGCATTATCCGGATATACGGATGCGCGAAGCTGTAACGTCTTGGACGCCAGGCTTACCGTTACAGCTGTTTCAGATAATACGATACTGGTTACCGGCTGCTGCACCTTCACATGACAGTAACCAACCACTACATTATCCTGATTAATAGCGGAAATAACAGCTGTTCCTCCGGCCACGCCCTGAATAGTAGCCGTAAGAGCGCTGGATTCAATGATTTTAACTACATTATCATTCGATGATTTCCACTTCAGATTAACGTCTAGCAGATTACTTGGAGTAATTGTCGCATGCAGTGTTACATATGCATTAATATCCAGAGTAGACGTCGCTGGATCGATTACGATACTCGTAACCGACTGCTGTACTGTTATTTTACAAATCGCTTTTTTGGTGACACCATTGATTGTCTGATTTGCTGTAATGGTTGTAGTACCAACTTTAAGACCTGTAACAAGACCATCGGTTACTGATGCAACGGCAGGATCACTTGAAGTCCAGGTAATCGGAACCGTAGGATCCGTTACGATCGCATTCAGTAATAAGGTTCCTTTCGTATATAAGGTTGCCGAGGAGGCACTTAGTGCAATACCATCAATTACTGTTACATTTATTGTAATATCAGGAACAACCGTATCAAAAAGTTTCAGAGACGTTTGATAGGTTAGCTTGATTGATACACTACCTTTGCTTTTTGCTGTTATGATATATTTTGAGGTATCAAACAGAGCTGTATTCTGAGATCCTACGACATATACCGGCTCACCGAACATACCGATACCGGTGATATTGGAATTATCAATCAGATTATAGGTATCACCAACTGTCATCACCAGGTTAATATCTTTTAATGTAATTGGAACGACAAGCTTCATATATGCATATGGAGCATTGGTATTGACATTATATTTTTGGTCGGCAAAAGCATATATTTCATAGGTACCAGCCTTGACATTGCTAAAGGATACATTACCGCTCATGGAACTGACGGTATATGTCAACTTACCAGTAGAACCTGCTGTAATTATTGTTTTGGTACTGCAGTCATAAACCTCCCACTTCAGGTTCGTACCCAGGGCGGCATTCGAGTTAATGACAAAGTTCGAGGGGACTCCGGTGGCGACTGCGCTGCTGGTTGAATTATCCTCCGCAGAATGATAGGTAACCGGTGTGTTGGAGGAATCGGTAAAGCTTAAGCTGAAATCCGGCTTGACCACTACCTTCATCGTTATTGCCATGGGCTTATCCTGCGTGGACATCGTGTTACTTGTTACTGTTATGGTTGAACTACCAGCACCGACAGCAGTAATCTTACCTGTTGAGTCTACCGTGGCAACACCTTCGTCACTACTGTCCCAGTTAACTGCATTTACAGAAATTGCTGATCCGGATACCGCTGTAGGGGATCCGTCCGGAGTATAATCTACATATTTTAAATAAACCGGTTTTTGTGATCCGATGGTATCAAGAACTAAAACGCGTTCCTTCGTTGTCGTTGTGGTTATCATTCCAGTTTTTTGATAATCGAAGGAAAGTGCAACCTTAACTACGCAGCTGATAGAATAGGAATTCGTACCCTGCTTAATAACTGCAGTAATCGTGGAATATCCAGGCCCCTGTCTTACTAATTTCACAAAATTCGAACCATAGGTGGTAGATTCCAAAGAAATTACTCCAGGTTCGGAGCTGACCCACTGTACCGTAGTTTCAGGCTCCCAGGTACCGGCAGTTACATTCAGTAGTACCTCCGACATGGTCATCTCATACTCACTGCCGGCAGTCTTCTGCTGCCCGTTAAACACGAAATAATACTGCGTCGGCAAGACAACCGAGGATGCCTCCGCAGTAATACCAGTGAAACAAAATATAATAAATGCCAAAAAACAGCTAAACAATAACGTAATCCCTAACTTTCCTGTCTTAATCATCGCAGACTCCTCCATGAATCCTTATCATATAAAATATATCGGCAATTTAAATGATAATATTAGATTGTTATTTATAATTTTAATGATAATATTTGGCATTTTTGTGTCATAATTTAAGTAAAAGGATAGGAAAAAAGGAATACACGAACCTGTCATTGCTCCGTGCATTCCTTTTCATTATTTCACATACATAGCTCTCATCGCGTTAAATAAGGCCAAAAGTGCAACCCCTACGTCGGCAAAGATTACAAACCAGATTGAGGTTATTCCAAGGAAGGCAAGTACCATGATTAAGAGTTTGACTCCCAGGGCAAAGATAATATTCTGTGTAACAATCTGCTTCGTCTTACGTGCTATCTTGATCGCAGTAACTATTTTACCGATTTCATCATTCATGATGACTATGTCCGCAGCTTCAATAGCCGCATCTGAACCGATACCGCCCATTGCGATACCGATATCTGCTCCGGCAAGCACCGGTGCATCATTGATACCATCTCCGACAAAAACGATCTTACCCTTTGTAGTGTTCTGCTTTTTATATTCGTCAAACCACTTAACCTTATCCTGAGGAAGCAGCTCTGCATGAAACTCATCTACACTGCATTCCTCGGCAATCACTTTCGCGGAAGCTTTGTGATCACCTGTCAGCATGACCGTATTTCGTACACCTAATTGTTTGAGGGCTTCTACCGCCTCTTTCGCACCGGGCTTAATCTCATCGGCAATGACAATATAGCCAAGATATCTGTCACCTTTTGCCACATGTACTATACTGCCCGGCACATCGGTATCGTTCGATACGATACCATATTTGCGCATCAGCTTATCATTACCCGCATATATTTTATCTGCGTCATAATCCGCAACAATTCCATGCCCTGCAATTTCAGCAATCTGAACAGTCGGAACCTCTTTATTATTATTTTCTTTATTATTTTCTTTATTATTTTCTTTATAATTTTCTTTATAATAAGTAAGAATTGATCTTGCAATCGGATGCGTGGAATGATTTTCAGCAATTGCAGCCAGCCGGATTAGCTCGGAAGCCGAGGTTCCATCCACGGGACATACACGGGCGACTTTAAAAACGCCCTGGGTAAGGGTACCGGTTTTATCAAATACAATCGTGTCCACCTGCTTTAAGGCATCCAGATAATTACCGCCTTTGATTAATACACCCTGCTTTGCACCTCCGCCGATGCCTCCAAAGAAGCTGAGTGGAATTGAAATCACCAGCGCGCAGGGACAGGAAATAATCAGAAAGCTTAATGCCCTGTACAACCATATCGTAAATGTGCCAAATCCAAGAAGCGGAGGAAGGATTGCGACTGCTACTGCTGAAAATACGACTGTAGATGTATAGTACCTGGCAAATCTGGTGATGAATTTTTCACTTTCTGCCTTTTTGCTGCCGGCATTCTGAACCAATTCCAGAATCTTGGATACGGTTGCCTCTCCAAAGGGCTTTGTAACCTCAATTTCCAAGACACCGCTGGTGTTAATCGTACCTGACAATACCGTATCCTGAACGGTTACTTCATTAGGAATACTCTCACCAGTTAATGCCCTGGTGTCGATAAAACTGCTTCCTTTTACAACGATTCCATCCAAAGGTATCTTTTCACCGGGCTTCACCAGGATGATGTCTCCTACCTCAACCTGATCCGGTGCTATTACGCTAACAGAGCCATTCACTAATTTGTTGGCGTAATCAGGGCGGATATCCATAAGTCCTTCTATGTTCTTCTTTGACCTTTTTACAGCCATTTCCTGGAGCAGTTCACCTACTCCATAGAAAACAAGAACAGCGATTGCCTCCACCCGGTCACCAATCAAAAATGCACCTAAAGATGCAAAGCCCATGAGGAAATTCTCATCAAAGACTTTACCCTTCAGAATATTCTTAACTGCTGTCAGCAGTGTCTCATAACCTGCTATTACATATGCGATAATAAAAGCTACCAGCTTTATAATGTCAGAGGCCTGGACCAATGAAAATACTACCGTAATCAGAATTGCCAGACTTAAACGGATAAAATATTCTTTTATCTCGCCTTTTTCCTCTTTCTTTGCATCCTCATTGCCAGCCTTTTCCTTCGACTCAGCACTATCTATTACCTTAACGGAGGGCTCGTGGGAAGCTACAATCTTTTTAATCTGCTTTGTAATATCTGCGGCTTTATCCGGATGAAGCTTAATACTAAGCTTATTATTCACCAGATTAATGTTTGCTTCCTTAACTTCTGAAAGTTCTCCGACTTCTTTCTCAATTTTCGCTGCACAATTGGCACAGCACAAACCATCTAATATATATTCTTTCTTTTCGCTCATAGTTATCTTACCTTTCCCCGATATGCTCCAGTCCAATCTCTATGATATCCTTTACATGCTCATCCTGAAGAGAATAGAAAGCGTTCTTACCTTCCCTGCGGTACTTCACCAGTTTCTCCTGTCGGAGGGTTTTTAATTGATGAGAAACAGCTGATTTCGTCATATTAAGTAATACGGCAAGATCACAAACACACATTTCTTCTTTATCTAGTGCCCATAATATCTTAATTCTGGTACTATCGCCGAATATCTTAAAAAAGTCTGCCAGATCATACAACTGCTCCTCCTGGGGCATATCCCGGCCTACCGCTTCTACGACTTCTGCATGAATGACATCACAATCACAAATTGCTGATTTATTATCTTGATTCATCGTTATCCTCCTTCGATCAATAATATCATGTGTTTCAGTTGTATAGTTGAATAATTGTTCAACCGTTAATTGTATTATATGCTCCGACTATGATAATTGCAATACTTATTTAAAGATTTTTTTACTTAATAATCTAGACCTTTTATACAATATATTTAAAATGGATTTTTCTTATTCTTGCTCCTTTTCGCTATACGGAACACGGTATCCATGATAAAAATGCCTAAAGCAATAGAACCAGCCATCTGAAGTGTCTGGTAAAAATAATAGGAGGTCTTCTCCACAGAATTATCAATAATGCTTTGAACAATGTGATACATTCCTGCTCCCGGGACAAGTGGAATGACCCCCGGAATTAGAAACATGGTAACCGGCGTCTTATAGACGCGGGCTAATATGTGGGCTGTTAAAGCCACGAATAAAGTCGCAGCAAAGTTAGCCAATACCTTATCGTTGTTTGGCTGCAGCACCAGGAGATAAATAACCCAGCCTAAACTGCCAGTCGCACCGGCATGGATCAGATATTTTTTAGGTAAATAAAATAGTATTGCAAACCCAGCTGTTCCAAAAAAAGCACTGATTCCTTGAATTACCATAGGGATGACATCCTTCCAATTATATTAAACAGGCCGATACCGGCACCAACACCCATTGCTATTCCCAATGAGATTACAAAGGCTTCCACCGCTCTCGCTGTTCCTGAGTTATAATCCCCTTGAAGCGTATCCCTGATTGCATTCGTAATCGGTATTCCGGGTACAAGAGGCATGATGGAGCCTATGATTACAATATCCTTATTAATCTGAAAGGGAGTGAGCGTGCTTAACATTGCTACAAATGCGATTGCGAAGCATTTCGCAGCATCACCCATAAAAGCGCTGCCAACCAGATTCACTGAAAATCTACTGATTAATACAATAATTAATCCATTTATAGCTGCAATTATGCAATCCGCAATTGTGCCCCCGAATAATCCGGCAAACCCTATGGTTGAAACAACCGTAGCGATTGCCAGCGTACGCTTGGAATAGATCTTATGATCCCTGATCGACAGTAATTGTTCATTGGCATCCTCCAGGGTCATCCGTCCATCACAGATATTTCTCGATATCTGATTGACATCATGAATTCTGCTTAAATTGTTGGCACGGTTGCTTATTCTTGCTACTCCGCTGATGGTTTCAATCAACGGATCAGATAAAGATGCTACAATACCGGTAGTTGTTGCATATACTTCAACGGACTGCAGATGAGAAGTACTGAGAATCCTGTTCATCGTATCCTCCACACGGAAGGTCTCCGCACCGCTTTGTGCCATAATCTCACCAGCCAGCATTGCAGTTTTAAATAATAATTTATAATTCATTTTTTTCTCCCAATCATAAATTTACAGACTATCAATTATTATAACACAAAACCAGCTTTCCATGGTATATATTTTACCATAGAAAGCTGGTTTTTACAGGCCTTTTTAAAAAATAGTAACCGTATGCAAAGGCTTAAAATTTGTAATTGTTTATATATTATGTAAACTACTTATTATGGAGCTGGGGTATACCCAATTATATTTTATCCAGGCCGCTGACGGTTCTTAGAACCTTTTATTTAAATACCTTCCTTCATTGTATGTATTTTATCCTATCTCAGATTTCTCTTAACGGTAAACTTACTCTCGGCAAGAATGTAGTTTATTCCTTTATCCTTTGATTCTTTACTGTAATATCATCGTAAAGAACGAATCCACCTGCTCCGGGGGGGCTTTCTGCCGATTATCAGTATACCTGTTCCAGCTTTGGTGTTGCATCTGATACAGTATCAACCTCCAATATACCTGTTTCGTCGCTATCCTGGCATATGGTAACGGTAATCTCCTGTTATTCATATCAATAGTTATTAATTCTGCTACTCATATCAATAATCAATCGGGTTGCGTGTAAATCTTAATCAACCATAATTACCGCTTACTTTAGCAATTCCTTTTGATAATGACATTACACCGCCTTTCACATTATCCGCTTTATCCATTGTATGCTTGCTGTACGTAATTGTTACTCCTTCGCAAATCGAAATATTCATCGTAGCGCTTTTCATCTTTTATCCATTCATATCTCATGCAACCGACTTTTTTCTCCGAAAGCCCGTGTACTTAAGTACCCTGTGTCTGGATTTCATCGATAATTTATGTTTTCCTGCACTCCTTGAATTCTATTTTAATTTATATTATGCATTGACACAAAAAAAGTGCTGAATATAACAAAAGTTATTCAACAGCACAAAAAGTAATTCAACAGCAAATAAAAAATTCAACTGCAAATAAGTATTCAACAACAAATAAGGTTTCAACAGCAAATAAGGATTCAACAGCAAATAAGGATTCAACAGCAAATAAGGTTTCAACAGCATATAAGGTTTCAACAGCATATAAGGTTTCAAAAGCAAATAAGGTTTCAATATTATGAATCACAGACGCATATTGATCTTTCATACTAGCGGCCATGATGCCGCTTGCGGCATCATAATCAGTAACTGAAAGAAGTTCAAAATGAAATTCCTATTGATTTCATTTTGGAGTTCTTTCTAAAGTGAATTATGATTTTTATAATTCACTTTGGAATTATTGGATTTTTCAAAATTCTTTTCATACTTAATGCCCGATATCAGATATAAGATAATTTCTTATATCTTTCTTTTTTAAATCGGATGACAAAGCAGACGGATCGAAAAGCCCAGTCGATAGTCATTGCTATCCAGATGCCTAATACACCCATATGGAGAATGATTGCCAGAAAATAACTAAAAGCGATTCTCCAGAACCACATGGAGAACATGGAAATCCACATGGTGAATTTTACGTCGTTGGTAGCTCGAAGCGCATTCGGCAAGACAAAGGATGCCGGCCAGATCAATGAGGAAAGGAAGCAGTGATAAATAATAAGCTGCGTCGCTATATGGGCTGTATCACCTGACAGATGGTATAGCTTAAGGAATACAGGCAATGATAAAGCGATGAGGACATTCATCAGCGTCATAAACAGATAGGAGTATTTTAAAAGTTTATGTGTGTACTTCTTAACACCCTCATAATCGCAGGCTCCCATACATCGGCCTACTACGGTAATCAGAGCCAATCCGATGGCTACTCCCGGAAGAGTACCAAAATTACCAAAGGTAAAGGCAATGGCGTTGGCTGTGATAGCGGAAGTACCAAGTCCTGCAACAATTCCCTGTACAAGGATTTTACCGATCTGGAACACACTATTTTCCAATCCGTTCGGGACACCGATTCGAAGTATCTTTTGAATCATTAAGAAATCAATGTGGAAATTACGTAAGCTTCCGATATGGATCGGGTGCTTCCTGTTTCTTAGTAAAAGGAATAAGGTTACGGCTGCAAAGGTTCTGGATATCAAAGTTGAGATTGCTGCTCCTCTGACACCCAGGCCAAAACCAAAAATCAAGGTTGCATTAATGATTACGTGAATAATGTTCATGATAAGGGATATTATCATGGATACTTTCGAATTGCCCATCGTTCGAAACAAAGCCGCACAGGCATTATACACAGCAATACACGGAAAGGACATCGCTGAATAGAATAAATAAGTTCTTGCATTTGTCATAACGTCTGCATCTACATTTCCATACAGCAGATTCAATGCAGAATTACCGAAAAGAAATGCAATTGTCATTAGCAGAATAGATAATGACAGGATAGCTGCAATTAATTGTTCCCCTGCTTTGCAGGCAGCCTTTTCTGATTTCTGTCCAAGTAATTGAGCAGATACTACCGCACCTCCGGTTGCCAAAGCGCTGAATAATCCGATTAACAGCTGGTTAATAGAATCCACTAAGGAAACTCCTGATACTGCAGCCTCACCAACGTTTGCCACCATGATACTGTCTACCATGCCGACGGTAACTGCCAAAATCTGCTCTATGATTAAGGGGATGATTAATTTGATTAAATCTTTTCTGGAAAACATGCAATCGCCTCTAGTTATATAGTATTCCTGTGATACAAGCTGAATTGGCGAGCCAATTCATTTGTAAAGAATAAAAAGAGGGAATACTTTCTGCAAAGAAAGTCGGTTCCCCCTATGATTCGCTATTGAATTAGTCTAGCATAGCATTTTCATGAAATCAAGCTTTAGGATTATTTTCGCAAAATCACTTTATTGTTTAAAATTTCTATGACGACTGCTCACTGATAACCTGATATGAGAGCTTTCTTCCTTCCTCCGTCAGACAGCCTTGGAATATCGTAGCTACAACCCTGGTAAACACATGATCCAAGGTATAGTTCATGCTTGATATAACCCGTTCTTCCACCATGTGTCTGATAGCTCCGATAAAAATGTGAACTACCAGATAATTATCCATCTTTGGATCAAAGATACCACTCTTCTTCCCATCCTCAAATAATATAACCAGGTTCTTCATGATAATTCTTTCACGGGTTTTATTCAGCTTCTCGTAGGCCTCCGGCATGCTTCGCTCCAGATATGCCAATGCAGAAGGATTAATCCTAGAAAGCCATTCTGCTATTGTCTTCAGGAAAATACCAACCTTATCGACTGGTGAAAGTCTATCATCCGATAAAACCGCCTCAACTGACTTTTCTATACGGGAAGCTATATAATCAACCGTATTCATCAACAGTATTTCCTTGGAAGGAAAATACTTATATAATGTACCTTTCCCCATACCAACCCCGCGTGCGATATCATCCATCGTTACCTGCTGTATCCCAATCGTCGTGAATTTCTTAAAAGCAGTATCCATGATTCTGTTTTTCTTTATTTCTTCCGATGTCATCTGTCATCCACCTCAATTATATTCAGCCATGGCAGCTATTATTAACCTTTTCATGATCCGATTATATTCTTCTGTATTTCTTAAGGGCAAAAATATTAAGTACAAAGAACAGGACAATAAAAACCAATAATGCCAACACGTCTGACAATGCTTTCCCACTTAAATCCGAGCCCTTGATGATTACTTCCTTTAAGGCACTGCAGGCATAATAAACAGGCATCACTTTCGCCAGTGCACCCAGATGATACGGCAACGTATCCAGAGAGATTAAGCCGGAGAAGAATATCTGCGGAATAACTACAACCGGGATGAATTGCATGATCTGGAATTCATTATTGGCAAAAATGGAGCAGAAGGCACCAATGCAGACTGCCGTCATAGACATCAGAATCATGATAAGACCTGCGATTATGATGGAACCGCTGAAGGTCATATGAAGTACCCATTTTACATAAGATAATAATATAATACTTTGCAGCATGGCAAAAATGCCAAACCCCAGAGTATAACCAAGAACTACCTGCCAGCGTTTTACCGGAGTAATCATCAGACGTTCCATGGTTTGGTTGGTTCGTTCCCTGACAAAGGAAATGCCGGCCAGAATGAAGATCAAAAAGAAGGAGATGATACCCAAAAGCACATACCCAAGGCTGTTGAACATATTATCATCGCTTTTTCCATAAAGGTAATCCATCCTCATGACACTTGACGGGTTCAGCTTCTTCATTGCATTCTGGATTGCCTTCTGAACTACTCCACTTTTCACAGCATCATTACTCTCCATCAGGATTACTGTCTCATTACCGTCTTTATATACAAATGCATCGATTTCCTTCTCTTTCACAGCAGCTTTACCTTCCTCCAGGCCTAAGCTTTTCACTGTAACATCCTGGGAAGCTATTTTATCGACGAGCTGCGTCGGCATTCCATTTACTGCAATCGATGCTTTATAATCAGAATCACCAAGGAGGAAGAAAATTAGAGTAAAAAGAAAAATAGGTACGATTAATATCAGTCCAAGGGAGCGCTTATCATTCGCGGTCTGGCGCATAATTCGTTTCATGATATAAAGTGTCTTCATTATGCCATCTCCCCTCTCTCCAAGAATAATTCT
>Ga0207834_1000658_pt1 | contig 11957 bp, 6 predicted proteins | sample LuqExpMetagenom5_FD_187763 | JGI IMG/M metagenome (GOLD analysis project Ga0207834, IMG submission 187763) | Tropical forest soil microbial communities from Luquillo Experimental Forest, Puerto Rico - Sample 5 (SPAdes) | ecosystem: Environmental > Terrestrial > Soil > Tropical forest ...
CATAAAAAGCTTTAATATCTTTAAAGCGCTGAATTTCTGCGCCGATCTTCTGGAGAGGTTCGGAGGCCATGAAATGGCTGCCGGCATAACGATAAACGCCGATAAAATAAGTGAATTCAGGTCACGTATCAACACATACGCGGACAGTATACTGACAGCTGTGGATATGATGCCATGCATCAAGCTGGACACAGTGCTGGAACGCGGTGACATAACGCAGGAAAGCGTGATGGAACTGGAGGGCATGGCGCCTTTCGGAGAAGGCAATCCCAATCCGCTATTCGGTTACAGGGCTTTTAATGTCAGCGATATAAGGACGCTCAGCAGCGGAAAGCATTTGAAACTTAGGCTGGCTGACGGCAGCCTTTCGACGGAGGCGGTGGGCTTCAGCCTGGGAGAACTGGCCGGCAGCTTTACCGCAGGAGAGGCAGTTGATATAGCCTTTACCCCTGAGATAAACAAATGGAACGGGAGCGAAAGGCTCCAACTGAATTTACGGGATATAAGACCTTGTATTTATGCGGATCTCGACAAATATATTGTTTTTAGCAAGCCAAATGACTATAATAAATATATTAATCTGAAGGAACTAGTCGTTCTCAAGGAACTGAACTATTTAAATGCGGCTGAGATGATTCCCGAAAGAAGCGAGTTTGAGGCGGTATACAGATTCATAAAGGGTCTCGCGAAAATAAGGCAGGATACAGTTGAGTTATCGGATCTGTTTTCGGTCAGTGCGCAGATATCGGAAAGATTCAATGTGAAGACTAATTACTTCAAACTCAAAAGAGTCCTGGAAATTTTTGATGAACTGGGGCTCCTCACAGTAGAGTCTGCGGGCAGGAATTCGGCATTCATCGGCTTTGTGGAAAGCAAAGGCAAGGTCGATCTTGATGCATCCAGGTTATATTCCGAACTACAGCGGTTAAGTGAAGCATAATGCCTCTGAGCCGCTAATAAGGGGATAGACCGGTAAGCGTCCTAAAAGTTGATTATCCGGGAGGAAAGACGAAATGGATTTGAAACAGAAACTCAGGCATGTGGCGGATTTTCCGAAGGAAGGCATCGATTTTATCGATATAACGACTGTACTGCAGGATCCTGCAGCATTGAACCAAAGTATAGAAGAGATGAAAAAGCTGGCGCAGGAAATCGGAAAATTCGATCTGGTTATTGGTCCTGAGTCGAGAGGGTTCATTTTTGGCGCTCCGCTTGCTTATGCACTCAACAAGGGATTCGTACCGATAAGGAAAAAGGGCAAGCTGCCCTATAAGACCGTCAGCGTGGAATATCAACTGGAATATGGCAAGGATATGCTGGAGATACATGAGGACGCGATACAGCCGGGACAAAGGGTCGTGATAGTTGATGACCTGCTTGCTACCGGAGGAACGACCGAAGCAAATATCAGGCTTGTCGAGAAGCTTGGCGGAGAAGTTGCCGGCCTTGTATTTTTCATAGAGTTGGGTTTCCTGGATGGCAGAAAGAGACTTCAGGGCTACAAGGTGAGATCGGTTGTAAATTTCTGAAACGAAATTAAGATAAAGATCCGAAAATAGAGACGGGATATGGAGCAGCTTCAATATCGGCATGATTATGGAGCTGCTTTGATATAAAGCAATATTTTGAACATTATGAACGGCAGAGCCATAGTATAGAGCAATAAAGGAGCCTTCTGAAGCATTCTCGGAGGAGTAGATGGACAACCGGTATAATAAACTCGTTATGAAAATAAAAGAATACAATCCCGGCTGTGATATATCCATTCTCGACAAGGCTTACGCTATGGCCAGCAAGGCTCATGAAGGCCAGCTCAGGGAGTCGGGGGAGCCTTATATCAGTCATCCCATCGAGGTTGCCAATATACTTGCCGACCTTGAACTCGACTGTACCACTATCGTTGCAGGTCTCCTGCATGATACCGTCGAAGATACATACTGTACTGTCGAAGATATAAAGACGCAGTTCGGAGAAGACACCGCTGCTCTGGTGGACGGAGTTACAAAGCTTGATAAGATACCTTATACGACCAAGGAAGAGCAGCAGGCTGAAAATCTCCGTAAAATGTTCATGGCAATGGCCAAGGACATCAGGGTTATTCTTATAAAACTGGCGGACAGGCTCCATAACATGAAAACTCTCAAATACGTTCCTCCGGACAAGCAGGAGGAAAAGGCCAGGGAGACATTGGAGATATATGCCCCGCTGGCGCACAGGCTAGGTATTTCGAGGATCAAATGGGAGTTGGAAGATGTATGCCTGCGGTATCTGCACGCCAAGGAATATTATGACCTCGTTGAAAAGATATCGATAAGGCGCCGTGAGCGTGAGGCATATATAACTGAGATCATAGATGAGATCAAGGCAAAGACTACCGAACTCGGCATCGAAACTTCAATCGATGGTCGTCCCAAGCATTTCTACAGTATTTACCGAAAAATGCAGGAACAGAATAAGACTCTTGATCAGATATATGATCTCTTTGCGGTCAGGGTCATCGTAAATTCCGTAAAGGACTGCTATGCCGTGCTGGGTCTTGTGCATGAACTTTACAAGCCCATGCCGGGCAGGTTCAAGGATTATATAGCGATGCCGAAGCCAAATATGTACCAGTCGCTCCATACTACGCTTATCGGGCACACAGGTCATCCCTTCGAGGTGCAGATAAGGACCTGGGACATGCACAGGGTAGCCGAGGTCGGTATCGCAGCGCATTGGAAGTACAAGGAAGGCGTATCCGGGAAAAGCGAGCTGGACAACAAGCTCGTATGGCTGCGCCAGATGCTGGAATGGCAGAAGGACGCAAGGGATGCCAATGAATTCGTAGAAACTGTAAAAGTGGACCTGTACGCCGATGAAGTATTCGTATTTACTCCCAAGGGCGATGTGGTAAACCTTCCGAAGGGCTCGACCCCGGTCGACTTCGCTTATTCCATACACAGCGCGGTCGGAAACAAAATGATGGGCGCCCGCGTGAACGGCGAAATCGTCAAGCTTGGCTACGAGCTCAAAAACGGGGACATAATCGAAGTGTTGACGTCGGCGGCGGTGCACGGCCCGAGCCGCGACTGGCTCAAGCTCGTAAAGAGCTCACAGGCCCGGAATAAGATAAACCAGTGGTTCAAAAAGGAAAACCGCGAGGAAAACATCCTGCGTGGTAAGGAATCGATAGAAAGGGAACTCAAGAAGCAAGGTCATACCTATAACCAGCTTTTCAAGAACGAGTGGGTCGATATCGTCCTTAAGAAATTCAATTTCAATTCGCTCGATGATATGTTCTCGGCAGTCGGTTTCGGAGGCATTAGCGCCAGCAAGATCGTGACAAGGCTCAGGGATGAGTACAGAAAGACCTTAAAGCCTGAAGAACTCAATGAAGAGCTTGATCAGGAGATATTTGCAAAGCAGGACAGGGATAAAAAGAAAAAATCCGTTCCGGAAAACGGTGTTATCGTCAAAGGTATCGATAACTGTCTGGTGAGACTTTCAAGATGCTGCAATCCGGTTCCAGGCGACAGTATAATAGGCTATATAACAAGAGGCAGGGGCGTCTCGGTACACAGGAGCGACTGCACAAATGTTTCCGCGGCGCGCGGCGAGGACGAACGGCTTATCGAGGTCAGGTGGTATACGGCGATCAATGTAGCTTACAAGGCGGATATCACTGTATTGGCAAACGACAGGACCGCGCTTCTGATGGAGGTAACAAATACCACAGGGGAAGCGAACATCCCGCTGAAGGCCATGAACGCCAGGACTACGCGCGACCAGATAGCGATCATAAACCTGACTCTGGAGATAACAGATACGGATCAGCTTGAAAAAATCATCAAGAAGCTCAAAAAAGTAGACGGGGTATTTGACGTAACAAGAAACAAGCAATAGCTGCAAATCCGCGGTTAAGGATGAATGGCGCGACTAGATGTGAACTGGGAAGGGAACCTTACTGTAATATGTATATGAAAACGATATCGACTGGATTGCTGGATTCAAATTGTTACATAATAGGAGACAAAAACTCAGCGGTCGTCATCGACGCCGGAGCTGACCATGCGGAAGTCCTGCAGATACTTGAATCGCAGCACTTGTCCCTGGAATATATCGTGCTTACTCACGCTCATATCGATCATGTGCTGAATGCAGGCAAACTAAGAGATGCTGCCGGGGCGCGCGTCGTTATCCACGAGGATGATGCGCCGCTGCTCGGGGATCCTGTACTCAATTGTTCAGCAATGTTCGGACTGAATAAGGTTTTTGGTCCGGCGGACATATTAGTGAAGGATGGCGATTCCATAAACGTTGGTGGTATCAATCTGCAATTTATACACACACCGGGGCATACGCCCGGCAGTATATGTGTGCTGGCAGGTAATGAGCTTTTTTCCGGGGATACGCTGTTCAGACTGGGCGTGGGCAGGACAGATCTCGGCGCAGGAAGTGTGCAGAAGCTTGAAGCTTCGCTCGGGAGACTGATGGAACTCGACGATTCGATCATAGTTTATCCGGGGCACGGGCCTGCCACGAACATTGGTTATGAAAGGCGCAACAACCCTTTGGCCGGTGATTATTAGCTCCGGGATATGGCCGCCGCCTTGGGAGAATGGCCTGTGGCAATACCTGGCCTAAATTCGTATATCGATTGGTTTTACTTGACAACTTGCATGATACGTGATTAAAATATAAATAATATTAATACCAAAGGCAATGAAGGAAAAGAGTAACCTGTACATGTTCAAGGGAGAAGGCGCCGAGACTGCAAGCGCTTTTAACGTAAGGCAGGCGAAAGACATTCCGGAGCCGGGCGGAGGAAAGATCGAGCTGTCAGTATGCCGGAATGCGGTCCGGTGGTTAAGATGGGCCGGCTGACAATATACTGAAGGCGTCGATCGAGTAAGCTGTCACGCAGAACCGGCGTTAAAGGCAAATAAGTGGATTTACCGGAAATCGCATTCCTCACTGAGCAGGATTGGCGAAAGTGAAACAAAAGACCGGAAGGATCCGATCCGGGTGGCACCACGGGAAACAACTCTCGTCCCTGACTTTATAGTCAGGCGGGAGTTTTATTATTATATAAGCGAATAATAATGGCATGTAAAAAAAGGAGGACGCTATGATTCAGGCGCCAAAAGGTACCAGGGATATACTCCCTTCGGAGATCCACAGGTGGCAGTTCGTAGAGAAGGCTTTTATAAAGCTTTGCGAAAGCTTTGGATATAAGGAGATAAGGATACCGGTATTTGAGCATACGGAGTTGTTCCAGAGGGGCGTAGGCGATACTACCGACGTAGTACAGAAAGAGATGTACACCTTCCAGGACAAGGGAGGCAGGAGCATAACGCTGCGGCCCGAGGGAACAGCCGGAGTAGTCAGGAGCTATATTGAAAACGGCATGGCGTCGCAGCCGCAGCCGATAAAGCTGTGTTATGATATCACAGCCTACAGGTATGAAAATGTACAGAAGGGCCGTTACAGGGAATTCCATCAGTTCGGCGTAGAAGCGTTCGGCGCTGCGGGGCCCGCAATAGATGTCGAGATCATCAGCATCCTTTATATGTTTTTCGAAAGACTCGGGCTCAGGAAAACCGGGCTGAACATCAACAGCATAGGCTGCCCGAAATGCAGGTCCGTATATAACGAAAAGCTCAGGGAATATTTCAGGCCCCACCTTTCCGAGCTTTGTGGAAACTGCAAGGAAAGGTTCGAAAGGAATCCTCTGAGGTTGCTGGACTGCAAGGAAACAGGCTGCAGAAAGTTAGTCGCAGGCGCTCCTTCGCTCCAGGATTATCTGTGCGATGATTGCCGCGCTCACTTCGAAGGACTCAAGTCCGGCCTCGACAATCTGGGGATCGAATACAGCGTGGATCCGGGCATCGTCAGAGGCTTGGACTATTATACGAGGACTGTGTTTGAATTCATTTCCGAAAACGTCGGCACGCAGGGAACGATCTGCGGCGGAGGCAGATACGACGGACTCGTCGAGACCTGCGGAGGAGTCCCGACGCCTGGGATCGGCTTTGCTCTTGGCGTGGAAAGGCTTATAATGGAGCTGGACAGTCAGGGGATCACCATCGAGGCCCCTCCGGCTCCGGAGCTGTACATCGCAACGATGGGGCAGAAGGCGTCGGACTTTGCGCAGCAGCTGGTTTACAAGCTCAGGGCGTGCAATGTCGGCGCTGAGACGGACCTGATGGCAAGAAGCCTTAAAGCCCAGATGAAATATGCCGATAAAAAGGGATTCACATACACCATCGTCCTGGGAGACGATGAAATAGAGTCGGGCAAGGGTATTTTGAAGGATATGAAGACAGGAGACCAGAAGGATGTAAGTCTGGATTCGATCCTCGACAGGCTGAGGAACCAGTGCAAATGAAGCTCGAACTTGCAGACCGTATAAATACAGTCTTGTATATTGCGTGAACCGCAGACAGGATGTTTAGCGCCAATGGCGCGGATTACTTCTAAAACATCCAAGGGAGGAGAATAGTTATGGGAGAGACGATTTACGGATTGAAAAGAACTCATAGATGTACAGAACTGGGTGTTGCCGACGTCGGAAAAACGGTGACGGTCATGGGATGGGCACAAAAGCGCAGGAATCTCGGAAGCCTTATCTTTGTAGCGCTGAGGGACAGGACCGGCATACTTCAGGTGGTATTCAACGGCACCGACGACGGCGAAATGTTTGCCAAGGCCGAGACCATTAGAAACGAATATGTTCTGGCCGTAGTCGGCGAGGTGGCTAAAAGGACGCCCGAAAATATCAATACAAACATGAAAACAGGCGAAATCGAGATCATCGCCAGGGAACTCAGGATACTCAGCGTATCTGAGACGCCTCCGGTGCAGATAGAGGAGGATTCGGATGTAAACGAAGTACTGAGGCTGAAATACAGGTTCCTTGACCTCAGGAGGCCTGATATGCAGGCCAATCTTATGCTGCGGCACAGGGTCGCAAAGATCGCGCGCGATTATTACGATGCAAACGGTTTTATAGAAATAGAAACGCCGATGCTGATAAAAAGCTCACCTGAAGGAGCCAGGGATTATCTTGTCCCGAGCAGGGTACATCCGGGCAAGTTTTTTGCGCTTCCGCAGTCACCCCAGCTTTTCAAGCAGCTTCTCATGGTAGCGGGGTATGACCGTTACGTGCAGATCACCAAATGCTTCAGGGATGAAGACTTGAGGGCTGACAGGCAGCCCGAGTTCACGCAGATCGACCTTGAAATGTCTTTTGTCAACGTCGACGACGTGCTTGCCGTAAATGAAGGCTTTATTAAAAAGGCCTTCAAGGAAGCATTGGACGTGGATATCGACACACCGTTCCAGAGGCTTACGTGGCAGGAGGCAATGGATCGCTTCGGTTCCGACAAACCGGACATGAGGTTCGGACTTGAACTGGTCAATGTATCCGATCTGGTTGAAAACTGCGGCTTCAAGGTATTCTCGGATGCCGTCAAAAATGGCGGCAGCGTTCGTGCAGTCAATGCCAAGGGCTGCGCTAAATTCAGCAGGAGAGAGATCGACAGCCTGGTCGAACTCGTGAAGACATACAAGGCTAAGGGAATGGCATGGATTGCTGTTGAGGAGAACGAACTCAAATCATCGTTCACCAAATTCTTCAGTGAGGATGAGATAAAAGCCCTGCTGGAAAGGACGCAAGCTGAACCTGGCGACCTCGTATGCTTTGTTGCCGACACCAGCAAAATTGTTTATGATTCTCTCGGAGCACTCAGGCTGGAGATAGCAAAAAGACTGGATCTGCTGGATAAAAAGGAATTCAGGTTCCTGTGGGTCACCGAATTTCCGCTGCTTGAGTACAGCGAGGAGGAACAGCGCTGGGTCGCGATGCACCATCCTTTTACCTCGCCGATGGATGAGGATCTTCAGTACCTGGAAAGCGACCCCGGCAGAGTTCGTGCGAAGGCCTACGATATAGTACTGAACGGTACTGAGCTTGGCGGCGGCAGCATCAGGATCCATATGCAGGAACTGCAGTCCCGAATGTTCAAGCTGCTCGGCTTCAGCGAGGAAGAGGCATGGGCGAAATTCGGGTACCTGCTGGAGGCTTTTAAATATGGTGTACCGCCGCATGGCGGCATGGCATACGGGCTTGACAGGATGATAATGCTTATGGCCGGCAAAGACAGCATAAGGGATGTCATTGCATTCCCGAAGGTCCAGAACGCTTCAGACCTGATGACCAACGCACCCGACGTTGTCGACCTGAAACAGCTGCAGGAACTGCATATCAGCGTGACGGAACAGGAAGGCCAATAGCGGCGTACTGATTGTGATAGCGCATTGCAGCATTAAGTGATATTATTTATATATCGTAATATCACGGCAGAGGGGGAATATGCCACGGAAGAAAAGAAAAATATAACGGAAGAAAAGGTATCGGGCGCTGAAGAAAAAAAGCCTGTATCGGAAAAAAAGAAAAAAAATGAAGCTCTGGATTGGTTCATCCATATAGCGATAGCAGTAATAGTGGGTATTCTTATAGTAACATTTGTTGCTCAAAGGACAATAGTTTATGATATTTCGATGCAGCCTACCTTTGTAGAGGGCGATAACCTGCTGGTTGAAAAACTCGGTTTCAGGTTCGGAGACCTTCACAGGGGCGATATTGTGATCGTAAAAATGCCTGATTCGGACAAAAAGCTTATAAAACGCCTTGTTGCAGTCGAAGGAGACAGGGTGCAGGTCAAGGACGGGAAGCTCTATGTAAATGGGGAGCAATTCCTGATCGGGCTGCCATCCGAGCCGGTGACGCCGGACGGAGATCTGCCCGAATATACAGATCTTACACTGAAAAAAGGCGAAGCGTATGTTTTGGGCGATAACAGGCCGTACAGCGAGGACTGCACTGAATTCGGGCCGATACAGAAGGATTGGATCGTGGGCAGGGCTATTTTCCGCTTTTATCCTTTCAGCAAATTCGGACCGATCAAATACACCGGAGGGTATAATACGTAACTATTTACATAGCAAATAACTTTATGCAGACTTTCAAAGTAATATTCCGTATTATAAAACGATTAGCGCAAAAGAAATAGTGATTTTTTTACAGAAAGAGTATATTTATTATTCATATATTTTGTGTTAATATAAAGGGAATCCATGCTGGCAAGAGTATCAATGCAATCTGTTGGTACTCTTTCTTTGGTAATAAGGGGGCAGCTTAAATACTGTTTTTTACGGTATTGACCATATGAAAAGACTTTTCCATTTAGGCCTGGATGTAGGCTCGACCACAGTAAAACTCGTGGTTCTGGATAAAAACGAAAAAATTCAATACAGCAAATATCAAAGGCATTTTTCAGATATCAGGAAGACGATATATGAGCTTGTCGACGAGACTTGCGGTATGTTTGAAGAGGACGATCTGACTGTTACGCTGACAGGTTCGGGCGGTATCTCTGTTGCACAGTGGATGGGGCTGCCCTTCGAACAGGAGGTAGTTGCAGCGACAGGCGCCATCAGGAGCCTGATACCGGAAACGGACGTAGCTATTGAACTGGGCGGAGAAGACGCCAAGATCACTTTTTTCAGGGGCGGTATAGAACAACGTATGAACGGCACCTGTGCAGGAGGCACGGGAGCATTCATAGATCAGATGGCATCACTGCTGCAGACTGATGCGGCGGGACTCAACAAGCTTGCAGAAAACTACAGGGTCATATATCCTATAGCGGCCAGATGCGGCGTCTTTGCCAAAACCGACATACAGCCGCTTCTGAACGAGGGTGCTGCTAGAGAAGACATTGCGGCTTCGGTATTCCAATCCGTAGTTAATCAGACGATAAGCGGACTCGCTTGCGGCAGGCCTATAAAAGGCAATGTTGCATTTCTCGGAGGACCGCTGTACTTCCTGTCCGAACTCAGAAAAAGATTCATAGAAACTCTGGCCCTGGAAGACGACCAGGTAATATTCCCCGATAACTCCCAGCTTTTCGTTGCCGTAGGCGCTGCACTGGCCTCAAAGGAAAAAAAGATAATGAGTTTTCAAACGCTGAGGAACAGGCTTTCGGCTGTCAATACAGTCACTGTGCACGAGGTGGAGAGACTGAGCCCGCTTTTCAGGGATGAGATAGAGCTCGGCGAATTCAACCGAAGGCATTCCAGGCATCAGGTCAGGCGCAGGGAATTGGCCTCTTTTACCGGACCCTGCTATCTTGGAATAGATGCAGGCTCGACTACTACGAAGCTCGCGCTTACCGACGACGAGGGCGCCCTGATGTATTATCATTACGGCAGTAACAAGGGAAGCCCGCTGAAATCAGTGATAAAGGAAATGAAAAAGCTTTATTCATTGATGCCGTCAGGCGCATATATAGCCAATTCCACAGTGACAGGCTATGGAGAAGGTCTGATCAGAGCGGCGCTGCACGTCGATCTTGGAGAGGTCGAAACGATCGCGCATTACAAAGCCGCCGGGCATTTCCTGCCCGGAGTCGATTTCATCCTGGATATCGGCGGACAGGATATGAAATGCATGCAGATAAAAGACGGCGTCATTGATAACATAATGCTTAATGAAGCTTGCTCCTCCGGCTGCGGATCATTCATTGAGACATTTGCCTCATCGTTGAACATGAGTGTGGAAGATTTCGCAAAAGAGGCGCTGCTGGCACAAAAGCCCGTCGACCTTGGTTCACGCTGTACGGTGTTCATTAATTCACGCGTCAAGCAGGCACAGAAGGAAGGGGCGTCTGTCGGCGATATTTCGGCGGGGCTGTCCTATTCAGTAATAAAGAATGCTCTAATGAAGGTAATTAAAATAAGGGATCCGAAACAACTGGGTAAAAAGATAATCGTCCAGGGCGGAACCTTTTACAATACTGCTGTCCTCAGGAGCTTCGAGATAATCTCCGGCAGGGAAGCTGTAAGGCCCGATATCGCCGGAATAATGGGAGCGTATGGAGCCGCGCTGATATCGCATGAGCGCTGCGCGAAGGGACAGAAGAGCAGTATCATGGGTCCGGCCGATCTGGAAAGTTTCCAGACGGAGATCACGATGAGGCGCTGCGGCAAGTGCAGTAACAACTGCCTTTTGACAATTAACAATTTTACGGATGGCAGGGTCTTCGTTTCAGGTAACCGCTGCGAGAGAGGCGCGGGCGGTGAACTCCACAAGGACAACGCTCCGAACCTGTTCGATTACAAATACAAGCTGATCACCTCGTACAAGCCGTTGGATGAGAAAGCCGCAGTACGCGGTGTCATAGGCATACCCAGGGTATTGAACATGTATGAGAATTATCCGTTCTGGCATACTTTCTTTACCGAACTGAAATTCCGCGTAGTTTTATCTCCGCGTTCTTCGCGCAGGATATATGAACTTGGCATAGAAACTATGCCGTCGGAATCGGTATGCTACCCGGCAAAGCTGGTGCACGGCCACATCATGAGCCTTGTGCAGAGCGGCATAAAGAACATATTTTACCCCTGCCTGCCTTACGAACGCAAGGAAGACGAGAACGCGGACAACTGCTATAACTGTCCTATCGTAACTTCGTATTCGGAAGTCATAAAGGGCAATGTGGATGCTTTGAAAGAAATGGGCATCAACTACATGAACCCGTTTTTACCTTATTATGATAAAAAGAGGCTGGCAGAGAGGCTTTATGAAGAGCTCAGGGGCTTCGGCCTGAAGAAGGATGAAGTCAAAAAGGCCGTAGACAAGGCATGGGCCGAGGATGAACGCTTCAAGGCGGATATAAGGAAAAAGGGCGAAGAGACTGTAGCGGACCTCGAAAAAACAGGCGGCAAAGGAATAGTACTTGCCGGCCGCCCTTATCATATAGATCCTGAAATAAACCATGGACTGCCAAACCTTATAACGGAGTTCGGAATGGCGGTTTTGACCGAGGATTCCGTGGCTCACCTCGATAAAAGCTGCAGGCCGCTCAGGGTAGTGGATCAGTGGATGTATCATACGAGGCTCTACTCAGCTGCGT
>Ga0207834_1000661_pt1 | contig 11934 bp, 5 predicted proteins | sample LuqExpMetagenom5_FD_187763 | JGI IMG/M metagenome (GOLD analysis project Ga0207834, IMG submission 187763) | Tropical forest soil microbial communities from Luquillo Experimental Forest, Puerto Rico - Sample 5 (SPAdes) | ecosystem: Environmental > Terrestrial > Soil > Tropical forest ...
GAGGCAGCTTTTTCAAAAAAAGGTACTTTGTCAAAAATTGCGGTAACGATTGGGGACAAGATAGAACAGGGTAATGTACTGGCTTATTTGAAGGATGAAGGAAGCGAACAAAAGATCGATGAGCTTACCGGACGAAAGAAAGGGCTCCAAGCAGACAGTGATACCGATCAGACAAAATTAAATTACCAGCTTGAGATAGCAGCCTTGGAATATGAGAAATTGAAAGCTTCCTATGACATTCTTGAGGGTTCTCTAAAAAAAGAGAAATACATAGAGCTGGTGAAAAAGAATAATGAAATATTAAGCCTTAAGCTGGAAGTATCTCATATGCAGCAGCAATTAGATTTAAAGCTGTCACAGATTGACGAACAATTAACAGAATATCAAAAAGAGGCTGAACAGAATACATTAACAGCACCTTGCTCCGGAACAGTCGCATATATTGCATTTGATAAAATAGGAAAGACTATTGCAGCAGATGCTCCTATTATTGTAATCGCAAAAGAGGATGAGCTGTATTTACAGACAGAATATATACCGGATACTATAATATCGGAAGCTCTCGAGATATATGCACTGATTGGCAGTGAAAAAATCCAGCTTACGAATATTGGGTATCCCCAGGAAGAATATATCTCCAGGAAGCTCTCAGGGAAAACCCTGAGAAGTAAATTTAAGCTGAAGGATGATTCAGATTTGCAAAATAAGAAGGCTGGAAGCTATGGCAGCATCTTTATAAAGAAGAAGGAAGTAAAGGATGCTTTGATTATTCCCAGGATCGCACTTTTGAAGGATCCTACAGGCTCCTATGTATATGTCATGACTGATGGAAGGCAGGATAAACGAGCGGTAACGACCGGTCTGGCAGCAGGGGGGCTGCTTGAGATACTGTCGGGCTTAAGCGAAGGGGAAATAGTCTGCCTGAACACGGTCGATTTACTAGATAGTAAGGATAAGGATACCTCGAATGCGAAGCAGGATAAGGTTGCTGAAAATGAGCCGGAGGATGGCATGGAAGAAGTGGTTAAGGTGGTGGAGTCAGGAGATTATACCGAAGAATTTACTGCTACAGGACTGGAGTATAGCTATCTCGAAAGCGATGTAGTGACGATGGAGGAAGATCAGGCTAAATTTGTGAAATATTCTGTCAGAGAAGGGACTGCGGTAAAAAAGGGAGATATTTTAATGGAATATCAGCTTCCATATGATGAACTTGCAATGGAAGAAAGCCGGTTGACTTATCAAAGGGAAGAAGATGCTTACGAAGCAGAAAAGGTAAAAAGAGCTGAGAACTTATCAAAGCTGAGGGAAGAAACAGATAAACTGGATCCGGTCACAATAGATGGAAAGATTTCTAAAATCCGTTTGACAATGGAGGAAGATAATTATGCTAAGTATTGCCAGGATACACAAGAAAGATTAACGCAATTGAAGAAAAACCTCGATGAGATGGAAGAAAGGACGAAGGCCCAGTTTTTATATGCACCCCTTGATGGAATCGTTGTAAGCTTACAGCCCTATGCGGGAAATAATACTATTACAATAGGAACACCCATTATGTATATCTATAATCCTGATAGTAGGGTGCTGATGATAAATAACCCAAGCGGCAAGTTAAAGTACCAGATGGATGTTCAGATAGAAGCTGCTATGAATACTGGGGGTGAAAGTCTGAAGTATAAGGGAACAATTATTTCAGCAGATAATATCTTGGATGATACTCTGGTAAATCAATATGCCATGATTCAATTAGAGGATAAAAAAGCAGAAATTAATGCGGACATATCTGTTCTAAAGACTATGATAAAAAGTGTGGAGAGTGTACCCATTGTAGACGCGAATATGTTTCAAGCTAACGCAGACATCAATTATGCATATGTTAAGAAGGAGGATGAAATCAGCATAAGACCAGTTCAGGTAATTAGCAATAAGAATGGACAGGTTGCATGGGTTTATCATGGGTTATCGATTGGAGAGACAATTTACGCACGCAAACCGAAGCAGGATAATACCACAAAGGAGGATTGATTGTGTTCCGATTAATGCTAAGAAAAGTATGGAATAAAAAATGGATGATCATATGCCTTTTCATAGGAAATATCCTGTTAATTGCAGTTGCAGCGGGAATACCTATGTATACACAAGCGGTACAAAACAGGGTATTAACAAAGGAGCTTTCTAATTACATAACAGAACACAATAGTTATCCTACTTTGATTGAAGCAGACCATAGCGCAGGTAACATCAATGAAGTAATGAGGATTATAGATAATGTTAAAAAGACACAGGAATTGTTTCAAACTATTCCAAAGCTGCTTGGTATCGATGTAAAGGAAGAGAACAGCAGCTATTACATTACTTGCTACAATGGATCTCCGGTGGAGCAAAGAAGTGATGATGTATCAAGAAAAGAAGTCCACCTTGGCTGTTTTCAAGATTTTGATGAGCATATCAGCGTGGTTGCCGGTAAAATGTATTCTCAAAAGATCGAGAATGGCATCATTGAGGTTCTGGTCAGCAGAAAGACGCTTTCGGATGAGAACCTGATGCTTGGTGAGAAAATTACCCTAAATGACGTAACCGACGAGAATAAGAAGCCTTATACCATACGAATCGCCGGTGTATTTGACCGTGGAAATGCGGAGGATCCTTATTGGGTGCAGGATCCTAATGAGCTAAAAAAATGTTATATTATGCCGGAACAGACATTTCAGATGCTTTTTATGAATTTCGATAAGCCACAGTATACCTTAGGGATTCATAGGTCCTTGCTGCTGGATTATACCCAGATAAAGCTTGAAAATGTAGAGCAGCTGATTGAGAAGACAAAGCAGTTGAAAACAGAATTGGATACACTGACAGATAATCAATGCAATATACCTTTCATTGATATTTTGGAACAGCTTTTGATAAAAGAAAAAAAATTGAAGGCCACGCTTAATATACTTCAGGTACCGGTTTATGTACTTCTGGGTATCTATATCTTCATGGTTTCAAAGCAAATGATCGATATGGAGAAAAATGAAATTGCATTTTTCAAAAGCAGGGGCGGCAGCAGATTGCAGATTATTAAGATATATTTTTACCAAAGCCTTTTAATTGCGGGTATCAGTATAATCATAGGTATACCGGTTGGATTTTTATTCTGCAATATGATAGGTAATACGAATTCTTTTTTGGAATTCGTAGGACGGACTGCATTAAAAACCAATCTTAACATGAGAGCCATATTATATTCATTAGCAGGTACCTTGTTTTCAATTGCAGTAATGGTAAGCGAGGCGAATAAAAATACTACAACCTCAATTGTTATGCAAAAACGAGAGAAAAGCAGAAAAAAGCAAACGCAGCTATGGAAGAAAGCTTTTTTCGATGTGATTCTGTTAGGTGTCTCTTTGTATGGCTTATATACTTATCATTCACAGAAGATATTGTTGACAGAAAAAGTCATGAACGGTGCCTCCCTGGATCCCTTATTATTTCTAAGCTCTGTATCATTTATTATCGGAAGCACCCTGGTGGCTTTAAGATTCTTTCCTTTGCTAATTAAAATGAATTTCTTAATCGTAAAGAAATGGTGCAGTGCATCAATATACACTTCCTTCCGGCAAATACTGCAGACGCAGCATACCCAGAGCTTTATTCTTCTGTTTCTGGTATTAACAATTTCGATCGGTATTTTTAATGCCAATGTTGCCAGAACGATTAATTCGAATGAGGATCGTAAAATTAGATATCTGACGGGTGCTGATCTGGTGGTGCAGGAACAATGGGATTCTATAGCTACCTTTGTTAATTCAGTGGGTGATGGAAGCCAAAGTAATACCGGAACCTATGTAAAGACCGGGATAGAACCTGACTTTGATGCTTACCGTAAGCTTGAGGGTGTAAGCTCTGTAACAAAAGTATATGTCGATAGTCAGGTAACGGTACCTGTCGATGAAAGCACATCAATTAACAACATAACTTTAATGGGAATCCATACGAAGGAATTGGGTGAGACAGTGGACTTCCAGGAGGGATTACTTCCTAAACATTGGTATCATTACCTGAATGCAATGTCACAGAAGCAGGAGGGAATTCTGGTTTCGCAGAACTTTGCTGACCTTTACGGATATCAGATAGGGGATACCATCAATTATAAGGACGAAAGGTTTGGCACTATCAGTGGCGAAATCTGTGGCTTTGTAAACTATTGGCCTTCCTATATACCTGTAAGAAACGAAAAGCTGGCGGATGGAACCTTAAACAAGGTGCCGCAGTTCTTGGTTATAGCACAGCTTTCCATGATACAATCCTCCTGGGGAGTACAGCCCTATCAGATTTGGATGAAGCTTAAGGGTTCTTCTGAATTTTTTTACCGGTTTGCCAATGAAAATGGTAAGAAATATACGATATTTAAGGATTTGGCTACACAGATGATTAATAAAGGCAATAATCCGATCTTCCAGGGAACCAACGGAATATTGACTTTAGGTTTTTTAATTGTACTGACCCTTTGTGCAGCGGGCTTTTTAATCTATTGGATTACCTCCATACGGTCAAGAACCCTGCAATTCGGAATATACTCCGCTATGGGCATGTCCTTAAGGGAAGTACTCGGTATGCTCATCATGGAGCAGATTTATTTATCCGGAATACCGATTGCCTTTGGGTTTTTCATAGGCTTTCTTGCATCAAAATTATATATTCCATTGATACAGATTTCTTATACCGCAGAAGATCAGGTAATTCCACTTGTTATTGTTCAGGAAACCGGTGATATCCTTCGCGTGTTGATCCTTGTCATACTGATGCTTGGTTTAGGGATCCTGATCCTTGGTATAATGATTTCTAAATTAAAAATGGTGCAGTCATTAAAGCTTGGGGAGGATTAAAGAATGGACGTAAGTGTGAATTCAATTTTGTGTACGGAGGGAGTGAAAAGGAGCTTTTCTGTTGCCGGAGGGGATACCTTCTGGGCTTTGAAAGGAATTAATATAGATATTCCCGAAGGAAAGCTTACTATATTAAAAGGGCGTTCCGGTTCCGGAAAGACAACGCTTATCAATCTGCTAAGTGCTCTGGATTTGCCTACGGAGGGTAGAATCCTTCTTGATGGAAATGAGATCAGCTCCACACCGGAAAAATTAAGAAGGCGGCTGAGGAGGAAGGAGTTTGGCTATGTATTTCAATCTGTTGCACTGATACCTGTACTTTCTGTCTATGAGAATGTGGAGTTTCCACTTCGAATGGCAGGCTATAAAGGCAAGAAAGAAGAAAGGGTAAAGGAATGCCTTAGGATGGTTGGTCTTGGAAACCGGATGAACCATATGCCGCAGGAGCTGTCCGGTGGGGAACAACAGCGTGTCGGCATCGCAAGAGCCATCGCCCACAAGCCAAGAATTGTATTTGCAGATGAACCGACAGCGGAGTTGGATACGAATACCGGCCTGCAGGTAGTGAAAATATTCAAGGATCTGGCAGAGAGAGAAGGCATTACCTTTGTCATGACGACGCATGATACCGAGCTTATGAAAGCCGGCGATAAACTCTATGAGCTGGAGGATGGTGAGATTATTGGCTGAGGAAGCAAATGAGATGATACAGTGCGAGAACCTTGTTAAGATCTATAAGACCAAGGATATTGAGGTCATGGCACTGCAGGGTCTTGATTTAGCGGTACAAAAAGGGGAATTGATGGCTGTCATCGGAAAGAGCGGAAGCGGCAAATCAACTTTTCTTAACATGCTTGGAGGACTTGACCGTCCATCGGCTGGCAGTTTATTGGTAGATGGGAAGAACCTGTTTAAGATGTCGGAGAAGGAACTGGTCAGCTACAAGAAAGAAACCCTTGGATTCGTATGGCAGAATAATGCTAGAAATCTTCTTCCATATCTTACAGCCAGGGAAAATATTGAATTACCTATGTTTTTTGGAAGTATTTCTAAGAAAAAGGAGAGATCCCTGGAAATACTTGAAATGATAGGTATGGCTCATAAAAAGAATAACCGGCTGGATCAAATGTCCGGTGGTGAGCTTCAACGGATAGCAATCGGAGTGGCCTTGGCAAATAATCCAAAGATATTACTGGCGGATGAACCAACCGGCTCGGTAGATGTCCGTACTGCGAATTATATCCTGGAGGTATTTAAGGATTTAAACAAGAATCTTAATCTTACGATCATTATTGTTACACATGACAGGATGCTGTCCTCAAAGGTCAAAAGAGTAGTGTCCATTCAGGACGGCAAAATCAGTAGTGAGCGTCTTGCGAAGGTAGATTATATAGACAATTTGGGAAGTATCGGCTCCTTGGAGGAGACGCAGGAGGAATTTCTCGTACTGGACAAGGCAGGCCGTTTGCAGCTTCCAAAAGAAATTTTTCACAAGATCGGAGTACATGATAATAAGGTAAAGCTGGAGGTACAGGATAATCATATCATCCTATCGGCTAAGGGGTAGTAGTTACGGTATTTTTATAATATCATTGTTAAATATCATTACTAAATAGATAGGAGCAGACAGATGAGAAAAGATTTATTAATGCAGGATTGGAAAATGGCTGATATAAAAAATCAACCGGATCAGGGATACTTAAGATTTAATGATATCATCTACTATGATTTTCCTGAGACTTTAGATATCAGAGAATATGATGCATTAGCATTCGATGTCCTGCTTCCGGTAAAAGGAGAAGTGGAATTTGATATTACATTAGTTCCACTGAAAATCGCACGCCCGGAGTTCTTTCCGAAAACTGAAGCAGAGGTTACCGTATCTATTGAGGGAAGAGCTCATGCTGAGGGAGAAGCTCATACTGAGGGAAAAGCTTATGTTGAGGGAAAAGCTCCTGCTGTAGGAAAAGCTCATGTTGAGGTGGCTTTCGGGCAATTTGACTACCAGAAAATGGTCGGAGCTTTTTTAAAGTATGTCAGCAGCATCCACCTATCCTGTCTGCCAAAAGGAGCGATGGGGGCCGACATAGCTGGAATCACCATACTGAATTTCTGCTTAAAAAAGCTGGGAGAATTTCATATGTATTCCGACAGACTATCCAAAGCAGGAGATACGAAGCTGCCTGTTAGCTATGAAATAACCTTAGAAAATGAAACGGATCAAGATATGCCTGTACGTATATATCAGGAAATATATGCGAGAGAGACGATGCAGTTAAAATACCCGGAGGCTATTCTTTTACCGCCAATGGGGAAGAAGGTAATTGATATCGAGGTAATCATACCGGAGGAGATACCCCTGGGTGGCTATGAGAAGGCAACAATAACAGCCGTGCCGAATGGAAACGCATCGAAAGGGCAGACAATAACTTTAATTACATCCCGCCACAAGGAGCATCCTTATCTGATGCATACCAAAAACGGATGGAAGTGGGTTGAGGAGAAATTAAGCAGGAGCAAGGCTCACAGGGAGGTTCTGGAACATACTTATATCAAAACAGCCAAGGAGTGGGAGGCACCTGCTCCAAGTTCTTCAAAAAGCTTTGTTTATCCGGCATATAGTCAAAATATATTAAGAGATACTGCTATTGCATGGAAGCTTACCGGTGAGGAAGTATATGCAATAAAATGTACCAGCTATATAAAAGGATTATTGGACGAAAATAATGGGTACCTTTCAACCGAATATTCCTACTTTCAGTTTATTGAATCCCTGGACGAATATGCAAAAGGTAATCATAAAGTGCATAGGGCATGCAGCGCAGGCTGGGTCCAGGAGGCAGAATTCTTTACCCAGCTTACGATTGTATATGATTTGCTATGGGATAGCGGATATTTGGAGGATTCCGTTCACCAGGGGATGGAAAAGGTTCTGCGAAGCTATATGGAGTTTGCAGGCTGGAGACTTACTGACGGAGACGGGAACAATTTTCAGCTTGCTGAATTGACAGCCGGACTATTCTGTGCTTATTTACTGCAGGATTTTCATTGGATCGATCGGTTTATCAATGGAAGTAATGGGTTTTGTGATTTATTAGCATCAATCTTATATGACGACGGGGTGTATTTTGAGGAGGCTACGAGCTATATGAGACTGGCAGCCGAGATATTATTCGAGCTTGCCAATGCTTCCCAGAATTTTGGAATTAACCTGAAGGACATACTGGTACCGGCCTGCTATGATAAGTATATCCTGCATTCCCCCTGGGCCATGCGTGAAAACTGGAGTGAGGACGGTAAACCGTTCCTGGGCATGAGGTTTATACGAAATCACCCTGTGACGAATCCGGTCAGAACGGTAAAACAATTCTATGACGCATTGTTGCTGCTATTAAATGATAAAGGTATCATGTTCTCAATGAATGATAGTAATGAGCATTATTTTTATGAGGTATTTGAACGGGCATATTATCTTTACCGTGACGAAAGATATACGGCGGTAATAAGGCTTGCACCGGAACGTTCGTTAATCTATGGTATTGAGGAATTGCCGATGACAGATTATGAGCTTGGCAAATGCAGCCATCTTCTGACAAGCTCAGGAATGTGTATCCTGAGAGGGAATGATATTCAGGAGGATATTGTTAGAAAGAGTCAGGTTGTTCTAAAGAGTCAGGTTGTTCTAAAGTTTGGTTCACATGGTGGATATCATGGACATTTTGACCGGTTAAGCCTACAATCCTTTATTAAGGAGGACTGTTCCTTCCATAACATGGAATACACCTGGTTTGGTTATGATTCCTTCCTATTTAAAATGTGGGTCCAGACCTCCGTAGCCCATAACATGGTAACGGTAGACCTTAGAATGCAGGAACCGACTCCCTGTGAAACTCTCCTATACCATACCGGAGAAGACTTTCAGGCTGTCTGCGTCCAGACCGTCTCAAGGTGGTGTGATCCTCCTTACGGCGGACAAACACCTTATCTGCTCAAATTTCCGGAAGAAAAATGCAGACAGGAGGGCAGATATATTCTGACACCCCAGATACCAAGGGAGCAGGGTGGGATCGGTGAATACAGTGAACCTGTTCTGCAGAGAAGACTTCTTATATTAACAGAAGGCTACTGTATCCTTTGGGATTATGAAAGAAGTGAACAGGAGCATGATTATGACTGTTTATACCATCCTAAGGGTAGTATCACATTTACAGAAGGAAAGCTTATGAATACCACGGACCGGCTGAGTGAGGATCCATACGGTGCCGGACAGTTTATAACAAATTGCAATTGGTATCAGGCGGAGGGAACTGTACATCTTCAATTTCATAATGAGGAAGTAAAGACCCTATCGAACGGAGTTCTGGATTATACAGCTAATAGCCATATTTATCGTGCTTTCCCCCAAGCAGGTACGGTTATTATTGGTAAATTTCCGGAAAAGGAATATACCTTTACGGAAGAAGATTTGATAGCTCATAAAGAACATTTTACTGCTTCCTCTAAAAAAACAGTCAGCTTCCGGGTATGGGGAAAAGAAGCCAGATTTGCTACAGTTCTGGAAATAGGGCAGGGGCAAAGCCGTATTCGTAAGATTACCGCCCCGTCCTTCAATCAAGTAAATATCGAGCAGGAGGATGGGATACTGCGTCAATTTACGATAAGTGGCATGGAGCAAGTAGAGGAACCGGATATAAAGCTGATCATGAAGGTATACCGAAATGGGAAATTTACAGGCCAGGAAAGTAATTTTCCTTTCTGATAACGTGAAGATAAGAGTATTAGGCATATTTGGTCCTCAGAAGGTTTGAGTCTATTTTTCTGATAGGTAATCTGGTTATGATTAGTACATACTTAAGGCAGTTGAGAGATGCGGCTTTTCAGGTTGCAAGCGTTCCTGTGATACAATGCAATGCGCTGGAAGGTGGCTTTCAAATCTAGAAATGTCATATTAGATGAAGTATTAAAAGACAAAATGATTGATTATTTTAAAGTTCTTTGGGATAAATATCAAGTAGATGAAAGAGTAATGGATAAATTATATAGTTCGGGTGTCATAAGTCGGATATATATATTAAGATGAATATGTATGTATATATTAATCTGGACTTACCTTACCATCCAGTGGTTGCCAAAAAAAGAATGGCGCCCACTAGATGCCGGTCTGCGCCATCTGAATATATACACACACATATTCATTACTACTGTGCTGAGTAGACTTATGATATTCGAACCATTATATTTATAAAAGTGAACACTTAGTTTGATTCGTAGATATGTTCTCTCAATCATAGAGATTTCTGAAGAAAACGTAATTACTTAATTATGAAAACAATTAAGTAAACTTTATAAAAACACCCCAGACTTATGCGATGATATACATGATATTCTCAACATAAGTCTGGGGTATTTATTATCAATGGCTACTGAATAAGTTTGCTTCAAAGCATAATTCGTATGTTATATGAAAGAGTTATCTTATAATATAACCGGCTCAAACCTTAAGCGGACAGCAGGTAATTTCTTGATTACGGTATAGTAGTTCTCTACCCAGTCACCACCCTGGGAAGGATCATTCTCACCGGAAGCCGGAGGAGCAAAGATCTTCAGGGTTAAATCGCAGGCGCCATCTAACGGTTTCTCAAAGAAGGCAGGCATAAAGTCAACGAATTTCGTGCCGGGAGCTTTGTAGAACCAATGACCGTTCAATTCCATCATAAGGTTTAAATCTTTGAGTTCATCATCAAAGTTAGCTTCTGCGAAGACAGGGTTCTTCTCAAAATGAAGCGGAACGGATAATCCGGTGGAATCCTCAAAGCTGCCCCATCTTAAAGATACAGGGAAAGCGGCTTCCGTTGCTTCTTTAAAGCTTGGATAGAAGTATTCATCCTGAATGATTTCCTTATATGCTTTTAAAGCAGGTTGTTCGATACCAACTTCTTTGTTGTTCGGATCAGTGATCTCAAGACCAAGACGTCCGTCATCTCTGAACTGATAGAAGGTAAAGCCGGAGAACCAGTCAGCAGGCTCATTCTTTAACATATCACAAAATTCCTGGATCATCTTAACCTGATCGTAAGGACCGGTTACATCTCCGTCGGAATTGAATTCAGACATAACCATGGGTTTTTTGATACCGCCACAGAGATAGCTAAAGCGTTCATAGCTGCGTTTGGTAAGCTCATAGGTCTTCTCTACGGAGTCACGCTTATGGGTACTTCCGCCACGTTCAGCGACATCATAAGGCCAGCCCCAATGGAGTGCCATATATTTATCAACGGACCAGATATCGGTAGCACGCACTGCCTCAGTAAATTCCTGCTCCTTCTCCATCTCTTCCTTATCAAGGTGCTCAATTCCACCGATGCAGAGAATAGTCTGCACGTTCGGAGCATATTCCTTAATGATTTTGTGGAAACGTACAAAGAAATCAGCAACTTCCTGATAAGAACAGCGTTTATTAAAGGAGAACCAGTTGCCGGTAGCTTCGTGATTAATACGAAGATACATACGACCGAAGGTAGTCAGATCTTTAGCAATCGCAATCAGATGCTCATCAGATACATGGGGGTCAATGGTCAGAGTCAACAGAACATCCTGTCCATGCCGTCTGACATCTCTCATGAAGGTGAAGGGCTCCTCCTGTAGATTACCGTTTAAACCACCCTTATAAGTAAAATAATCATCATAAGGATAATCCCATGCAAAGGCTACATCATCACTCGCATGTGCAATACTTGCACGTACGGGCCATCCCTTATCCAGGGGATAATAACAATACATCAGGTTAATTGATCTGTGTGGTCTGCCTAATTTATGAAGTATATAATCCTGATTTACATAATAACCTCTTTCGCTTCCGACGCTGAGATCAACAGCACATTTTGCCGGACCCATGGTCAGATGAAAGGCTTTTAACTCTTCGCTCATCTTAAAATTTCCTCCTATAGATAGTATTACATATAGGCATTTGTGAAATGCCTTCAACCCATTGATTTTACTGGGTTTTTGTTACTCGTTTTATATAAATTTTTCTCCGGTAGTAGTATAATAGTAAGTG
>Ga0207834_1000662_pt1 | contig 11913 bp, 8 predicted proteins | sample LuqExpMetagenom5_FD_187763 | JGI IMG/M metagenome (GOLD analysis project Ga0207834, IMG submission 187763) | Tropical forest soil microbial communities from Luquillo Experimental Forest, Puerto Rico - Sample 5 (SPAdes) | ecosystem: Environmental > Terrestrial > Soil > Tropical forest ...
CGTCGCTCCCCTCGCGGGAGCGTGGATTGAAATAAAAATGCAATCATTGAATATTAATGAATTAATTGTCGCTCCCCTCGCGGGAGCGTGGATTGAAATATAACCTTACTAAAACCACCTTGTTGATGAATGTGTCGCTCCCCTCGCGGGAGCGTGGATTGAAATTATTATTGCACGTATAGCAGGGGCAAGTGTTAGCGTCGCTCCCCTCGCGGGAGCGTGGATTGAAATAACACCTGTTGAAGATAACACTTGTTGACATTAGGGTCGCTCCCCTCGCGGGAGCGTGGATTGAAATGTTATACCTCCTTGCATAAATCCGCCATTAATTACGTCGCTCCCCTCGCGGGAGCGTGGATTGAAATAATCGACCAGTTAACAGCACTAGGAACCAGAAGCAGTCGCTCCCCTCGCGGGAGCGTGGATTGAAATTTCAAAGCCAATAGCAGAATATAAACCTATTGTGGTCGCTCCCCTCGCGGGAGCGTGGATTGAAATAATCGACCAGTTAACAGCACTAGGAACCAGAAGGTCGCTCCCCTCGCGGGAGCGTGGATTGAAATCTATTGTAGCTTGCGTTGCAATGGGATGGTATGGTCGCTCCCCTCGCGGGAGCGTGGATTGAAATATGCCAGAATATGTTTGAATAGCCGCCTTTCGCGTCGCTCCCCTCGCGGGAGCGTGGATTGAAATATATGCGTTTAGAAATGCTGCGCCCTCATTTTTAGTCGCTCCCCTCGCGGGAGCGTGGATTGAAATTATTTTTTGTTGCTGTTGTAGAATGCCCTTCATCTGTCGCTCCCCTCGCGGGAGCGTGGATTGAAATCACTGAATAGGGTCTGCATATTTAATTGAATTTTGTCGCTCCCCTCGCGGGAGCGTGGATTGAAATTCCTATCTCCCGGACATTTTAATAGGCGGTTATTCGTCGCTCCCCTCGCGGGAGCGTGGATTGAAATACTGTTTGACAGCATAGAAATGCGTTGTAGTTACGTCGCTCCCCTCGCGGGAGCGTGGATTGAAATACACAAGGCAAATTATGTACAAGGCTTGGAATTGTCGCTCCCCTCGCGGGAGCGTGGATTGAAATATTGTTTAACTCCTCCATTGACATGCATATCTCCGTCGCTCCCCTCGCGGGAGCGTGGATTGAAATTGAACAATCATTAGAGGACCTTAATGGTAATGCAGTCGCTCCCCTCGCGGGAGCGTGGATTGAAATTTTGCTAGCACTTCTTTTCTCAAATGATGATATGGTCGCTCCCCTCGCGGGAGCGTGGATTGAAATACCGGATGCCTTAAAGCTGGCAATCACGGAAACCGGGTCGCTCCCCTCGCGGGAGCGTGGATTGAAATTGTAGTGTCATCAGAAACTCCTGCATCGTTTTTGTCGCTCCCCTCGCGGGAGCGTGGATTGAAATAATAAGAGGTTGGGAAAAGATAGGTAGTAAAAAAGTCGCTCCCCCGCGAGAGCGTGGATTACAGTGTCTTCGAGTACCAGATATAAAATGATATAATTTTTCACGAACAGTTTCCTGTACTGGTAATTATGTTTTCTATTTGATAAATAGATAGATCCTCTGAACGGATTTTCCTGGAGTAATAAGAGGTTTGTTTCCAATGTATCGAGCATTTTTAGTGCTATCTCTGGTACTTCCAAATCAAATGCAATATATTCAATGATATCCTGAAGATCTCTCCTGGCTATCGGAAGATAAAATACTTCTGGCTATATTTCAAATAAATAAGATTAATGAGTAACAGGCGAAACAGTGCAAATAATTTAGGTGCTGTTTCGCTTGTTTTATTAATGATATTTTGTGCTAATTCCAAAGCTATTATCTATACGACGAATTTATTACTAAAATGAGTACATATATCTATAAAACGTCTATATCAGAATACGATTCATTTGATGAAAGGTCTAAAATGCGTTCATTCTAAGAGATACCCATACCGTTATATCATAAAGTAAAGGCAAGGATAAGTTATTGAAATAAGCAGGAAATTAGGTCTGGAGAGCTAGAATACATTTTCAGTAATCTGTAAAGGTATTTCGAGAACGTTGTACCAGAACAGATAGAATTAACTGTTTATATCGCGTAAGAAATGATTAATTATATGGGAGTGATAAACGGATGAGTTCAAGAATTGATGTGGTGCGTAAGCGAAAGAGTCTGGGAAATAGAATATTTCAACATAGGGAATTTTATATAATGCTGCTTCCGATTATAGTGTTTTATATCGTTTTTTTCTATGTGCCAATGTATGGAATTACATTAGCATTTAAGGATTTTAACTTTGCAAAAGGTATCATGGCTAGTCCATGGAATGATTTTGCTAACTTTAAAAAACTATTTGTCAATATGGATTTCTGGAGAGCATTTAGTAATACCATATGGATCAGTGCGGGACGTTTGATCATTGAATTTCCTGTGCCGATTATTCTTGCATTGCTGTTAAATGAAATAACAAAAAGTAAGTTAAAAAGAGTTTACCAGACAATACTTACCTTCCCTCATTTCTTAAGTTGGGTTGTTCTTGGTGGTATTATAGTCAACCTGCTGCAGGATCAGGGCATTATAAATCAAATTTTACAAGTATTCGGATCCGGAAAAAATACTGTTTTAACTGACGGAAATCAGTTTAGAGCGCTGATTTTTGTTAGCAATATCTGGAAGGAAGCCGGATGGTCTACTATTTTATATCTGGCAGCAATTGCAGGAATTAATCCGGAACTTTACGAAGCAGCAAAAGTGGATGGTGCGAACCGCTTCAAGCAGGCATTGTATATTACATGGCCCTGTATCATGTCAACAGCACTTGTTCTTTTGATCTTACAGATTGGCTCAGCAATGAACGGCGGTTTTGACCAGATATTTAACGTGTATAACAGTTCTGTTTATAAGCAAGCGGATATTATTGATACTTACGTATATCGAAGTGCATTCCAGTCTTCCGATGGTTTCGGCTTTACAACTGCTGTTGGTTTCACCAAGTCTGTGATCAATTTCGGGTTGTTATACATTACCAATAAAGTTGTATCTAAAATGACTGGAACAGGGGTGATTTAGGATGAAGAAACATAAATTTTCAATTGCAGATCTTATTATTAAATTGTTCATAGGAATATTAACACTACTTAGTATTTTCCCTTTTTATCAGACAATCCTGATTTCTTTGTCCAGGAAAGGCGATAGATTTCTGCATCCAGTCTTTTTATTGCCTGTTCATATTGACTTTTCTGCATACAGTTATTTAATCAAAGAAGGTAAGGTAGTAAACGGTTTCTTTGTCTCATTATTTGTTGCAGTAGTCGGAACTTTACTCAGTTTGGCGGTAACAATTCCAGCTGCCTATGCTTTAACGAAGAAAAGCATACCTGGCCGAAATATCATTATGAATATGATCATTTTTACCATGTTTTTTAGTGGAGGACTGGTTCCCTACTTCATTACAGTCAAAAATTTAGGGTTAGTCGACAATCTTGGAGTAATGATAATTCCGACTGCAGTAAATACATTCAATTTAATTCTAATGAAGAATTTTTTTAAGGAATTACCTCTTAGCTTAGAGGAATCAGCCAAAATTGATGGCGCAAGAGATTTTACCGTTTTACTTCGTATTATAATTCCAACCTCAAAACCGATTATTGCAGCAATCAGTTTATTCTATGCAGTTGACCGATGGAATGAATGGTGGAACGCGATGCTGTTTATCAATGACGCACATAAATATCCATTACAGCTGGTATTACGTAATGCAATCGTAAATGTAAGTACAATGATTAATGGCACTTCCATGCTGGAGAAAATGCAAAAGATGGGTAATTCCTATGCGGAGTCAGTACAAAATGCAATTATTGTAATCGCAGCAGTCCCTATTTTACTGGTATATCCTTTTGTACAGAAGTATTTTGCATCGGGAATTATGATTGGTTCAATAAAAGAATAGTTCATTACAATTTGGACATCTTTGATTTACTTTCATTATCTATTGACAATAAAGTAAAATCAAATGTTATATACTAAATATAATTAAGGAGGAGAATTATGAATTTAACGAAAAAATTTTTTGCATTGTTTCTTTGTGTAGCGCTACTGGTATCTATGTTAGGTGCATGCAGTAAAACTAATAAGTCCACCGAAGAACCAACAACGGACACAAATGCAACGGCAGCACCGACTGATGCAGCAGTAACACAAGCTCCTGCGCAGCTTGAGCCAATGGAAATTTCAGTAGCTGTCTGGGGCATTCAGGATGCATTTGATAATGCAAATGCAGCCAATGACACAATATTCAATGATTTATGCAAGAAGTTCAATGTTACAATTAAACCGGTTGGTGTTACTTGGAATGACTGGCAGGAGAAGAATAAGGTATGGGCAGCTTCAGGCAGTCTTCCGGATGTATTCGCTGATTGTCAAGCAGGTAGTGATTTATTGAATACTTGGGCGCAGCAGGGAATTATCAAGGCGTTACCCGATGATCTGAGTGCATATCCGAACTTACAGAAATTATTCAGTTTAAACTCTGTTAAGCCTCTTGCAATCGATGGTAAATTCTATATGGTACCGCGTGGCGGCGATTTAACGATGGCAACCAATGAAGCATCAGGTATGTCAAGAGCAGTAATGTATCGTAAAGATTGGGCTGCAGCAGCAGGTTATACAGAAGCACCTACTACCTATGATGGTCTGATAGAAATGACGAAAGCAATGATGGCACAGCATCCGAATGCAGTTGGTATTGCTACGAATAATCCGGCATTTCTTGAAACGTTATCACTTGATATCTATCCTGAATTAGCTACCTGGGGAGCTTGGGTATTTGAGAATAATCAATGGATACCAAGCTTTGCATCAGAGAGAACAGTTGCATTTATGGATCGTTTACAGAAGCTGTATAAAGATGGTATCTTAGATCCTGACTTTATCACCGAGAAAGACGGTGATGCATTAGGCAAGTTCGTCAGCGGTAATGCCTGTGTTATGTTAGGCGGAAATTTTGAGGCTCAGGCTCAGGTGTTTATGGATTCCAACAAGGATGTTACTAAGCTTGAGGATGCCTTTGGTTTTATTGCACCATTTGCTGCTGCTGATGGTAATTCCTATCAATTTACCAATACCCCGTATTGGTCAGAAACATATATCAGTGCACAGGTTGATGATGTGAAGCAGCAGAGAATCCTGATGATGCTTGATTATATGTATTCTCATGAGTTTGCAGGCCTAATGAATAATGGTATTGAAGGTGTTGATTGGCAGAAGGGAGATACAGGTAATGTATCCTTGTTAGATGCTAATACAACATTAACTGATAAATATCCGATCACACAAAGTTTTGGCTGGCTGGCAAGCTGGTATACCGGTTTTGCTCAGAGTTCAGATATGGTAGTTAGCTCCAATCCTGCAATAGCAACTTATAGAAAAATATATAATGAAACATATGCATATGAAAATGCTAATTGTAAATTAGCACCAGTTAACTTTGATGTTACATTAATGAACAATAAAGAGAAAAGTAATATTGCATCTCTGTCCACTGACTTTGAAACTACTTTTAAAAACTTTACCATTAGTTCCGATGATGCCAAGACAGCATGGGATGCCATGATTAAGGACTTCAATACCAAAGGACTGCAGGAAGCAATTACTTCTGTTACAAAGCAGGCTGCTGATCAGGGAATTGCACAATAATATCAGCTGTTGTATAATTTAATTAATAATTTAAATAATAAAGGTGGCAACGATATGTTGCCACCTTATACCCATATAGGAGAAAATTCATGTCGCATAAGGTAATGAAGTACAATACTTTATCTATAAGATTTCAGATATTATTCGTATGCATTTTAAGTATGTTAATCATGCAGCTTATTTTGATGGTGAATTACTATCAATTTAAAGAAATGAAGATTAATACAAACAGTCAATATTTTTCTGATTTAATCGCACAGATGACGAAATCCGTGGAGCTTAACTGCAGCTACCTGAATGGTATGGTTGAAAATATTGCTTATAGTAAAGTGGTACAGGATTATCTTGAAACAGATGATAAATCCTATCTACGGGAGCATAATAGTGATGTAAAAGATTTTATCATTCCCTTTGCCGAGATTAATAATGGTATTAAAGATATCGCTGTTATTGGTATTTACGGCAATGTTGTTAATATTAACGCAGATATCTATGATCTGCAAAAGATTACTTCAGAGATCCCGGAAAAAACATTATGGTATTATACAGGACTGCATCATATCAAAATGACGTCGAATAATAAAGGAAGTTATTTTACGGTAGGAGCTAATGTATATTCTACCTCTGATTTTACCAGAAAAGATAAAATCGGTACGATATTAATTACTTTTAACATGAAAAGCATCTTTGGCTTTACTCAGAATCAAAAGAATACTAAGCTGCCGGATATGTTGATTTATGATAGAAATAAACAATTGGTTTACTCCAGTGCAAGTGAGGGCATTTCTACCTCTTATGATAATTATTTTGATCAAAAGGATATTGGTAAAGACGAAATTGTAAAACAGAAGACGGAGACTTATTATATAAAAACCGGAACCTTTGAATCCCTGGGAGGTAAAATTGTATTTCTAATTACCAAGGAAGAATTAATGAAGGGGCTAGAAAGCAATAACAGGCAAACAATAATTTTATGTACTGTAGTTTTGATGTTTATGCTGGCTTTATCTTTATTGGTAACAAATAATATCGTTGTTCCCATCAAGCAATTCATGAATTATTTGAATAAGGTTGGGCATGGTGACCTGCGTATGATGAAACAGCCGATTAAGCTAAAGGGTGCTGCGGAAATTGTGATTATGTCGGAAGAATTTAACCGGATGATGGAAGAGATTAACGACTTAAGCCACAGGCTTATAAGTACCTCCACAAGATTATATGAAAGTGAATTGGCAAAGAAGCAATCCGAATTGGAATATATGTACAGCCAGATTAATCCGCATTTCTTATTTAATACATTAGAAACGATCAAGGGTTGTGCGGTAGATGAGGAGGCAGATAAGACCTTCCAGATGATTAATTCCTTGGGAAAAATGTTCCGTTATTGTGTACGTGGAGGAAATATAGTATCCCTAAAGGAGGAAATCAATGTCATCAACAGTTATATGCTATTACAAAAAATCAGATTTGGTATAAATCTGAACTATATCTGTAAGGTTGATGAGGATATCTATGATGCAGCCATACCGAAAATGATATTGCAGCCATTAATCGAGAATGCTGTTATCCATGGAATTGAGGAGAATGGTGCCATCACGGTATGGCTGGAAGGAGAAATACGTAATAGCATCTTGTATTTCCATATACGGGATGATGGTGCGGGAATTGATGAGGAACGCCGGATCCGGCTGATTAACGATATGAATGATACCGCTAAGACTACTCATATCGGCATCAGTAATGTGAATAGAAGGTTAAAATATATATATGGGGAAGAATATGGAGTGGATATTGAAGACACGAATGGACAAGGATTTTGTGTGAGTGTAAAAATCCCTTATCAAAAAATACAGAACTTCGAACAGTCTGAGGAATAGACACAAAATAATTCAAAGGTCAGGCATGGTATATTTGAAAGAACTATTATTCTTGGAAAGTACTCCAAAATGAAATCCCTTTGAACTTCTTTATGTTTATGATGCCGCAAAGAGGTATCATGGGCGTTAATATGATTATATTGATGTATGAATTTATAGCCGCGAGCGTAAGCATGGGGGTTACTATGTATAAGATATTATTGGTCGATGATGAAGAAATGGTTATAAAAAGTCTAAAGGCTACTGTAAATTGGGAGGAATACGGCTTTGAAATTGCCGGGTATGCTTTATCAACCGAAGAAGCAATTGAAAAAGCAGATAAATTGAAACCGGATGTAGTAATTACAGATATCAAGATGCCCCGGATGAACGGCTTGGAATTGTTACAGATGCTTAAAGCCATTCATCCTCAGATTTATTGTGTCGTAATTAGCGGACATGCTGAATTTGCATATATCCAGAAATCAATCCGATTAGAAGCAGTGGGATATTGCTTAAAGCCATTTGATGCAGATGAGATCGCAGTCTATCTGAAAAGAATTAGAAAAAACCTGGAGAAGCCACAGGTTACTGATGATAAGGCATATTGTATCCTGGATTATATTCAAAGTTCCTCGGTAGAAGCACTTTCCTATATGTACCAATATTATAAAGATGAAAACATTGATTTTGAAGCTTCTTCCATCTGCGCCATGTATGTAATCGGAATTGATAAAGCCGATCTATTTCCTTGTCTTCTTATCATTCATGCAGGTTATAAAAAATATATCTGCCTGATGAAAGAAAATGAAGTTAATGATTTTGTTAATAATATGATATCACGGGATTACCCGATCCATATTGGCATCAGTAAACCGATAGCTTCCTTTGAAAAAGTTGCCAAGGCAGTCAGAGAGGCTAAAGGCTGTGCTTACCAGTATTTTTGTCAGAAGGATTGTAATGCTGTTGTAAAATCAATAGAATATAAAAAAGATATGACTCTTCTTCAAGCATTGGAGAGGGAGTTAGAAAAAAATGATGTTAGCAGGATTCACAAAATAATACTTGAAATATCAGACAAGTTTCTTAATGGTGATTATAATATTGACTATGCAATCCGCTTGCAAAATATATATGCAACCTGGATTTCTAGCCACAGCAAGGGGGATGAAACGGATTTAATCTTCGAGTACGAGGCCTTATGTGAGGAATACCCAAGGGTTTTTGACTTACTGTTCCAAATTGAAGCTGATTATAATAGATTGAATCATAATATCACTTTTCAAAACAACATTTCAAATAAAACCTTTGCAACAATATTCCGTTATATTGAAAATAATTATTTGGAGCAGATTAATATCACACAGTTATCAGAGGAATTCCATATTAATACCTGCTATTTCAGCCAGTTGTTTAAAAAAGAAATGGGCTGTACTTTTACTGATTATTTATCAAAAAAACGTATTGAATATGCCAGCAAGCTATTATTAGAGACGGATCTGAAAATAAATGAGATTGCTGAGATGGCTGGCTTTAGTGATTATTTTTATTTCAGCAGGTTGTTCCGAAAGATTAAGAATTGTTCACCGACGGAATACCGTACAGGCTAATAGACGCATGGTTAAGAGATAAAAATCAACTGCCGCTGGATCTTAAAAAGCTCGCATGAAAATGTGAGTTTTTTTAAGACCAAGAGACAGTTGATTAGAAGCCAAAAAGCTATGTAGTGGCTTCCTATGCTCAGCTTACTGCATATTACTTACGGCTCTGGTATAGAAGAAGCCTTGTAAATCAGCCAGCATGAAAAACTCCCCTTGTTGTGAAATGAAACCCCTTTGTTGAACAAGTGATATTATACTGTTCAATGAATGAGGTTCATTTCATAGTAAGGGAAGCATTTCATCAATCAACGCTTGCAGGGCTTTTCGTGTGTCACACATAATTGTTAACTTATTTTTTGTATCTAAAATGAACGAATTAACTTAAATATCAGCTTCGAATTTATTATAAAATTGTAGTTTTACCATACCTATATTCTACCGGCAATAAATAAGGATTGGCATATTCAGTATGATCTGGCGACAATAGAATATTTACGCATGCTTGCGCTATTAAATCGATTGGCTGATATATGGTCGACAAATAGAAATCCAAACAGCCAAAATGGCGGATACCATCATAACCTACAACTTGAATATCCTCAGGTACTCTTACATTAATCGAATGCAAGTATTGTATTATTTCATAACCGACAAGATCAGTAACCGCAAAGATTCCATCAATACCTATTTTACCATCTTCGGTTCGTGTCTTTTTTAAAAACTCTTCAAAGCATCTAATAGTATCATCATCACTATCAATAAGCTCCAATAACAATGGTTCTATATTATTTTTCGAACAAGCATCCAGGTAGCCGTATTTACGTTTGTTCGTCTCACCATAGATAACAGATCCTGTTCTAACAAAGACTGGATGCTTACATCCTGCTTCTATCAATTTTTGCGTAGCAATAAATCCACCATTGTAATTATCGGAAGCAACACAATGGATAGAATTGTTAAAATGACGATCAATTGATATAAAAGGTAAGTCACTTGATACATGTGCACTTATGTCACTGTACGTAAGCGCTATAATGCCATCAACCTTATTAAGTGAAACCATATTAATATAAAATAATTCCTTGTCGCATTTACCTTGGGAACAGCAAAGCAACAGCTTATATCCTTTTTCGTATAAATATAATTCTGTGTGGTGGGCGAGTGCAGCGAAAAATGGGTTTGTTATGTCCGGGATAATCATAGCAACGGTATAGGTTTTTTGCGTCTTTAAACCACGGGCATAAGTATTGACTTTATAGTCAAGCACCTTGATAGCATCTTCTACTTTAATCCGGTATTCCTCACCGACGGATTGATTGTTTATAACCTTTGATACAGTTCCTAATGCGACACCTGCTTGTTTTGCTACATCCTTCATCGTGGGATTAGTTGTTTTTTGCATAATCTATTTGCAGGGAACCTAAAGATACTAATTCCTTGCAGCTCCTTCCTTATGTATTATTTTATTATAATAGGACATAATGCTCTTAATGAACTGTAACAGTTGGATCTCGCTTTTGTTATAAGAATAAGTTATCTCTTAGATGTTTATATTGTATAATATTCAGTGTTATTATACTACCATATTTTGCGAAACGTTTCAAGTGCACCTAATTGCTTAATTAATGGACAAAAATTGCTTTAATATTGTGTGTAATGTACACTTTGCAAAAAAATATAGAATCTGCTGTTGACAAATTATTATGCTACAGTTATAATAACATCATGATATGAAACGTTTCACATAGTTAAAATTACAACAAAATCTAAATATTATTCTGAAGTAATTTGTTGTGAATTTGTTTTGATAATAATTCCGTGATTTGAGTGCTAAAGTTTTCTGTGAACAAAGCAGATACCATATGTAATTAATATGTTTGCAAAAACAGTACATATGGCACCTGGTTTATTCGAAATATTCTTTAATTCTATAGATAAATATTTTTTTTACATATCAGTGAAACGTTACATGGGAAAGAATTAGTTAAAACAATGAGTAAATCAATATCTGTACAATCCGTAATAATAGAAAAGGTAATTCGGTAAGTTAGGGAAAGAGGACTCTCAGGCATAGGTACATTAATTATAAGTTTGTATACCCTGCTATGGACCTTTCGTGGATAAACGATTTGTACCTGAGCTAAACGAAAAGGATGTGAGTTATTATGAAAAAAAGTAAGATTATCTATCTTTATACAGCAATGCTTTTTATGGCTTGCTTAACGGGGTGCTCCTGGAATGACAACGACAATCTTCAGCTATATTTAAAAATGGACGAGAAAAGTGGAAATACTTGTTCGGACAGTGCGCAAAAGCAAGAGCCTGCAAAAGTATTTTACAATTTATCAAATGGAACGTATCAAGCTCCAATAGATCCTCAGTGGCGTGAAAACGGAGTAAAAGGCGGAGCTTTGCAATTTGATGGTTATTCAAGCTATATTCGATACGATTATGAAAGTATAGCCATTGGTGGTTCTTCACTAACGCTGGATGTATGGGTAGCCCCACGCGCATATGAGTGGCTGGATCCAAATAGTGACAAATTAACCGCAATAATCAGTCAGCATTCCAAGGGTGATAACCAAGGCTTTATCTTAGGAATGTCAAGATATGGTTCCTGGTCATTTCAGGTTGGTTTAGGCGATCAATGGGTTGAAATCTGGGATGATGGACACCCTTTGGAAAAGTATGTATGGTCTCATATAACCGCGGTTTTTGATGGTGATAAAGGTGAAATCAGGCTTTATAAAAACGGGG
>Ga0207834_1000666_pt1 | contig 11834 bp, 8 predicted proteins | sample LuqExpMetagenom5_FD_187763 | JGI IMG/M metagenome (GOLD analysis project Ga0207834, IMG submission 187763) | Tropical forest soil microbial communities from Luquillo Experimental Forest, Puerto Rico - Sample 5 (SPAdes) | ecosystem: Environmental > Terrestrial > Soil > Tropical forest ...
ATATCCTGAATATCCTTTTTCAGACTGTCTATAAATTCCTTCGTGTCCTCCTGCGCCATGAAATCCGTCTGTGCATAAGTATCATCTTCGTAATCATAGGAGTCTTGGGAATAAGCAGAAGCTGCCTCCTGCTCCGAATCTGCCTCCGTCACCGTATATTGACCAGATTCTTCATATTGACCGGATTCTTTATATTGGCTATCCTCATCATATTCACCGGCCTCTGAATATTGGCTGCCCTCTGCATATTGATTGCCCTCTGCATATTGGCTGACCTCATCATATTGGCTAGCCTCGTCATTTTGGCTATCCTCATCATATTGGCTGACCTCTGCCTCCTGAAGCTGTCCGTCATCATCCTTACGGAAGTTAATTACTTCCGCTCTAAGTTTGATTTTCTCCATGATTGTGTCTTTGTCTGTTTCTCCGGAGTAATAGGACTTCAGTATCTTAGCCTTCTCAACATAGGTACCTTCTCCGAACCATAGCTCAATATCAGTGCATTCCTTGATGCATTCCTTTTCCATTCCCGCCTTATAGTAAAGCTTAGCCAGCTCATATGCCCATTTTTCCATATATTCCGTTTGCTTAAGCTCTTCCATGATACCGATTAAATGCTCAAAGGATTCCCCTTTCATCTTATCGATTTTATACTGGAATATATAATTATAGAAATCCTTCGGCGCAATCTTCTGATACTGTTTCAGATACTCTTGTGCCTCCTCGGCATTATTCAGCTTGATCATGATGTCAATCAGTTGAAATAAGGATTTTCTCGATTTTACCTTATCATTTATTTTAAGATACAGCTCCGCTGCTTCCTCGTATCTTTCATTTCCGGTATACACCTCTGCAATCAGACTAAGATCTGTTATATTCTTAATCTTCCTTAACTCCATGGTATCAAGCACTTTTTGTGCAGATAGCAGGTCTCCTTCATCGACCTTTCTTCTCATTTCTTCTATCTTTACAATATTCTCATAGCTTCCCACGATTTAACCTCCTCTGTGATTAAAGCAAAACTGCTGTTATCTTCTTGTTCCCATGTTTATCCGTTTGGATATTCCTTATCCTCTCTGTTTGAACCTATAGCCTCGAGATATAGCTGCTCCAGGCTTTTATTCCCTTTCAATAACTCTGTTTTATTCCCGAACAGAATGCACCTTCCTTGGTCTATTACACAGATTTTATCACAAATCCTCTCCATCTCCTCCATGTAATGTCCCGCGTAGATAATACCAGCACCCTTTTTCTTCAGCTCCAGAACCGTATCAAGTACCTGGTTCCTTGCTTCAACATCAAGCCCTACGGTTGGTTCATCCATGATAATCAGTCTGGGCTCATGCAGTAATGCTACTCCGATGTTCAGCCTTCGCTTCATTCCTCCGGAATAGCTGCTCACCTTTTTTCTTAAAGTATTTATATCAAAATCAATTATCCTGCTAACTTCAATTATCTGCTCTTTTAATCTCTTTCCTCTGATATGGTTTGATTTTCCCCAGAACTGAAGATTGTCTAAGCCAGTTAAGGAAGTATAAAGTGCGATATCCTGGGGAATGTAACCCAGATCATTACGAAGTATGGCCGGATTCTTAACAATATCCTGTCCATTATAATATATATTACCACTGTCCGGTTTGCTCAAGGTAGCTATCATCGAGAGCGTCGTCGTTTTTCCCGCTCCATTGGCTCCAATCAGCCCCAGGATTTCACCATTTTCCATACAGAAGGAAATTCCGTCAACCGCTCTGTTGTCTTTATAATACTTTTTCACATTGAAAAGTTCAAGCACGGTCGCAACCCTCCGCAGTATTATTTTTCTATCTTAATACTATCATTAGTGACTTATTTAGACAAGTAAAAAGCAATGGAAGAAATAAATACATTACCAAAAAAGTTGCCCCAAATAAATTCATTTGAGACAACTTTTTTGCTACCATATATTTTAAGCTTTCCAACCGGGAAATCCAATTCTATCAACATGAAAATATCAGCTTTCCCTATGTAATCCTTCGTCTGCAACAATGGTATCACCTAATAACCCTTACAGATCCCTGTAATAATTAAGTGTCTCCAACAGCTCGGGTGTAATTTCAATCTGATCCCTCATAAGAAGGCGGTGCCTTCCTTCTACCTCGCGGATCTTCTTCAGCTTCTCTCTATTGTACCTTGCCATCGCTTCCTCAAATAATGGCTGAAGCTTCACCTTATCCCTAAGATCCTTCGAGAACGGACAGTACGTCGCCATAATCTCCCTAACCAACTTATTCAATTTCAGTGCACCCATGGATTCGTAATGAACCCACTGTTCATAATCAATGACAAAGATTTCTCTGTTATTATTACGACCTTTTTGAATCTGCTGCTTGATTTTCTCCTTCTTCTCTTCCGATAACTCCTTATTCTTGCGGTAGAACTGGAGGTAATCGGAATATTCCGAGGTAAGTGATTTATGAGAGATATCGTTCCAGGCTGCACCTTCAATCGTACGGCAAAGCTCCCAGCGGAACCTGCCGAAGATACGTATTAGCACAATGGTAAGGTTGGTTTCCGAAAATATCGGAAGAAGGAAGCGTCCGGCGCTATCCCTTCGTTTGCCTGCAATCTCCTGCCACATAATACCGTTTGATCCGATGTTCGGAAACAGGATAATGTCCGGATATACCCGTTTTACGATATATTCCTTTACAATATTCTTCTCCTTATTCGCATAGATAACCTCCCGATCAAATACGGTATAATCGACTTTCATGATGCCAGCAACTGCTTCATTAATTTTTGCCGAGGTTACCAGAAGCCGTTCAATACCATTGGACCACAAATCCTGATGCAGTACCGGGACAAAGCTTGAAATCTGTCCGTTAGTGGTACGATTATTATAACGGAACATGTTATCTATCTCATATTCCAGCTTCTTTACCGGATTCGTAAGCATTTCCGTAGCTTCCTTATCCGTAATCCTTCCCTGCTTCTTAAGACTTCCTACCATCTCCGTATATTCCTGATCGAATTCGTTCTTGGAGGGCTCCTTCTTGCCTTCATAAATTAAGGTCAGCCAGGTCTTTATATCATATACATTGCACAAGCCCTGTTTTGGTGTTTCTTCCGTAAGGAAATACAGAGAAAGCAGCTGATCTTTGGTTAACAGTCTTTCATCCGCATAACCGTACTTTAGGAAGAGATCAATCAGCCTTGGTGCATTATTCTCCTGATAAGCTCTTAAAAATACTGATTTATAGATCTCGTAATGATTCTCAGCTAGACGTCTTCTGATGATTCTCGCTGAATCATCTGACGAAGACTTGTCCCTTAGCCGGATGAAATCCAGCATGGCAGTTTCCATTTGCTCAGCCCGATCTCCTGTAATACCGGCGTAATTAAGTATGTACCGAAAGGACTCCTCCAACTCCTCCATTGCCCTCTTGGAATCTTCTAGGGAATACTTAAGGAAGGCTTCCGGATTTTCCACCTTTCCCTGATTTCCTGTAAGAAGAAGATGATATACTTCCTCCATCTTCTTACGATCTACCTTCAGCTCTCTGTCCAGCAGCTTCTCAGTGAATAATTCTGCTTTATTCACCTCTTCAATGACGTTATCCATAATATCCATCAATTCATTACTAAAGCCTGAGGAGGCATCCAGTTTAATTGCCATTTCAGCGATCAGGCGGAACAGGCAGGTATCACTATCATCCACAAGACACTCTGCCAGAGCAATATATTCTCTGGATAATTCCTTCATGTCTTCGATCTGCTGGTTAACAACATTGACCTGATCCTCCAGCTGATAAAGGGTTATTGCATTGCCATAGGAGTAAAAGGACTTTACAGCATCAATCGGTAAATTATTGCATTCTTTATAGTAGTTCACCTTATCACTGATCAGCTCCAGGTCACCGTCAATCGGGGTAAGATTAAGAATGCGCTCCGGTTGTCTTACCTTACAGCCGCTTCGAGTGGCTAACGCCTGAAACTTCTGTGCCGAGTCCTTCAAAAACTGATAAAGCTCCGAGCTGTTCTTTATAATCCCCTGATAGATTTGATCCAGCTCATAAATCATTTTATAAAAGGAAGCTACCATAAAGCCATGATAATCCTTATTCGCTGACAGCACAGTATCCAGTTCTTCCACTCTCTTTACCGGATATACATAGATCAGCAAATCATCATATGCCGTATAGGTACTTTGATACCTTCCTGAATATAAATCGTTGATACCTAGAAAGGTTCCGGAGCCCATAATAACCTTAGCACCTTCATGGCGCATAAGAACCCGGCCTTTTATAATCATTGCAACATAAAATACAAGATCTCCTTCTTTGAATATATCAGTACCTTTTAAGAACTGATTCACTGTATTCGGATTCATTTTTATGTCCATCCACACACCGCCTAATCCACTAGTTTTTACATAAATCCATTATATACTAATTTTTGAGTTTTCTAAAGGGAAATGTGTCGTATTTTATGATTATAGTACGAAATACTTATAGATTCTTGTCAGAAACGAAATAAAGAGTTTGCCTTTGGCAAACTCTCGCGCCGAGCGCGGTCAGCTTGGCTGACATAATTCCAATCGCGCGAGTGCGCATCCACGCGGAGCGTTTTTTATCTCATAAGACGAACTTTCTTATGAGATAAAAAAAGAAATGCGGATGCATTTCTTCAGATTGTTATATTAAATTCCGTGCGCTCTGCTTCGAATGCTTACCATAAGCGTTACCTTTACAGTTAACTCGGCCCAGGCAGCCTTACGGCACACAGGAGCTTTCGCTTAGTGCTGCTTCATTCCTGACCTGACACGGTTCACGAATTCCTGTTGCGTAAGACCCAGACGTCAACATCACTTATAAAGGGCGGCCCTACAGTAAGTCACCCTAGGCAGAACATCACCCCTGCTGTAGCGGATTGCAGGTACAGGGCACCGCTATCTCCCCGGCTGCACGGAAATTTTATGACTAATTCATAACAGAAATATTCATCTCTGTATCACAGGAACAGCTGCGTATGATTAAAATCTGTTCCCAGCTCAAGAGCTGTATGCCAAGTATATAATTTTTAGGGAAGATTGTCAACCCCTCAAGCTTTTCCATTCTTATAAATTGAATCCAACCAAAGATCCAAATTGAATCTTACTGTTACGGATAGGAAGGCTCCGTATGAAACCCAATTAATCTTATTATATCATAAAGTATTCTCAGCTATGCTTTTCTTTTTTATTGCGAATTCTTAAATCTTTAAAAAATGTCTGGAGTACATCCGTACATTCCTTCTCCATAACGCCTGCCTCAAGCTCTACCTGGTGATTGAATTCCTTCATCTGCAGTAGATTAAGGATGGAACCTGCGCAGCCGGCCTTGGGATTCATCGTACCAACCACAACCTTTTTGATCCGGGCTTGTACGATTGCACCGGAACACATCTGACATGGCTCCAGGGTTACATACATCGTGCATTTCTCAAGACGCCAGTCACCCATGACCTTGCTGGCTTTCTCAATAGCAATCAGCTCCGCATGTGCTAAGGTGGTTTTCTTGGTATTGCGCTTGTTGTAGCCTCTGCCGATTATTTTATCCTGATATACGATGACACACCCAATTGGAACTTCTCCGAGGCGAATCGCCTTTTTCGCTTCCTTGAGTGCTTCCCGCATATATTTTACTTCCATCATTCACACTGTTCCTCTGCTTTCAGATTCGTACAGCGGATGCTGCTTCATGTAAATACTGTACTTCTTCCATATTATTTGTTATAGTAAATTAAAGTTATTCTATCATACCACATACGAGGTGACAATATGCAGATCCATGGCTTCAATAAATTGACTTTACTTGATTATCCGGGACATCTTGCGGCAACCATATTTCTAGGCGGCTGTAATCTAAGGTGCCCCTTTTGCCATAATGCTTCTCTGGTAACCAGGCTGTCCAACCAGCCTACAATCCCCAGGGAAGAAGTGCTTGATACTTTATCCAAGAGGAAAAATGTTCTTGAAGGCGTATGTATCACCGGCGGCGAGCCAACACTCTATAAGGAGCTGCCTGCCTTTATCAGGGAGATCAAAGAGATGGGTTTTATGGTAAAGCTGGATACCAACGGAACCAATCCCTTGATGATGAAGCAATTAACGGACGAAAAACTGATTGATTATATAGCAATGGACATTAAAAATTCCCGTGAAAAGTACGCCAGCACTGCAGGTATTTCGAATCTTAATCTGGCTGCAATTGAAGAAAGCGTCTCTTTCCTGCTGTCCTCTCCTCTGGATTATGAGTTCAGAACTACCATCGTGAAAGAATTCCACGCCCAAGAAGATATGTTATCCATCGGTAAATGGCTAAGCGGAGCGAAGGCGTATTATCTGCAGTCATATAAAGATTCCGGTGATGTTATCCAACCAGGACTTAACAGTCATTCGAAGGAAACATTATTGGATTACGTATACCTGCTTACTCCTTATATCCGTCATGTTTCCCTCCGCGGAATAGATTAAAACAGGAAATGAGGCTTCCCATGTTAGTCATTCATGAAACACAACGATTGCTTCTTCAGACTTTAAACGAAAATGCAGCACCTATGGTTCTTAATTTCTATGAAGAGAACAAGAATGCTTTTGAGCCTTGGGAGCCGCTGCGCAGCAGTAATTTCTATACGATATCCTATCATAAAGCTTCCCTTACTGCGGAATATCAACAAATGGCAGAAGGAAAGCTTATCAGATTTTGGGTCTTTTTAAAAGGTCATCCCGAGGAAATCATAGGCTCCATATGCTTTCAGAATTTTCTGAAGGAGCCTTATCACAGCTGCAGCCTGGGTTATAAATTCGGCTCGAGGTTCCAGCATCAGGGGTACGCTCAGGAGAGCATCAAAAAGGGAATAGAAATTATTTTCGGGGATTATCATTTGCACCGGATTGAAGCTCATATTATGCCTTTCAATGAACCTTCCCTGCGATTGATAGAGAAGCTGTCATTTCAATATGAGGGGATATCCTCTTCCTATGCCAGGGTAAATGGCGTCTGGACGGACCATAAGCAATTTTCTTTGATTAACCCCTCGGAGCAAGCTTAAAACATAACCTCGAGATACCAATACCCGAAGTCTCCCTGTCTTAAATCTCTTTTACGAATGGATTTAAAACATTCAAATCCGAACATTCTTGCCATAAACCGTTCCCTATTATGGTAAATACCAGGTATACCAAGGATATAATGACAGCCGGACTGGTCTTTCCTTTTGGCAAAAATTAAATGATGATAACAATAAAAACCATGCATCAGGAAGCTATTATTGCTTAATACCCAGGTCTCCTTCGGAAGCATTCCGATGTCCTTGGGTTCGATTTTTACACATTGGAGGATTTCATTATCTTCAAAAGGATAGATTCTCGGATAATGATCGAAGAAATGCTGGGCTATTGGATGATCCGGTTGATCCTCCATCTCGAAATCCTCTTTGGTTACCGCAATATCCTCCTCAGTTTTAGCCTCAGCTGCTTCTGCTTTGCCTATATCTGTTTTAACCTCATATTGATTATTATAATTTTGGTAGGAATAATTATCCTGCGACACCTCGGCTTCATAGCCATTATCTGCCTGATTATCCGTAACTGAAAGGAGATCTCCGGGCGTATTATTATCCACCTGTGTACCATTTAAAAACTCCATCAGAAGATCCTGCTGATAGTCCTGCTGCGTCCCCTGATAAAAATACTGTTCAAATTCCTGGCCACGGTCGGAATATGTATCCTGATCTGTCTCTTGCTGGTATTCAGCTTCAAGCACCTGCTCTGCTTCCAGTTGGTATTCCGTCTCCTGATCTGTCTTCGGCCGGTATTCCACTTCAAATTCCTGCTCTGCCTTCGGCTGGTATTCCAGTACAGGCTCCGGCTTTGGTTCTTTAATAATATCAACATGCTTCATCGCTTCAGAAGCCATGGGCTTGTTCAGCCTTTCAACCGTCTTCCATCCGCGGGGAAGTTTATATTTAGGAATGTTTAATTCTTCTTCCAGGGTAAGCTGTTCCGGCGTACGTAAATCCATCATTCTGCGGACTTCATTATATTGATCAGCTTTTTGATTAATCTGTTGTTCTTCCAGATGCCCTTGCTGCTCAACGACTTCATCCTCATTCCTGCTCCCGGAATCGTATATGCCTCCCTGGCTTACAAAATCCTCATGGCCAGTTGATTTACCAGAATAATCAGCCTTAGTGCCAGCTGATTTCGTTAAGGTATCTGCTTTCTTATCCTGAGAATTCTGGAACACTGTCCTTGGCCTTAATGCATCCAGCACCTCGTTTGCAACGACTGGTCTGTCATCCCATTCCGTTGCAAAGTATATATTGTCATTTAGAAATAGGAGAATTCCTCCCATGTCTGTCAAGCTATAACCGGAATTCATTATATTTGTTTCATTTGCTGTAAGTTTGCTGTCCATAACCTGGTTTCGCAGAAGCGTATCCCCCAGGTATATCAGTTCCATATTCTTTTTATCCCTCTGGATTAAGTAGGTGGGGAAGATGCTGTCCAATTGACCAAGCAGCTGCATATGCAAGGTTATTTTGCATATTCCGTTTCTTGCTTCTATCCTCGCATATCCCACATTCTTTCTCTTTACTCCATTCTCGTATTGATACATATACGAAACCATTCTTTTATAATCAGCCAAACTAATCACTCCCTCGCTTCCTAAGCCAATTTGGGTTACTACACAATTCAATTAAATATATTCCATTAAAAGTAGCATTATTCCAATGAAAGTTCCTTTTCCGTACGGATTAATATATTCGTGAAATGTTCTTGATTTTTATGATTATTATTTTGTTCTTATCAATCTGTTTCGCAGAGAAATCTTTGAGGCATATTCAAGGAGCGAGGAATATGGAATGATCTTTACCTATATGCGGGCCTTTGATTCCCAGTCTGACGAAAAGGAACCTGCAGCATTCCGAGGAATTATTCCGATATCTTGAGGATAAATACAGGCTAAACTCTCTGGAAGGAGAGATAGCCAAGAAGAACTATATGCGGATTAGCAATACGTATTTCTTACCGCAGGATGCTGCTCTTCAGATTAAAAATTATTTCCAGCTGTAAATAAAACTTTATCAGCAGAACTTGATTATTATTGTATCTTTATCCACGCCAAAGGTTTATTATAGCAGCTTTATCCACATATCATAGGTATTATCAAGCCTTCCAAACTTAATGGCAAAGCCAATTGATATCCTGTGTGACATTCATTGTTATAGTGTAATTGTGTTAGTTGCATGACTAATTATCCCATTTTTGCAATAATCCACATTTTTGATTTAGGGGCATAAAAAGAGAGCTGTTTCTCCTCTAATTTATTAATTAGTTTAGAAACAGCCCCCTCTAAATAAAAACCAAATTACAATATTGTCACCACACATTGATAGCTTTTCCCGTAGAGAGTTGCAGTAATAATAACCTTCCCCTTCTTTTTTGCTGTTACGTTTCCATACGAATCAACGGTTGCAATTGATTTGTCGCTTGACTTCCAAGTACATACTGCTAAGCTGTTCATTTTTAAATTATACTTATCTCCCACAGCTAATGTTTTCTTTGTGACTGCAATAGCAAGCTTCTTAAATGGTATATTTTTATCTTTTGCATAGGATTGGATATATGAATTCTCCAGTCCATAAAATATCCGATTCGGACATGTGTCAAATGCACCTATACCATATTGCTCTACACTGGTTACTTTATTTGATATGGCTACATATTTTAAATTTTTACAGTGAACAAATGCAGTCCTCTCTATTTTACTTACTGAATAAGGAATGGTGATTTTTGTGAGTGCTGTGCAATCCATAAAAGTCCCCTCCACTATCAATTTAATAGAATTCGAAAGTCGTACATTTTTTAACCTTGTACAATACTCAAATGCATATGAGCCTAATGTTTTTACGGAATTAGCCATCTTAACTGTCACCAGATGATTGCAGTTACCAAAAGCTGCTACACCTATGTCTGTTACAGAATTGGGAATTGTTATGGAGGTTAATTCTTTATCAAAAGCAAACGCATTGCCAGCTATACTTGTAACCGTATCCGGTATGATAATATTTCCTTTTAATGTTCGTCCAAATATTAATATACCGTTAAGAACAACCATCGGATTTTCCTTCACCCTTTCTTTAAGCCAAGGGGTACCTCCAAAAGCATCTGATCCGATTGATAAAACACCGTCTAGGGATGATATCTCAACTAAATTAACACAATTTCCAAAAGCTTCATCACCAATAGAGGTAACAGAGTTCGACATTGTAATACTTTTAAGCATTTTACAATTACTAAACGCTAAACCATCTATAGATGTAACTGTATCCGGGAGAGTCACACTTGTTATACTATCGCACCATTGAAAAGCAGAGCCAATAGCCACGACACCCTCTGGTACAACCACATCTCCTCCCTCACCAACATATTTAGTTAAAACACCATCTTTAATAACAAAGTCCTCTGCATTGATAGGTTGTTCGGCTGCTATTATATTCTTTATAGGCAATACACTCGTTATTTGTAAGACTACTGCTATAAAAACAACCGCTATAATTTTTATTTTATTCATTTCAAACTCCTTTTAAACTACCTTAAACTTATAAATTTTATGTTATGTCTCAAAAGTCATGTTCTACCATAATTGCATATTCCTATATTTTATTTTATAATATGAAGAAAAATGACTTTTGAGACATATTATTTTTTCTATTAGATTATAAAAAACTTAGCAAAATTAAATTAGTTTTTATTCACCCAATTAAAAAACCAGCTATTCGAATTATAATAATTATAATCCACCGCTTGAGCATATTGACTATACCTTCCAATATAAAATGACCCATCATATACATCTGATATGTTATAAAAGTCAGAAATATCTCCTGGTTCAAAGGCTTTAATATGTGATATAACCTTTCTTGCTATTAACTGGGCACAGACATACCTATTATTATATGTAATACCATCACTTTTAAATATAGTATCAGCACCTAATGCATGACTAATATAGCTGCCATCCGTTGCATTATATGTACTATGTGCAAGCATATCTGTAACAGTATGTAATGCTATCCCGTAAACAAATAATGATTTATTTGTTGAACCCGTCGTGTACCCCTGAAGTAATGTTGTCCATGAGTTTCCGCAAAAACCTGAGGTCGTAAGATAGGTATCAATCCCGGTTCGATCATTACTTGTTAAATATGAAGGTACTATTGGGGTCGTGCTATTTTTAATACCTACAGCTATATTTGTTATATAAATATAGGAAGCCATATAATTGGATTGATAGGTAGGAGTTCCTTCTTGCTTACTCATAAATCCATGAAACTGAGGATATGTAGTAAAAGCTCCTAGATAAGTATCGTTTGCTACCGCTCCCAATTTAACAATTGTTATTCCATTCGTTGTCATTTTAGTACCATTTATATAGTCAGTCAACTCAGTAAAAATTTTATGTTCATCTGTTGCCCAACTTCCTTCTACATAAGTTACATCATCAAATGTGATGACGTCTCCTTGATTATCCTGTAATATTCCATTCTCCGTTGCCTCATTAATAGTAGTTGTATTCATTGCATTATTATAAATTGCTTTTAATTCATCATACTGTTCCAATGCAAATTCCAAATCTACAAGGCCAAATCCATATTCTGTATCATCACCATACTTATTTGCACTTAAATCCATTAATGTACGAATAAAGTCACTAGTATTTCGTCCTTTAATTAACTGGACTTTTTAACCGGTAATGTATCTATTATGATTTCTTCTGATACATCAACGTCATCAAGATTATATTTCC
>Ga0207834_1000670_pt1 | contig 11801 bp, 7 predicted proteins | sample LuqExpMetagenom5_FD_187763 | JGI IMG/M metagenome (GOLD analysis project Ga0207834, IMG submission 187763) | Tropical forest soil microbial communities from Luquillo Experimental Forest, Puerto Rico - Sample 5 (SPAdes) | ecosystem: Environmental > Terrestrial > Soil > Tropical forest ...
GTGCTTGCCTTTGTGCTGGGCGCAGGCGGAGAGCCTGCGGCGTTCTCGAATGGACTGATTGAGGCCTTGCAGAAAGGCTTGGCTGCACGCGCGGTGGAACCGCATCCTGTGCTGACTGTGGGGCAGAAGGCGCGCATACGCTCGGGTGCACTGGCGGGAATGGAAGGCGTGGTGACGCAGGCCAAGAACGGTCTGCGCGTCATCCTCACCGTAGAGCATATTCTGCGGAGTGTTTCAGTGGAAGTGATGGAGGAAGATCTGGAATTGTTGTGCTCCGAGGAAGCGGGTCAGAAAGAAGACGCGAACAATAGGTTGTAGAATTTGTCTTCAACTCAAAACATTCCATACGCAGACTGCATCTGCTGGAACGCTATGCCGCAGGCTTGACTGGCTGCGGAGTGGAAGCTAGAATTCTGGCTCAAGAGCGAAAAGCTTGGCATGGATGCCGGTGCGCTTCGCATAATCTACAGCCGTACACTTTAGGACCGATTAAGAAGCGAACGTAACCGTACCTGTCTAAATCACTGAATCTAAATATCTCACCTAAGTGAGCAGGGCGAAGCTTTCTCTTGAAGTGCTGATGCGCTCTGCGAGAACGGTGTCTGATTTTGGCGTAGCAGGCGCACTTGTTTTGCGCGTTCGGTGCTTCGATCCGCGAGCGAGAGATACTTCTTTGTCGACGGACCGATTGTGTCTGATACTCAAACGCGAAGATCAGACACGACTGGATAATCTTTTATTTTGGATAATTTGTTCATTTCAGACATCGATTATGTCTATCTCTTTTGTGTCCACTTTCCTTCCTTTCGTCAGAGGAGCGTGCCAATTGCCGCGCACTCGAGACGCCTTTTCCTCCTTTCGTGAGATCTCTTCAGCATGTCTTGTTGCTCCTTTCGTAGGGGCTAACGTCCGTGCTGTACGCAGAATTGTGCATGGGGCAGTTGAGCAAATCGCCATGTTGGGGGTAAGATCGACTCGGCGCACAACCCTGCCCCTCATGTGGCATGAAGAAGGGAAGGGAAACGGCAGGAAGAAAATTTTATAATCGTTCCTCGTTTGGTTATGAAGAAGATTTGAATTACAAATACGACAAATTTCAGCTCTGACTATTTTTAATTTTACTGCCGCGGACAATTGGATTTTCCTGCTTCGTGGACGTGGTTTCTCGCTTTGCTCAGTGTCCTAGTTATGAGTTGCATGCACTGTACAAAGAGCCCTTTTCAAGTTATTGCGGGGTGGCTCATTCTCGCTATCACAGGATGAAGTTCATCGCGCCACGTCTTACGGCTGTGCAGGAAATAAATTCTAGATCGTCCGGACAAAATGGAAACAACGTTCTGTCCGCTTTTATTCGAACTTATCGAAAACGAACCGGTTCAATAGAGGGAAAAGTAATGCCCATCCAAATCAAACGATCCAGGATGATGCAAGGGAAGATGATGCTGCGGCGTGCCACAGCGTATTTGCTCGACTGGTCGGTCTTTGCACTCTCAGGGTATATCGCATTCCAACTCCGCTTCGATGGTCAAATTCCTGCCGCATTTCATCGTCCGATGCAGGTGGCCTTGGCGGTGTGGTTTGTCTCCAAGGCGATTGTGCATGTGATGGCGCGTCTGGACGGGGGCAACTGGCGCTACACGTCGGTTCATGATGCGTTGCATTTGATGGAGGCGATGGCGGCGGCCTCTGCCGGTGCGGCTGTGGCGATCCATTGGGTGACAGGCTTTGGGAACGAACTGCGCTCCGTGCTGGTGCTCGATTGGCTCATCGCCTGCTTGTTGATGATGGGGATGCGTTTTCTGGTGCGTGCTTACCATACCTCGGGAAAATTGAAGCGGCCGCAAGGGGCGATGACCAGAACGCTTATTTATGGCGCGGGATGGGCTGGCTTGGCGCTGCTGTGGGAGTTGCGTCAGAATCAATCGCTGATGTGCGAGGTGATTGGCTTTATCGACGACGATCCATCCAAGGCGCGTTTTGTGCTGCAGGGTAAGCCGGTCTTTGGTAAGGGTGAATCATTGGCGGCTGTGGTGCGGAGGCAGCGCATTGAGAAGGTGTTGATTGCAATTCCCTCGGCCACCGGTTTGCAGATGGCGCGGATTTTGAAGTTTGTTTTTGAGGCAGGCGTTGATTACAAAACGGTGCCAGGTCTGGCGGAACTGATCGAAGGCGCCGAGCTTGGGCAGCAGATCCGCGCTGTGGCCGTGGGCGATCTTTTAGGCAGGCAGCCGGTGCAGCTCGATCAGGAGGCCATCAGTACCAAGATTCAAGGCAAGGTCGTGATGGTGACCGGCGCGGCTGGTTCCATCGGGAGTGAATTGTGCCGCCAGATTGCTCTGTTCAAGCCACGTGCATTAGTTGGCTTCGACAGCGCGGAGACGCCGCTGTTTCATCTGGAGCGTGAACTGCATGCGAACTTTCCCACGCTGGCGTTCTATCCGGAGATTGGAAATATCACCTGCTCGGACGCGCTTCAGCATGTGATGGAGCAACACCGGCCTTCGGTGGTGTATCACGCGGCGGCGTACAAGCATGTGCCCATGATGGAGGAGCACATTTTCGCTGCGGTGGAGAACAACATCCTCGGCACCTGGAATGCCGCAACCACCTCTGCTCGCTGTGGTGTTGAGGACTTCGTGATGATCTCCACCGATAAAGCTGTTCGCCCCACCAGCATGATGGGAGCGACCAAGCGTGTGGCCGAACTGGTCAGCCGTTCCTTGCAGAAATCTCATGGCACGCGTTTTGTGGTGGTGCGGTTTGGCAATGTGCTCGGCAGCAATGGGAGCGTGGTGCCCATCTTCAAAGAGCAGATTGCCGCGGGCGGTCCGATTACGGTTACGCACCCGGATATCACCCGTTACTTCATGACAATTCCTGAAGCGTCGCAACTGGTTTTGCAGGCTTGTGCTTTTGGCAAGGGTGGAGAGATTTTTGTGCTCGACATGGGCGAACCGGTAAAGATTGTCGATTTGGCCAAGAACCTTATTCTGCTATCCGGCCTGCATCCCGACAAAGATATTCAGATCAAGTTTACGGGGCTGCGTCCAGGCGAAAAGCTCTATGAGGAATTAAACCTTGACGATGAACAGTTGGTGCCCACGCCGCACCGCAAAATCAAAGGCTATCTGAATTTGTCACGTCTCGGGCCGGAGCAGGTTGTGGCTCTGATCGATGAGTTGCGCGACATTCTGCACACCTACGATCCGGAGCGTGTTCTGCATCTGATGATGGAGCTGATTCCGGATTATGTTCCCAATGAGCGGCTTGTCCATGCTGTGGCTAAGTGCCCCGCAGAAAGACACCGCACGCTTGGATCCTTGACTCCGAAATGCGAGAACAGCGCCATGGAAGGAGTGCCTTCGGTACATCGATCCAGCCAGCCAGCCTAATGCAAGCGGACCGCGTTAGCGGACCGGTATGTGTTGCTCAATGCCTCGGCATTATTTATGGTTGTTCGATTCAAAAGCCCGTTCTGGATTGTTGGCGATAACTCCATGCGGGCTAGCGGGCTAACAAGAATCTTAAACGTACATCGTATCGCAAGGATATAAATTGAAGAATTCACAAATTCTCCCCGTCAACAATGAAGCGCAAACAAGCTCCTCCGGGCCTGCATTTGTGCATTTGAATGCCGGTGTCAACGGTTTGCAGAATATCGTCAGGGTACTGATGAGGCGACGCCGGTGGATCATTGGCCCGATGATTCTGTGTGTCCTTCTGGCCCTGGTGATGACGGCGGTGATGAAGCCCGTTTATGAGGCGACCACTGTTATCGAACTGAACAAGGGGAATGCTGGATCGATGGATATCAGCGTCAGCGATATCCTCTCGCAGGGCCTGGGGGGAAGTACGGAGTCCTTGCTGACCGACCTGCAGACGGAAACCAATATTCTGCAGGGAGACTCGCTGGCCTTAGCGGTTATGCAGAAGATGAATCTTGCCGCTCAGCCCGAGTTTGAGGCGCGGGGCAATGCGCTGAAGCTGGAAGATGCGGAGAAAGGGCTGTCCCTGGATGAGGCTCCCGTGAAGAGGGCCAGGCTGCTCAAGCTCTATGCCAAGCATTTGCGTGTGGCGCCAGTGCACGGCACACGGCTGATTCGGATTTCGTTCAGTAGCTACGATCCACGGTTGGCCGCGCAGGTGGCCAATGCCATTGTCGATCGTTATAAGGCGCAGTACCTGAAGTCACATTACGATGCCACGAGCGAAGCCTCCGAGTGGTTAACCAAGCAGTTGTCCGATCTGAAATCGAATGTCGAGGAGTCGGATAAGAAGCTTGCCGCCTTTGAGCGCGAGACCGGAATCATCAATCTGAATATGATGAATCCTACCAGCGATGGCGGAGACGGCAATGGCGGAATCGTTCATAGTCCGGTGATTCAGAAGCTCGAGCTCTTGAATACCGAACTGACTGCGGCGGAGGCCAACCGCATTGAGAGAGAGGCTATCTACAGGCTGGCGTCTGCCAGCAATAGCGATGCGCTGGTTGCGCTGGCTGCGTCGCCTTCAGGATTGCAAGGCAATTCACTGGGCCTCTCGCAGAATGGCATTGCCGCGCTGCAGCAATTGCGGCAGCAGCAGAAGACTCTGAAGATGAATCTGGCCAATGCGACCATCACCTATGGAGCCAATAGCCGCCACATCAAAGAGATTGAAGCGCAGATTGCCGAAGTGGATCAGCAACTCCATGAAGAGCTGCAGCAGATTGCCAAGCTGGCGCGCTCGGATCTGGAGCTGGCGCAGCAGGTGGAGAACCGCCTGCGCAGCAAATTCAACGAGCAGGAGGCACAAGCTTCCAAGCTGAATGAGAAGACCGTCGAGCTGGCGGTTTTAAGCCAGGAAGCTCATTCCCGCAAACGCCTGTATGAAGATCTCTATACCAAGTTGCAGGAAGCTACGGTTTCCGCCGGCATCAAGGCTACGAATATTACGATTGTAGATCCAGCCCGCTCACAGACCGTTCCCGTCCGTCCCAAGAAGATGCTGAATGTCGAGGCGGGCCTTGCCATCGGCTCGCTTCTCGGCCTGATTCTGGCGTTCACGGTGGATCGTTTGGACAATACCGTGATCAATCCATTGGAGGTGGAAGGCATTACGGATCTGCCTGTGCTGGGCATTATTCCCGACTTCAATGCACCGCTGCGCGGCTATGGTTACGGTGTGCGGCGTGATCAGGCCAAAGCGCAAAAAGAGAAGGACGCAGAGAAGGATGGCCATCCGCAATCGCCGCAGATCTGCATGATCGATCAGCCAGACTCCGCGGCATCAGAGGCTTTTCGCGCGCTGAGAACATCGGTGCTGCTTTCGCGTGCAGGCGGCGAGGCGCGCGTGGTCTTGGTTACGAGCTGTGTGCCCGGTGAAGGCAAGAGTACGGTGTCGGTCAATCTTGCCATCTCCTATGCGCAGCATGGCAGACGCACCATCATTGTGGAGAGCGACATGCGCCGGCCCACCATGCCGCAGGTTCTGGATGTGAACAATACGTACGGGCTGAGCAATGTGCTCTCTGGTGACAAGACCTTTCAGGAGTGTGTGCACAAGGGAGTTTGCACGCCCATGCTGGATGTTCTGCCAGCCGGTCCGCGCCCTCCGATGCCTGCTGAACTGCTTGGATCGGCAGTCTTCGACAAGCTCCTGGAGTCGCTTGCGGAAGAGTACGATACGGTGCTGATTGACAGCCCGCCTGCGCTGTTGCTGACCGATGCGGTATCGATTGCCACCAAGACAGATGTTGTTGTCTGGGTGGCCCGCGCCGGTGTGGTGACCCGTCCTCAGTTGGCCCGAGCCGCGCAGTTGATCGAGCGTCATGCGATTCCGGTGATTGGCTTCGCGCTTAATTGCATTGGTCAGGGAATGGATCCCTACTATAGCTACAGCTACGGATATGGCTACGGTTACGGCTATATGCCCTACGGAAGAAACTCGGGAGATAAGTCAGATGAAGCATAAGTTGATTCGGAGTATCGTGCGGACTGTCTTTCTGCTTGGCTTCCTTGTGGCGACCGGCAGGTCGCAAGTGGATCTGCAGCAGAAGCTCAATACCGGGCTGTGGACGGCCGCAGGCCATGCGCGGACGGAGAATGTTCCTGCTCACCCCATTGGCATGACGGCCGTTCCGGAAGACGTGGCTGCGTTGAAGATTGGTCCTGGATTTCTCTTGGTGGTGACGGTACTGGACGATAGCGACCTGAATGGAAACTTCCGGGTGGATCAGATGGGCGAGATCAACATTCCCAACCTGGGGAAGATCAATGTTGCCCGGCAAACCGCTACCGAGGCCGCGGAACTCATCCGCAAGAAGATTCTTGCAGAGCAGTTGCTGCGCAATCCGCAGGTTGCCGTGAACATTACGGAATACTCTCTCCCGGAAATTGCAGTTACCGGTGAAGTTGGGGCTCCCGGAAAGTACAGCATTCTGACTCCGAAGAAGCTGGTAGCCGTTTTGGCGCTGGCTGGTGGCACTACGCAATTGGCCGGCAATGAGGTGCGCATTGAGCGTGCCACTGCGGGTGAGCCCGCGCAGACAGTCCGTTTTTCGCGCTCCACGGGGTTACAGTCTGCTGAAGATGTGCTCATTTATCCAGGCGACAGCGTGTTGGTTCAACGTGCCGGTGTGGTCTATGTGCTGGGCGCTGTCGGCAGAGCGGGCGGCTACATTATGCAGGAAGAGGGGACGTTGAGCCTGCTGCAGGCTGTTGCGCTGGCTGGCGGGCCCACCTTTGCTGCTTCCACTAATTCTATCTACTTGTTGCGCCGCTCGGAAGACGGCGCAACGCACATGATGCCGGTGCGGTATCACGATGTTGCGCATGGCAAGGTGAAGGATGTGGCAATGCAACCTTCCGACATTCTTTTTGTTCCTGACAACAAGGCGAAAAGTTGGTTGACGAATATGCAGGGCATTCTGTCTGCGGCGGCTTCGGCCAGTATCTATGCCACTCGTTATTAGTCTGCTGACAGGCTACGAACCATTCACAGCAAGAAGGATTCCGAAGCGACGTGCAAATGGAACAGAAAGCCGCAACAGAAAAAAGAACGGGTCGCATTGGGCAAATGAGTTCGAATGCGATTCGTTCCAGGCTGTTGAAGAACAGCGCGCTGATGATGGGGTGCCGCATCAGTGCGATGCTGGTTTCACTCATTACTGTGCCCTTCGTGATTACGCGGCTCGGCTTGTCAGGGTACGGCAGTTGGGAGGTACTGCTTTCCATCTCGACCATCACAACCATTTTTCAAAACGCAGTTGGCGGCACCTTGCTGTGGAAGCTGGCTTCGGCCTTTGGGGCAGGCGATGTACTGGAGATCCGGCGTCTTCCACGCCTGGGTATTTTCCTTACAGGGTTAATGTGCGGCGTAACGTTTCCGCTGGTGCTTTTGCTGCGCGTGCAGATTACAACCATCCTGCGCATTCCCCTGGAACTGCGTTCAAGTGCGACGATCATTCTTCCTTGCATCATTGGCGTGACGCTTCTGGGTGGCATCAATGAATCGCTGGCGGCGGTGCTGCGCGGAAGCCAGGAAACCGGATACACCTATGTGGTGATGACACTGGCGGGGTTTGTGAATTCGGCGATCATCCTGTTTGGTCTGTGGATGGGAAAGGGGCTGTGGAGTTTGTTGGCCGGCTATATTGCCATCGCATGGATCACCGGAGCAGGCTACTATCTGCGCGTCTCTTATCTGTATGGCTGGTTCGATCTGCGTCCGCTCTTTCCTTCGCGTCAGGATCTTCGCGATACACGTCGCTACTTTGGCTTGCTGACGGTGGGCTCGTTTTCGGTATTGCTCCGAGGCGAAACAGACAAGCTGGTGCTGGCTAGTTTTGCTTCTCCTGCGTGGGTGGGTGTGTATGCGATTGCGGCAAGGATGTCGTCGCTGGTGATGGAGTCCAGTAACTTTTTCTATGCACCGACAATCGCTGCGGCGGGGGCTTTGAATGGCCGCAAGGATTGGCCAGGCATCCGTGCGCTTTACGCTCACATGGCATCGGTTTTTCCTGTAGCTGCCGGCCTCATGAGCCTGCTGGTGCTCTCGCTTTACGACCGGCTGTGTGTGATGTGGCTGGGTCGGACCGTTCCCGGTCTGGCGCCCTTGCTGTTCCTGGTGATTGCGGGGAATACGGTTGCGGTGGTTCTGACTGGCACGGGAACTTCTATTCTCAAAGGTCTGGGAAAGATGGAGCTGGAAACTACGTACGTGGTGCTGGGACTAATTCTCAATATTCTGCTGACGGTGGTTCTGGTGTACTTCCTGGGCGCCATTGGAACGGTGATCGCTTCCACCGCATCGTGGAGTCTGGGCGCGGCACTGTTCCTTGTGCTCGTTCATAAGAAGTTTGATTTTCCGGTGCAAGGTGCTTATCTGAGCGTTGCGACCCTAGGATATATTGCTCTGCTGGCTGCTGCTGCTCAAATGCTGATTCCCGTTTACGGCTCCGATCCGAACAGGCTCAGAGCGTTTTTCTCGGCTGCACAGTATGGCGCAATCGTCAGCGCTGTCTACATCCTTCCTTTCCTGGTCCTCCATCGTCAGGTTCTGCTGGAGCGGTGCAGAAGATTCCTGTTGCGGCCTGCAAATGGCGGAGGCGTTGCGTGAGACAATTCCATCAGAATTTGGGTCTGCGTGCTCCGTCACAGCTTACGAACACGGTTCGTTACTTCCCGATTGTCTTCTTCCAGATCTTTCTCACCTTCACCATTGTGGTCTTCGCGTTTGGTCCATGGGATTGGCCGATCAACAACCCACTGACGCTCTATGCGTTTCTGATCGCCGTGCAAGGAATGTTTCTGTTGGGTTATCTGCATGCGGCCAAGGGGCGGGAGCCTGCGCCGTTCCACGTTTCTATCCAGCCGCAAAATTATGTTTGGTTGTGCGCCGTTGTTTCGTTGATTGAGGTTGGGCCTGTCACCTACCAGCAGACGGGCGGCGACATCAACTTCCTGCGCGCGTTGCTGAATCCGGGCGACGCTTACCATGTGGCGCATGAAACGGTCATGTCTGCCGGATATAATCCCTGGGCGTATTTGTGGATCATGCTTTCGCCACTCATCTGGCCGCTGCTGCCGCTGACCATCTTCTACTGGAATCGTCTCAGCATTGGCATTAAGATGCTCGCGTCGATAGGCGTTCTAGCAGGGGCAGTGTCGTTCTGGCTGATTGGAACCAACAAGCGTCTGGTCGACATCATGATTCTGACTCCGTGGCTGATGGTGCTGCGGAGCGAAGCTCCGGCCAGAGCTCTGAATCTGAAGAAAATCTCGCGCTTTGCCATGGCCCTTGGAATGGCGGGCATGCTCTTTCTGCCGTACTTCGGTTTGAACATCATCACGCGTGGTTCCACGGGAGGCATTCAGTCCATTGCCGTGGCTGAGAACCAGCGCGTTGTGCCCGCTGTGATTGAGTTGCATGGCTTTGAAGGCCGTTTGGCGGATGCCTATACTTCAGGTGCTACGGCATTGGCTTCGTACGTTGGGCAGGGGTACTACGGTCTCTCACTTTCGCTTCAGGAACCATTTGTCTGGTGCTATGGAGTGGGGCATTCTGTTTTTTATTCCTGGGTGGCGGGCAAGGTGACAGGAACCGACTACAAGGAAATCCTCGATCGCAGCTATCCGCGCCGGATCGATCGGGACTTCGGATGGTCGGCTGACATTAAATGGGCCAGCATTTATCCGTATCTGGCAAGCGATGTTTCCTTCCTGGGGGTGCCGTTTGTCATGTATTTCTTCGGCCGCCTGCTGGCACTCACCTGGATTGACTCTCTAGGAAAGAACCCTTTTGCTGTGATCGTCTTTAGCCTGACCGCCATTACCATCTTCTATGCCAGCGGCAATGCGCAAGTATTTCAGGATCCCGATACGGTGAACGTCTTCTATTTCTATCTGGTCATGTGGTATCTATCGAATGCCAGATATCAACCCCCGGTCATGATCCGACGGTTTGCACGGTAATGTGCGCGTTTCAGGTGTTTTTGCAAATGAGCAGGGATGCCATGTGATGACTCTAGATAACCCTATGTAACTCTTGGGCCAGCACGTAGAGTAATGTATTTCAAAATAGCGATAACAATGATCCTATCCTGAAGGACGGAACCGAATACCCGGCCAGATGAAGGTCTGAAGTTCCTTGCCGGAATGAGTCTGTTGAATTCTTGCCTTGGGTATATACGCAAAAGAGCCATTGGGTGCATCGCAATGCGGCTCTCTTGCAAGCAGGATGATGCGTGTTGGTGTGAGAAGGTGCCGCGCGCAACGCAGAGGGAAGGTGTTTGTGTTGAATGTCGGTTTCGTGACAGGTTATATCTGCCATCGCGGGGGCGGCGTGGCGGAAACAGTGAATAGGCTAGCGATTGAGTTGGCGTGTGTGCCAGATATCAATGTGTCTGTTTATGGCACCCGTGACCAAAAAGATGCGGTTGATCCGGCGCATTGGCCGGGCGTGAGGTTGAACTGTTTTGATGTGATGGGGCCAATGGTATATTGCTATGCTCCGGGGATCAGACGGGCCATGTTCCGTTCTGGAATGGATCTGATGCATGGCCATGGTCTGTGGGGATACTCTTCAACCGCTGCTCGCGCTTGGGCCGTGCGGAAGAAGAAGCCGTACCTGGTTAGTCCGCATGGCACGCTGGATGCATGGGTGCTGCGCAAATCGTGGCTTAAGAAACGCATTGCTGCCTGGGTTTATGAGTATAGAAATCTGACCGGGGCCACCTGCCTTCATGCGCTCACCGAAGATGAGGCGCGATCCATGCGGGCCTTTGGCTTGAGCAATCCAATTGCAGTGGTTCCGAATGGCATCCTGCCGTCCAGTCCCAGGGCATTCACTTCGTTGCCGGAGCGGCCCGCCAGGAGCTGCGCGCCGCGTCCGCATACATTGCTGTTTTTGGCCCGCTTGCACCCCAAAAAAGGGCTGGAACACCTTCTCGGTGCATGGCGCGATCTGCAAGCCATGCCTGCTGCTCAAGAGTGGCGTTTGCAGATAGCAGGTTGGAGCGAAGACGGCCACGAAGCAGAGTTGAAAGCACTGGCACATGCGTTGGACATTGAGCAGAGCATATCCTTTATAGGACCAAGATTTGATCAGGATAAAGAAGAGTTGTTCGGTGCTTCCGCGGCTTTCATCCTTCCGTCCTTCAGTGAAGGCATGCCAATGACTGTGCTGGAAGCGTGGGCTGCGGGATTGCCGGTTGTCATGACTAGGGAATGTAATTTGAGCATAGGATTTCGTGATGGTGCCGCACTTGAAATCAGACCGCAACGCGATAGCATCGCCACGGGGTTGCGGCAGCTATTTGCGATGACGGACGATGAGTTGACGGCAATGGGGAGCAAGGGGCGAATGCTGGTGGAGCGAGAGTTTCTCGTCTCGCGCACTGCGCTACGGATGGCGGAGGTGTACCGATGGGTGCTGGGCGGAGGGAGCCCGCCAAGTTGCGTTATGACCGATTAGCCGCTGGAAGAATTGCTTGCCGGATTATTTGTCGGGCGGAAAACTGTATTGCGAAATCTGGCATCGAACTCATTATCAGTAGTCAGGTTCAACTAGAAACGATTAAGGCCCATGGCGCTAACCTGTCGAACGGTGTGCGAGCGGTGCTTTTATATGTTAGGTCAGTCGCAAAGAATTTAGGGAGATTTCTAGAGATTCAAGAGAGAAGTTGTTAGCGGCTTGAACGTAGGACCTAAGAATAGAGGAAAAATTATGATGACGAAAAATATGTTTGCGGGAAAGACTCTTTTAATTACAGGTGGTACCGGAACTTTCGGAAATGCGGTGGTCGACCTGGCAACAAAGGT
>Ga0207834_1000675_pt1 | contig 11749 bp, 10 predicted proteins | sample LuqExpMetagenom5_FD_187763 | JGI IMG/M metagenome (GOLD analysis project Ga0207834, IMG submission 187763) | Tropical forest soil microbial communities from Luquillo Experimental Forest, Puerto Rico - Sample 5 (SPAdes) | ecosystem: Environmental > Terrestrial > Soil > Tropical forest ...
CCAAATCACCAAAGTACTGGGAAAGTACAGCTCCTCCATTCCTGTATAAACAAAATGCCGCTTTCAGATCTCCTCCTGCCGCAAATATTAAGGTATCATTTTTTTGAGTAATTTCTTTGATGTTTTCACCTTTATTTTCTTGTATTATCTCTTCTCTATTCTTTCTTATAACTTCTTCTGAATTCTCTTCATTCAACCTTTCCGTTTGTTCTTTTGATGTCTCCGATATAAATACCGGATAGGGGACATAGCCTCTGCTTCGTCGTATCAGCTGAGGTTTTCCGTCAATTACCTTCGCTACTGAATCATCCACAGAACGTACTATTCTTCTCGTATTATAGAGGATACCATCCAGATATGGTGAATTCAGTGATAACATCACTTCATCCTCCCGGATAATCGGTTTGCCGGAAAAGTTGGCACTTGTCATAATCAGAGGACCACACTCCCTGATCAGCAGAAGCTGCAAGGGGGTGTAAGGCAGAAATGCTCCGCAGTACATACTTCCCTTATTCGTGGAAGGAGCCATCGAGTCTGTATGGAGATATAATAATACAATCGGTCGTGCTTTCGTCTCTAATAATGCTCTCTCTTCCTCAGAAACCAAACAATACTCCTCAATTTGACGAAGCGTTTCAAACATGACGGCAAAGGGTTTTTCCTCACGTCCTTTTAATTTGCGAAGCTTCCTGACGGTTTCCTCTTCAAATGGAGAACATACCAGATGATAGCCCCCAATCCCCTTCACGGCGATAACACCGCCTGATTTTATGCATGCAGCAGCTTCCATAAGTGCTTGCTCCTTTATGGAATCTGTTATTGTGGAGTTTGTTGCATCTGTGGGGTTTGCTGCATATCTAGGGTTGGTTACATTCACTGGGTTTGCTGTATCCACTGGGTTTGTTGCATACCCTGTTGTCTTTGCTTTTTTACCAGTCTGAGGTTTATCTATATTACACTGATGATAAATCAGATAAGGTCCGCAGTCATTGCAGGAAATCGTCTGCGCATGGAAACGCCTGTGTTCCGGCATCGTATATTCCTCATGGCAATCCGCGCACATTTTGTAATCCTTCATGGTAGTATTATGCCTGTCATAGGGCAATTCGTCGATAATCGTATAACGCGGACCGCAGGACATACAGCTGATGAAGGGATTGCGGTAACGTCTGTCAGTTTCATCAAAAAGCTCTTTCTGACAGCTCGCACAGACAGGCAGGTCCGGTGGAATAATGGAAACCTCCTCACTTACGCCGCTTCCGACAATGATAAAATCTTCATAATCGGTCTGTGGATGTTCCTCAATCTCCAATTTGACGATTTCATACCCGCTATCCTGTCCAACCCTGAGCTCCTGAAGAAATGCTTCGATGACCTCCTTACCGGCACTCACCAGAATTTCCACATAACCTCCGACATTGCGGACGGTTCCCCTGATTCCTAATTTTTTGGCAATACGATAAACAAGGGGTCGGAAACCAACCCCTTGCACAATTCCATACGCTTTTATCTTTTTTGTTATAAATTCACTTTTTCCATTATCCATGATACTACTTTATCAAAACCCTCTTCTGTTTTACCGGAAACTTTGATGACAGGAGCTGTCTTGTTTAAAGCTCTCACACCCTTCATAAAAAAGTCTTCGTCAAAATCAATATAAGGTAAAAGATCACATTTATTTAATAATATAATATCTGCCTTCTCAAAAGCAAGCGGATATTTATAAGGTTTATCGTTGCCTTCGGTTACAGTCGAGATCAACATCTTTGCATGCTCGCCAATCATGAATTCAGCCGGACATACCAGATTTCCGATGTTTTCAATAAATAATACACCGTTATTGATGTTCAATTCCTCTACAGCATTACCGATCAAAGGTGAATCCAGGTGACATGCCCCTCCGGTATTAATCTGAATTGCCTTAACACCTAAGGCCTTTAAGGTTTTCGTGTCAAAATCAGCCTCAATATCGCCTTCAATCACGTAAGGTGTTACTTGACCTAGGCGTTTAATGATCTGAATCAGGGATGTGGTTTTGCCGGCGCCAGGTGCTCCCATGACATTAATGGCATAGATCCCGCTCTTTGTTAAGGACGAATTGATCTCGGCTGCCACCTCATCGTTTTTATCGTAAACAGATTGCATGATTTCTATTTCTTTGTTTTCTGACATGTAAAGCCTCCATAACTATAATAATACCGAAGAATTACTCTATGAACTTTAAGCAGATTTCATCTGTAATTATTGTAACGAATTATTTTATCCTCCGCTTTTGACCGAATGATACCTGCAAGGTTATACCTCAATCGATTTTATATAAAACTCCTTGCCGATATCCGTAGGACTGCCCTCCCCTTTGCAGTGGGGACATACAAAGGTAAAGGGCTTTCGGATGAATAGCTCCCCGCATTGATTGCAACGAAGCATCGGAGCGATGCGTTCCATGTTAAGTTTGGCTTTTTCACACACGCTTCCTTCTGCAATGATATCAAAATATAATTCAATGGAGCTGGCAACATAACCGGAGTAATCTCCTACCACCAGATTAATCGCTTTCACCTCGGCCGCTCCGTTTTTCTCAGCATATTCCTCTGCTATCTCAATTATTCGCTGGGTGATTGGGTATTCGTGCATTTGATATATTCATCCCTTGCCTTTTCATTTGCCGGAGAAGTATATTGATTTTCCATTCTTAAACATTTCTTCGGACATACTTCATTGCAATAATTACATTGTATGCACTGGAAACGTTCAATACTCCAGGAAGATTTCGATTTATCAACCTTAATTGCTCCGGTCGGACATCTTCTCTCACACATTCCGCAGAAGATACAGTCATCCACCGTAATACCGATCTTGCCTCTGGTACGCTCGAAGTTCTCCTTCGGCTTAATCGGATATAGTGTTGTATATGGTCCATGGAACAGGTTTTTAAACAGCGTCTTGCTCATACTTAAAATAGACATTATAACCTCCACGATGCCATCACGGCATCTCATTCATCTACACATTCATTAGCGGACTTAAGACTGCTTATCTCTCTGTACAACTGATACAAGGGTCTATGGTCAGTATCAGAATCGGAACATCTGCAAGGGAACAGCCCTTTAATGTCTCCAGTAATGCAGGTATATTAGCAAAGGTAGGTGTGCGGACCCTTACTCTGTCGAGATATTTGGTTCCGTTTGCCTTAGCATAATATACTACCTCCCCTCGTGGTTGTTCTACTCTGGTGAAATGTTCACCCGTAGGATTACCGGTTACTTTTACTTTGATATCGCCATCCGGAATCAATGCGATACATTGTTTGATAATATCCATCGACTGGAACATCTCCCTCATTCTGACTGAGGTTCTGGCGTAACAATCGCCATCCTGTTCCACAATTGGCTGTAAATTTATTTTACCATAAGCAGCATAACCTGTTGTTCTTAAATCCAGGTCAATTCCGCTTGCTCTAGCCATAGGTCCTACTGCACCAAGATCAAAGGCCATCTGTTTGGATAATACGCCTACACCCTTGGTACGCATCTTAACGGAGCTGTCATGAAGGAATACTTCCGTAATCTCTTTTACTTCCTTCTCCATACTGTTCATGATATTATCTATCTTTTTCAAGGTTTCCGCACTGATATCTTTTCTTACACCACCGATATCACAAACAGAGAAGATAACACGTCCGCCGGTCGTTTCTTCGAATATATCAAGTACTTGTTCTCTTAATTTCCAGGATTGCATGAATAAGCTCTCAAAACCGAAGCCGTCTGCTAACAGACCAAGCCATAAGAGATGGCTGTGAAGACGTGATAATTCGGACCATATCGTTCTTAAAAACTCAGCACGCTCCGGAATTTTCACATCCATAATGCTTTCTATAGCCATACAATATCCCATACCATGCATGAAAGAGCAAATGCCGCAGATTCTTTCAGCAACATAGGTATATTGTTGATAATCCTTTTTCTCAACCAGCTTCTCCAGACCTCGGTGAATATAACCGATTCTTGGTATCGCTTCTACTACGGTTTCGTCTTCAAGAACCAGATCAAGGTGGATCGGTTCCGGGAGTACCGGATGCTGGGGGCCAAATGGTATAACTGTTCTATTTCCCATTATTTCTCCCCCTCTTTCTTTTTAAATGGTGTTGTTACAGGTATCTTGTAAAGTGTATTGTTAAAATCAATAGAAATGTCTTTGATGTTTACACCAAAGAGCTCTTTAATCTCATTCTCATAAAGGAAGGCATAAGAATACATAATACTGATGCTTGCAATCTCTTCCTCAGTGTCTGTTACAAATCTTAAGGTTAATAAATCGTTATTTTTCTCGAAGGAATAGCTTAACTCCATGCCGTCCTTATTGGTACAGGTGATTGCCACGAGACGGTAGCTCTCATTCTTTAAACGAAGCGTCTCTGATAACAATTCACCGGCAGAAATCGTTTTAATCGTTTGTTGATCCATAGTTACTCCATTCCACCGCTTAGAGGCGGTAAATATACATTTCATCTATGTCGGTAAATCCAAAGGTAATACGTTGCTGTTCATTAGGATTTTACCCAAGAATTAGAAAGTTAATTAATCAGCTTTTTAATTCTTTTTTCTGGCAACCTTTTGCTTTTCTTCAAGGATAGTCAGCCCTTTTACAACGCCATCGATGATTGCTTCCGGACGTGCAGCACATCCCGGTACGTATACATCCACAGGAAGAACCTTATCAACGCCTCCGACAACATTGTAGCACTCTGCAAATATACCGCCTGAGTTAGCACAAATTCCTACAGCTACAACAACCTTCGGTTCTGCCATCTGCTCATAAAGCTGTTTCACTACGGGAATGTTCTGTTCGTTAACACTTCCAGTAATCAATAGTATATCTGCATGCTTAGGGTTACCTGTATTGATAATTCCAAAACGTTCTACATCATATAATGGAGTAAGACAGGCAAGCACCTCAATATCACAGCCATTACAGCTGGATCCGTCATAATGTAAAATCCATGGTGATTTCTTAACTACTTTCATATAATTAACTCCATTCTGCTGCTTTGCAGCAGCTCATCGCTATTTATCTAAAATAAGATAATACAACCAAGTTGATTGTGCCTAATACGCCTGTAACGACCCAGGCTGAAATAAAGGCCTGCTGCCATTTCAAACGGGCAAAGGTATTATCTATCAGGATTTCAAGGAAATACACTAAGATACAAACTAATACGGCAAAAACATGACTGATCGGGTCCTTCGTTGCAAAGAATATATAAACTAAGGCTAATGTAATGATTACCTCATACCAGTGGGTAACCTCAATAACAGCAAGATCCCTCCCGGAATACTCTGTAGTAATACCCTTCACGATTTCCTGATGTCCATGATGGGACATACTTAAATCGAAAGGTGATTTACGAAGCTTGAATGCCAATATAAATACCAGACCGATAAATACTCCCGGCAAATAGATAATTGCCGGTTTTGAAGCTGCTATGATATCACTAATGAAAAAGCTCTTTTGAGCATAGTACAAGCCGATACAGGAAAGAAGAACCATCGGCTCATAGGCCATAATCTGAAGAAGCTCTCTTTCCGATCCAATGGTACTGTAAGGGGAATTTGATGCATAACCGCCGAGTACAAAGAAGATGGAACCAAGAGTCAGTGCAAATACCGCAAGCAGTACATCTCCGCCGGATACCAGAATCACTGTCGTAAATACTACAAAAATCAATGAGATATATACGAAAAAGCGATGCATGGAATTAACTTCTGTAGATTCCTTGCCTATTAATTTCAATACATCATAAAAAGGCTGTAAAACCGGAGGACCCTGTCTTCCCTGAAGACGTGCAGATATAACTCGGTCAATTCCTGTCATTAAACCACCAGCCAACGGTGCTAATATAATTATTCCAATTGTTATTAAAATTATCATTATCCTACTAAGCCTCCAATCAGAAGAATTACTCCAACCACCAAGATGCAAATAGATATAATATTACTCCATAAGGATAACTTCTTTACACCAAAAAATCCATCCATATACCAGTTACGCAGTTCTACCTTACGTGTTGCACCGATTGAGCCGTTGAATGACTGATTATCTCCGGTGTTTTCTCCAGCCATATAAATCGGTACTCTTCTGCGCTTATCATTCTTATAAATCGGAATGAAGCTAAGCGGTAAGATGATTAACATACTTAACATGTAGAGCATTAATTTTACATCGCTCGTTCCGATCGGAATTAAGGATGTCGTACCAAAGAGATTTGTCAGATAAGGTACAAGTGCATATTTCGAAATTAACGGGAAGCAGAAGCAGGAAACTACAACTAACACAGCATGTAAGAAAATCGGAATTTCTTCATCCTTATGGAAGGAATTCTTTTCCTTATTCTTAACATTTGCATAGCAAACCAGCTTACCCATCCATTTTCCCCAGTAGAACAGGGTAGCTGCACTACCGTAAGCCAAAATGATTACTATTAAAATATTATTCGAATCGATGAAGGCTTTCATCGCTACCCATTTCGAAATTAACATGCCAAAGGGGGCGAGGAACATACCTGCAATACCAATCATCATGAATAATGCAAGCTTTCTGGATACATTCAGTAAGATGTCCATATCCTCTACATTTCTGCTGCCGATCTGATGCTCAATCGATCCAACAGACATGAATAACAGGGATTTTGAAACCGCATGGAAAATAATCAGTAAAATAGCTGCCCAAAGCGATTCCTGAGTACCGACACTTGCACAGATTACAATCAATCCAAGGTTAGCAATGGTTGAATAAGCAAGAATTTTCTTTGCATCGCTTTGCGTAATTGCCATCAAAGAACAGCCTAAAAATGTAATACCGCCAACCAGAGTGACAATTTTGCCTACAGAAGAATCCCCCAGCAAAGGAGCAAGACGGATAATCATATATACACCAGCCTTTACCATGGTTGCGGAATGCAATAATGCGGAGGATGGTGTCGGAGCAACCATTGCGCCAAGGAGCCAGGAGGAGAAAGGCAGCTGGGCGGATTTGGTAAGCGCTGCGAGGGCTAAGAGAAATACCGGTACAAGTACAGCTGCTTCCGGCTTCATCTTAATTAACTCGGATAATTCCAGAGTGTTAAATTTCATACCGATATAAACGATAGCTGCTGCAAATGCCAAACCACCGCCAAGATTAATTACTAATGCACGGAAGGCATTGTTTTTTGCTTCGTTTGTCTTTGTATATCCAATCAGCAGGAAGGAACAAAGCGTTGTCAGCTCCCAGCAGAAATAAATCCATGTCAGGTTATTACTTAATACTAAGCCAAACATTGCAGAAAGGAAAAGGAATAAGATAGATAAAAAGAAGCTTTTTCTTTCCGGATATTCTTCATGATGGTGATGGTAAGTTTTCATGTATCCGACTGCATAGATGCAGATCAGACTGCCTACGATACCAATTACCAAAACCATTATAGACGAAAGCTTATCAAGAATAATTGCATTCTGAACCTCAATGCCTTTCTTCTGGGTAAATTCGAACCAAAGGACTAAAGGTGTCTGGATAATAGAAAATAGAGAAACAAGATACTTTTTATTTCTGATACCTGTTGTAATAATAAATGTTGCTACAACAACCTCAACCGCGGCGATTATGTAGTCAATCGTCTTCTCGGCTGAATAGGTAAAGGATATTCCATTGTTAAAATACAGGAATACCACTGTCAATGTTAGTGCGGCTGTTATAATTGCACTAATTCTTACTATCATATTTCGAACCTTATCATTTCTGGTTACGAATATGATTAATGCTGCTACTAATGGAAATAAAATTAATAAGGAAATTGCATTCATAATCACGTCACCCTGTCTAAATTATAAATTTTATGCTGCACCAAACCATAAAAAAAGTCAATATAGCATTAAAAGGCCAAATTTTACAAATACCTCATCGCATTATTGACAAGTCCGTTCCTAATTATAACACTCCTAAAAATGTTGTCAATGATTGTTATTTTATAGACAAACAAGGGGTAATTGACATACAATTTCTACAAGAAAAATTCAACAATTTTAATGATTTCAAGAAATTGTACCAGTACCCAGTAAAGTATTAAATTTATACCTATTTATTATTTACAAAGCATGATATAATATGAAAAGTTTTACAGAAATTATCAATCTTAGGTAATTATTTTAGGGTTATATTCTAGATTAAGTATTCATTAATACATATGGAAGAGATATTACGGAGGTCAGTGTGAAAAGAATTTCGAAAGTGCCAAAATTCTTGGAAAGAACTCCAGAATGAATTCCATAGGAAATTCATTCTGAATTTCTTTCAGGCTTTGTGCCGCCGAGGAACGGTGGAATGTTAGTCAGTGTGAAAAATCAAGATTTTTCACACGGTAAATTTGTGCTAACGCCCAAATTCGCGGGTTTTGGCAGAATGGAGATTATTATGACATTACTAAGGAATTATCAGCATAAAAAAGATATCTGGAGAGAAGGCGTTGCACATGTAACGCTTGATCCGGATGGTCCAGGCGTTGCCAGATTGCATCTTGTGCCGCCAAAACCAAGAATTTATAAGAATCCGCCTAGCCTGTTAATCATCAATGGAACCTGGTTTTTACCGGTAGGCCCTTCCTGGGCAGCTTTGCTTCGGTACTTTTTTGAAGAGCTGAAGCTGTGCTGTGAAGAGAAGCAGGAGCTCAGCATGGACGAAATTACCCAGATTGAACAGGCTGTAGTAAAGAAAATGCAGAAACTTTATCCGAAGGTTAATACTGAGGTGTTTTTAAATGATTTAAAAGAAATTGTTACACTCTCGGTTAATATCGCAACAAACCAGGAGGTGCCGGAAGAGACAAGGATGGGCCTGAGTCTGGAAAAGTACAGCCGTTACATGACAGCTCCTCATCGGATGGATCTTATCGTTGCCCCGATGGCTATCCATGGGAAACGCGCCTGTCCCCTGAACTGCGTCTGCTGTTACGCCGATTCCGGGAAGCTTATGGATACCAGCCAAACCCTTTCTACAGAGGATTGGATCAAAATCATAGACAAGTGCAGAGACTCCGGTATTCCCATGCTTACCTTTACCGGTGGCGAGCCTTTAACCAGACCGGATATCGTTGAACTTGTGAAGCATGCAGAGTGGTTTGTAACTAGACTGAATACGAACGGTTATCTTCTGACTAAGGAGCTTGCCTACGATCTGCAGAAAGCCAGCCTTGACGGAATTCAGATCACATTATACTCCCATGATTCCAGGATTCACGATGCTTTGGTCGGTAAGGAGGGTGCTTTTGAACGTACTCTGGGAGGAATTAAAAATGCTCTGGCTGCAGGCTTAAGTGTCAGTATCAATACTCCATTGGTAGAAAAGAACAGAGATTTCGCTAAAACAATCCGCTTTGTCCATGAACTTGGAATTGGTTGTATCGGCTGCTCAAGCCTTATTCCTACGGGAGGTGCTGTTGAACAGATTGCTGCCGGTAAGGCTCTATCCTCCGAGGATTTACGAAATTTACTAAGCGAGGCTGTTGCTGTATGTAACGAGCTCCATATGGATATCTCCTTTACCTCACCAGGATGGCTTGACCCAGAAGAACTGCTCCGTATCGGACTTCCCAGCGCTCCTGCCTGTGGTGCCTGCCTTTCCAATATGGCAGTTTCTCCGACAGGTGAAGTCGTTCCGTGTCAAAGCTGGCTGAACGGAATGTCTTTGGGAAATATGCTGACCGATTCCTGGGAGGATATCTGGAATCATAAAGACTGTAAGCGTATCAGAAAGAGCTATTCCTTGAAAAATAAATGCGGAATAAAGGAGGATGCTGCACGATGAAAAAGTTACGTATCCTTCTATTCACTGGTATTTTACTAACTCTGCTGTTAAGCAATTCCTCAACCGTGAGCGCAGCGACTCCTCCCGATATCATCCACCTCATGGAGGTAACCATAACTCCTCAGCCTGATGGCAGTTTTAACATCCATTATAAGCTGGATTATGAAGCAACAACGGATTTTCCGGAGAATATTCAATATCTGGAAATTGGCGTACCGAATGAGAATTTTACTATTTTGGATTACAGTCCTGACAGTCTGATCTCAGGAGTAAGTGAAAATAAAGACTATAGCTCACAGGCACATCTGGATTTTAACCGGTTACCTCAGAAGGGAGACCGTTTCCAACTGGAGTTCACCATCAATCAGAGATCCATGCTATATAAAGCTGGTGATCAGGAGCTCTCCTTCCAGTTTCGTCCCGGATGGTTTGACTTTGCAGTCATTGACGAAATGAGGGTAGTCCTCGATACCAGCTCTTTCATCCAAATGACCGCATCTCCCGAAGGGATATATACTGACAGTACACATCTAACCTGGGTTACAACTAATATGGGGGTAAATGAAAAAACGAAGCTTTATACTGTTACTTGCTCAGCCAGTTCCTTTCCTGAACTCCAGGCTGCCAATATTGGTAACAAAACGTCTGAAAACTCCGGTCTGGTTTCCTTCATCGGATTGTCTGTAGGCATCGGAATCGTTATCATTTTTTTTAAAGTGAGACGATATATCGTAGGGGATGATTATCAAGCTGGACGGTATGGTGGAGGTTATCGGGGCGGCGGATTCGTCGGCGGCCATCATACCTTTCATGGCGGCGGAGGCGGCTGTGCCTGTGCTTGCGCCTGTGCCTGCGCTTGCGCCGGAGGCGGCCGTGTTGGTTGCTCCGAGCGAGGCTATCAGGTACTTTACTGGTTAATCAAAAACAAATCCCATACCTGTGTTAAATAGCCAGATGGCCTTCTTCTCAGCGACGGTTATGATAGCTTCTATTCCTGAATTAAACTGGAGATAGTCGTTTTCCATACCGTCACTGAAGATGGCTCCGTTCTCCGGCATCTTAGATTATACTTATTTTGATGCCTGCCTTTAACTATATCTTTATATTTAAACACTCAAGGGTCTTTTCAATATACTCAATCCCCTTTTCATAGCTGTCTGCGGCTTCATTCAGGATAGGAGCAAGCTTGACGCTTCGCTCCTCATTGACACCCCACGGTGACTCCCATGAGAGATAGGGACGCGCCTGAGCAAGGAGCTCCACCTCACGCTCGAAATTCAGCTCAGCGTACTTTAGATTCTCAAGGATACTTCCGCCGTACTTGTGTCCGATTTCACGGAGGTACACCACCGCAGCCTTCCGGACGGAGGAGTATACATCGTAGCAATATGCGTCAGCTACGCCTCTGTCCTTACCCATGTGAGAGTATTCATCCGCCCACCGCTTGTAGAACTTGATGCCCTCACCCATAACCCCATCTTCATCGAAGTCATGCCGCGCGTGCTTTACTGCACCAACAAGGGAAGCAATCTCCGCTTCGCGCTCATTAAGTGGCGATTTTCTGCCATTGATAAGTATTGCTCCGAAGACGGGTGCGACATCGCAAGTAGCAAATCTGTTCCATGACTCACGGTGATAGTCATCCCTCCCAAGATATGTACCTCTTCCGATGAACTGTTTAGCGTCTTCATCATAGCCACAGACTACGTCCCACTCAGCGTTGGTGAAGGCATGCCACACCAACGCCGGTTTGCCCCCATCAATGTGGCGCTTGACGCCGGCAATCATGGTTTCAGAAATATCCTTACCCTCTTTGTCATAGCAGGGGAGTTCTGTGATATCAAACCCCAGATACCTAATAAAATCCGGTGTCCATCTGTCATAAATACAGGTTGGGCGGCTGGGGCAGCCTCCT